>Ga0209571_1000053_pt1 | contig 297318 bp, 293 predicted proteins | sample EBPBio102011_DNA_FD_185866 | JGI IMG/M metagenome (GOLD analysis project Ga0209571, IMG submission 185866) | Wastewater treatment Type I Accumulibacter community from EBPR Bioreactor in Madison, WI, USA - Reactor 1_1/10/2011_ DNA (SPAdes)... | ecosystem: Engineered > Bioreactor > EBPR >... | reverse complement strand
TGGCGCCCGACTTCGACCAGTCGACCGCCTTCCGCGCCGCCTGCGACCTCGTCTTCGAAGGCCGCGCCCAACCCAACGGCTACACCGAACCGGTGCTCCACAAGCGCAGGCTCGAGCTCAAGGCGAAAGAAAGAGGCTGAGCATTGCCAACGGAATGCTAAGCAGTCCGTGGTAAATTGGACCTGATGAAAGCGTTCCGCGACACCCCCCTCTGCCCTGCCGGGCATCTCCCCCTCAAGGGGGGAGATTGGCAGCTTGGGCTAAGGCGCTCGTCCCTCCATGTCCTTGGCAGGCGAGCTCAGCGGGTTCGGGTGATCTCCCCGTTTGTGGGGGAGATGGCCGGCAGGCCAGAGGCGGGCGCGAAAGAGCTCACCATATCCGCAAGGTACCGGGCATCATGATCCTGCTCGCCATCGACTGTGCCGCAAGCCTCTGTGCCGCCAGCGTCTACGATGTCGACGCCGGCCGCGAGCTTGGCCGTTCCGTGCGCGATCTCGGCAAGGGCCATGCCGAACATTTGATGGCCGTGATCGATGAGGCGTTGGCGCAAGCTGGCAAAAGTTATGCCGATCTCGGGCGGATTGCCGTCTCCACCGGTCCGGGCTCCTTCACCGGCGTGCGCGTCGGCGTGTCCGCCGCTCGTGGCTTTTCGCTGGCGCTGAAAATCCCGGCCGTTGGCGTCACCACGCTGGAGGCCCTGGCCCAGGAGACGCGCGATGCTCTGGGCGAGCGCCCGGTGTTTGCCGCGCTCGATGCCGGCCGCGCTGAAATTCATGCCGCCCTTTACGACGAAGGCGGAGCGGTGCTGCGCGAGCCTGCCGTGCTGACGCTCGAAGAGGCAGCGACAATTGCCGCCTCTGGTGTGGTGGCGCTTGCCGGCACGGCGGCGCGGATGGTTGCCGATACCGTTGTCGTCGACAAGGTTTTCCAGTTCGGGTCGATGCTGGCGACGGCCGACATCGGAACCTATGCGCGCCTTGCTGCTGGCAAGGAGCCCGGTGAAAGGCCGAAGCCCGTCTATCTGAGGGCGCCCGATGCCAAGCCGCAGGCCGGTTTCGTGCTGCCGAGGGAAGCCAAATGAGACTGCCTTTCTGGCCGAAGCGGGATTACGCGCTTGAACTCCTGACCATTGGCGACAGCACGGCCATCGCGCCGCTGCATCATGAGGACTTCGTGCGCCCCTGGTCGGCGGAGGAATTTTCGTCGCTGCTCGAACAGGATACGGTGTTCGGCTTTGCCGTGCGTGAAGTAGGCCAAGGCGCTGCCGCACCCGCCGGCTTCGTGCTGGCGCGGCTGGCGGCGGGCGAGGCGGAGATATTGACCATCGCCGTGTCGCGCAGCCATCGCCGGCATGGACTCGGTTGGCGCCTGATGGATGCGGTGCTGCGCGAACTGCACGGCCAGCGCGCCGAGGCGCTGTTCCTCGAGGTCGACGAGACCAACGCGCCGGCGATCGGCCTCTACCGCAAGTTCGGCTTCCATGAGGTCGGCAAGCGCCCGAACTACTATCAGTCGGCGCAGGGCGCCACCGGTGCGCTTGTCATGCGGCTCGATCTTCGTTAGCCAGAAGCCCTGCTGGAGCATCTCCAGGAAGCCGTAAAGCGGTTTTCCGTGGGGAATTGCGACAAAACAAAGAGATAGAGCGCTTTCGAGAAAGGCGCTCCGATTGAAGGTATCGAGCGCTACATGATCGGAAAGATCCGCACAGGGTTGGCGCTCGCATGGATGGTCGCTGCCTCGCTGGTGCTTGTGCCGCTGCAGCTCATCTCGATGAAAACCGGCCTGTGGCCCGAAACGGTGATCCTCAAGATCTGGCATCGCGCCATGCTGTGGGCGCTTGGCATGCGCGTCCACGTCGTCGGCGAGATGGTCAAGACCCGGCCGTTGATGATTGCGGCCAACCATATCTCCTGGACCGACATCATGGCGCTCGGCTCGCGCTTCGATGTGACCTTCATCGCCAAGTCGGAGCTGAATGGCTGGCCGATCTTCGGCTTCCTGTCGCGGCTGCAACGCACCGTGTTCATCGAGCGTGAGCGCAAGCGCAAGTCGGGTGACCAGGCGAGCGAGATCGCCCGCAGGCTGGCCGGCGGCGACGCCATGGTGCTGTTCGCCGAGGGCAGCACCGGCGACGGCAATCTGCTTTTGCCGTTCAAGAGCACGCTGTTCGGCGCTGCCTCCATGGCGATTGCCGAAGGGGCGGCCGAGCATGTCGTCATCCAGCCGGTGTCGATCGCCTATACCCGCATCCACGGACTGCCGCTGGGCCGTCAGCATCGCCCGATCGCCAGCTGGATCGGCGACATGGACCTGGTGCCGCATGTCGGCCAGCTGCTTGCCGAAGGCGGGCTCGACGTCGAAATCCGCTTCGGCGAGCCGATCGATTTTTCGGCCAAGTCGAGCCGCAAGGAGGCGACGCGTCTGATGGAGGAGCGGGTACGAGAAATGATGCTGCAATCGCTCGCCGAGCCGCATCCGGCGCGCTGACGGAAGCCTCCGCAGATCTTACCCACTTCGCACGCAGATGGCGCGTCGGTATTCCTGTTGGAGTAGACAGAGCCCAATGCGGACAAACAAAAACCCCGGCCTGAGCCGGGGTCTCTTAAAGTCTCGCGATCGAGATCAGAATTTGTATGCGACGCCGAACCGGATGTCGTGGGTCTTGATGTCAGCCGAGTATTCCTCTTCGACCGGCTGGGTGACGAAATCACGCGTGCCATAATCGGCATACCGATATTCGCCACGTAGGGTCCAATTGTCGGTCAGTGCATATTCAGCGCCAATCCCCAACGTCCAGCCGACAAGGCTTTCGTCGGCGCTGCCATAGAAAACACCGTCCTCATATTCATCGAAACTGAACTTACCAAAAGCGACACCGCCCGTCACATAGGGGAGAAGGCGGTCCATCGCATAGCCCAACCGCAGCCGGGCCGAACCGGTGAGGTCGATCTTGGTGGTCGCGGAGAAATCGCTGTCGCCTGGCGCTAGAGCAGAATCTTTGAGGCCGCCCCAGGCAATGTCTGCCTCGACGCCCAGCACCACTTTGTTGGCGAACTGATGATTGTAGCCAGCGTAGATGCCTCCAAGGAAGCCATCTGGATTGTTGCTGTAATCGTAGTCACTGGAGCCGCTGTATACATAGTCAGCGCTGCCAAAACCATAGCCAATCTGACCGCCGACGTACCCCCCAGTCCAGTTGTATGCAGTTGCGCCAGGCTCGGCCACTACGTTGTCCGCAGCATGCGCTGCTACGGAGATGGTAAATAGAGTAATCGCCGTCGCAAGAATATTCTTCATTAGAGCCCCCAATCAATAAGCTAGCTAAGATATACAACCTAAATATTCTATTGATAGTGGTTGCAGGCGAATAGGCTGCGTACATTCTGGCGTGTATCTCGCTTGCAACATATTAGCCATAAGGAATGTATTTGACGCTACGGCACGAGGTATCTCCCGACTACCGCGCCCGCAATGCGCGTTCAGGCAAGAAGGCGCTGCAGTAGTGATGCACGAGGAGTTCCGGCATGCAGCTCCATGCGACGGCCAAGGCGTCCCAAGTCTCACCGCAAAGCTCTGTTTTTTGCCGCTGAAAGGCGTTAATAGGCGCGGCATGGAACTCGACGATATGTTTGAAATCATGCCGGCAGCCTCGGGCGAGGCTCTTGCCGCTGGATCGGGCGCGGCCCGCAAGGTCTTCATCAAGACCTATGGCTGCCAGATGAATGTCTACGACTCGCAGCGCATGAATGATGCGCTCGCAGCCGACGGTTATTCGGCGACCGAGACCATCGAGGATGCCGACCTCGTCCTGCTCAACACCTGCCACATCAGGGAGAAGGCGGCCGAAAAGGTTTATTCGCAGCTCGGGCGGCTGGGCAAGCTGAAGGCCGAGCGTGCCGAGAACGGTCGCGAGCTGATCGTCGGCGTCACCGGCTGCGTCGCCCAGGCCGAAGGTCGCGAGATTCTGCGCCGCGCCTCGGCGGTCGATCTGGTCGTTGGCCCGCAGACCTACCATCGCCTGCCAGAGGTGGTGAAGAAGGCGCGTGGCGGCCAGAAAGTGGTCGAGACCGAATACGCGCTCGAGGACAAGTTCGAACATCTGCCGCAGCCGCGGAAGGCTGAGGTCGCCAAGCGTGGCGTGACCGCCTTCCTGACCGTGCAGGAGGGTTGCGACAAGTTCTGCACCTTCTGCGTGGTGCCATATACCAGAGGCTCGGAAGTGTCGCGCTCGGTGGCCCAGATCGTCGCCGAGGCGGAGCGCCTGGCCGAAGCCGGCGTGCGCGAGGTGACGCTGCTTGGCCAGAACGTCAACGCCTGGCATGGCGAAGGGCCCGACGGCAACGAATGGGGCCTTGGGCGTCTGCTTTATCGCCTGGCAGAGATTCCTGGCCTGGCGCGGCTGCGCTACACCACCAGCCATCCGCGCGACATGGACGACGAGCTGATCGCGGCCCATCGCGACCTCGAGGCGCTGATGCCCTATCTGCACCTGCCGGTGCAGTCGGGCTCCGACCGCATCCTGAAAGCCATGAACCGCAAGCACACGGCATCGGACTATCTCAAGCTCATCGAGCGCATCCGCGCCGCGCGCCCCGATATCGCCATGTCGGGCGACTTCATCGTCGGTTTCCCCGGCGAGACCGACGCCGACTTCGAGGCGACGATGGAGATCATTCGCGCCACCAACTACGCCTCGGCCTACACGTTCAAATATTCGCCGCGCCCCGGCACGCCTGGCGCCGAGATGGGCGGGCATGTCGAGGAGAGCGTGAAGGACGAACGGCTGCAGCGCCTGCAGGCGCTGATCACCGAGCAGCAGCACGCCTTTGCCGACGGGCTGGTTGGCAAGACCATGTCGACGCTGATCGAGAAGCCCGGCCGCGAGCTCGGCCAGATCGTCGGACGGTCGCCTTGGCTCCAGCCTGTGATTGTTGATGAAAAGGCCGGCGAAATCGGTGACATTATCAATGTACGAATCACGAAGACAGGCACCAACAGCCTGTTCGCCGAGGCAGTCTGAACGGCGGCACGGCAGATGAGGAGAGACGGTTGAGCGCTGCTGAACTCAAGAACCTGCCCTCCGGGGCGTCTGACATGGCGCACATCGTACTGACCTTCGACAACAACAAGCTTGCCAGTGCGCTGTACGGCCAGTTCGACGAAAATCTCGCGCGGCTCGAGCAGAAGCTCGGGGTCGACATCCGTTCGCGCGGCAACCAGCTGACCATCAAGGGCAGTGCCCAGGCGGCCGAGCAGGCACGCCGGGCGCTCGACCATCTCTATGCCATCCTGCAGAAAGGCGGCGAAGTGGCCCAATCCGACGTGGACGGCGCCGTCCGCATGGCGGTCGCGCCCGACGACCAGCTGACGCTGCCGACGCTGGAGCGCAAGGGCAAGATGGCGGCTGCCCAGATCTCGACGCGCAAGCGCACCATCTATGCCCGCTCGCTCAACCAGGACGCCTATATGAGGGCGCTGGAGCGTTCGGAGCTCGTCTTCGGCATCGGCCCGGCCGGCACCGGCAAGACCTATCTTGCGGTGGCGCACGCCGCCATGCTGCTCGAACGCGGCATGGTCGAGCGCATCATCCTGTCACGTCCGGCGGTGGAAGCGGGCGAACGCCTCGGCTTCTTGCCCGGCGACATGAAGGAGAAGGTCGATCCTTACCTGCGTCCACTCTATGACGCGCTCTACGACATGATGCCGGCGGACAAGGTCGAGCGCGCGATTGCCGCAGAAGTCATCGAGATCGCGCCGCTCGCCTTCATGCGCGGCCGCACGCTGGCGCATTCGGCCGTCATCCTGGACGAGGCGCAGAACACAACCTCGATGCAGATGAAGATGTTCCTGACGCGTCTCGGCGAGAATTCGCGGATGATCATCACCGGCGACCCGACCCAGATCGACCTGCCGCCCAACACCAAGTCGGGCCTGGTCGAGGCGCTGCGCATCCTCGATGGCATTCCAGGTGCTGTGACGGTGCGCTTCAACGACACCGATGTCGTCCGTCACCCGCTTGTCGCTGAAATCGTCAGGGCCTACGACCGCGACGGCAAGATGGCACGCGGCCTCGCAAGCGAAGACTGACAGGCTGCGATGACCCCGAACAAGCAAACGCCGGTCGCGGCCGGCGCCGATCTGGATATCGACGTGATGGTCGAGGCTGGCGGCTGGGCCGACGAGGCGGTGCTGCGAGCGCTGGTCGAGCGGGCCGTGCCGGCAGCATTTGCCGAGGCTGATGTCGAGGGCGGCGAAGGTGTCGAGCTCAGCCTCGTTTTCACCGATGACGAGGCGATCCAGAAGCTCAACGCCGAATGGCGCGACAAGGACAAGCCGACCAACGTGCTGTCCTTCCCGGCGTTTCCCGTCGAACCGGGCGATCCGTTGCCGCCGATGCTGGGTGATATCGTGCTTGCCTACGAGACGGTCGTGCGCGAGGCGGAGCTCGAACAAAAGCCGCTCGAAAACCACATCACCCACCTCATTATCCACGGACTCCTGCATCTTTTGGGGTATGATCACGAGACCGATGACGAGGCGGAAGAGATGGAAGCGCTGGAGCGGCGGGCGCTCGCGAGGCTTGCCATTCCCGATCCCTACGCGTAACAGGGACGGACAATCGACCGGAAGAAGATGAACGAGAAGCAAGAGACTGCCGCCACTCCCGAGCCGGGACCTGCGGCCAAGGCCTCCGACCAGGCCGAAGACGAGCCTAGTACGACCGCGGCGTCGACCGCGGCGCATGACATCCAGGCCGAACGGCCGTCCTTCATCGAGCGGCTGAGCCGATTCTTCAGGCAGCGCAGCAACGGCAGCAACATCCGCGAGGAAATCGCCGATGCGCTGGCCGAGACAGGCAGCGACGCCGATTCCTTCTCGCCCGGCGAAAGGGCGATGCTCAATAACATCCTGAGGTTGCGCGAAGTCCGCGTCGAGGACGTCATGGTCCCACGCGCCGACATCGAGGCGATCGAGCTCGGCACCACGCTGGGCGAACTGCTGGGCCTTGTCGAGCAGTCGGGACATTCGCGCATGCCGGTCTATGTCGAGACGCTCGACGATCCCAGAGGCATGGTCCACATCCGCGACGTGCTGGCCCACATTACCCGTGGCGCCCGCGTCAAGAAGGGCAGGTCGCGTAAGGCGCAGGCCGCCGACGCACCGCTCGACCTTGCCCAGGTCGACCTCAACCGTACGATCGGTGAGCTCAACCTCATCCGCACCGTTCTGTTCGTGCCGCCGTCGATGCTCGCATCCGACCTGATGCAGCGCATGCAGGCGACGCGCACCCAGATGGCTCTGGTCATCGACGAGTATGGCGGTACCGACGGCCTGGTTTCGCTCGAGGACATCGTCGAGATGGTCGTTGGCGACATTGAGGACGAGCACGACGACGACGAACCGATGATCACCCAGGCTGGAGATGGCGTTTATGTCGTCGACGGCAAGGCCGAGATCGAGGAAGTCGCCAAGGTTCTCGGCGAGGAGTTCTCGCCGGGCGAGCATGCCGAGTATGTCGACACCATCGGCGGCCTGATCTTCAACGCGCTCGGCCGCGTGCCGTCGCGCGGCGAGGTGGTGCAGGCGATCCCCGGTTTCGAGTTCCACGTGCTCGACGCCGACCCGCGCCGCGTCAAGCGCGTCCGCATCGTCCACAGCCTCAAAAGCGAGCGCCGCCGTCGCGCCAAGGCTGAACAGGCGTGAGCCGGGCCTGCGCTCGCGCGTCGGCCCGGATTTCCGGGCCGATTTTTGCCAGCACGAAGCGCAATTCGAATGATCCGGAGCTGCCTTTGAGCATCCGTTCGGACGCACGGCGCTCTGGCCTGCCATTTGGTGTCGCCGCGCGGCCCTGCTACACCTTCGATCCGTGATTCTGGGGCGAGGGGAGCGGATGGAGCGTCTTGCCGGGCGGATTATCCTGCTGTGGGGATGGAAGCGGGCGCTGCTTGCTTTTCTCGCCGGCGCCATCGCTGTTCTGGCACAGGCGCCCTATGATTTCTTCGCCGCCGGATTTGTCTCCTTTCCTGTCCTGGTCTGGCTGCTCGATGGCGCTGTTGCCGATCGTCCTGCCGGCTTTCTGCGCAGACTGAAGCCGGCCTTCGCCACCGGCTGGTGGTTCGGTTTCGGCTATTTCCTCGCAGGGCTCTGGTGGATCGGCGGGGCGCTGCTGGTCGAGGCCGACAGCTTTGCCTGGGCGCTGCCTTTTGCCGTCGTCGGCATTCCGCTGATCCTGTCGTTCTTTTATGGCTTTGCCGCAGCCCTTGCCCGCCTGCTGTGGAGCGACGGCATCGGCCGCATCTTCGCGCTCGCCCTGGCCTTCGGGCTGACCGAATGGTTGCGCACCTTCCTGTTCACCGGCTTTCCCTGGAACCCCATCGGTTTCGCCATGATGCCGGTGCCGCTGTTCATGCAGAGCGTCACTGTTGTCGGCGTCGTGGGCATGAACGTGCTGGCGGTGTTTGTCTTTGCGGTGCCGGCACTTCTGGCCGACCGGCGAAACCTGAGGCTGGGCGCAGCGCTTGCGGCGCTCCTGGTCGCCGCCCATGCGGGCTTCGGCTATTACAGGCTGTCGCGGCCAGCGCCGCCGGCGGACAAGACCATCAATGTCCGCATTGTCCAACCCAATATCGACCTCAGCGAGAAGTGGGATGGACGCGTCCGCGACCGCATCTTCGCCACCATGCTGGAACTGTCGCGGGAAGCGCCCAAGCCGGGCGCCAGGAAGCCGGACCTGATCGTCTGGCCCGAGACCTCGGTGCCGTTCCTGTTCACCGAAAGGCCAGATGCGCTCGTCGCCCTCGGCGAAGTGCTTGATGACGGCCAGATGTTGATGGCGGGTGTGGTGCGCGAGGAGGGCGGCAGCGGCTCCGATCCGCTCTACTACAACTCCGTCGTTTCCATCAACGACAAGGGCGAGATCGTCGATGCCATCGACAAGGTGCATCTCGTGCCGTTCGGCGAATACATCCCCTTTGCCGACCTGATGGCACGCGTCGGGCTTACCCAGCTCGTCGCCGGGCCGATGAATTTTGCCGCCGGCGCCAACCGCCATCCGCTGGCGTTGCCGGGCGGGCTCAAGGCCACAGCCTTTATTTGCTACGAAATCATTTTTCCCGGCATGGTGGCAGTTGACGCAGCGTCAAGTCAGATTATGGTAAATGTCACGAACGACGCGTGGTTTGGCGATACGCCGGGACCGTACCAGCATTTCCGGCAGTCGCAGATTAGGGCGGTCGAGAATGGAATGCCGGTCCTGCGCGCGGCCAACACGGGAATTTCCGGCATAATCGACCCAAGCGGGCGAGTTGTGGATGCACTTGCGATGAATGTTCGCGGCACCATCGATTTCTCGCTTCCGGTGGCCACCTCCGCCGCCGCCTTGATGCCGCTTTCGCGCGTTAACGGTTTCCTGATCATGTTCTTTGTTGCCGTTGCGGCAAGTGGCTTGAAGCTCAGACAGAGGCTCAGGGCGAATTGACACTGCGGTTGTTAGAAACTCATATGCTGCCGCGCGGCTCAAAGGTCGTGCCAAATGGCGTTTCTGTCCGAGCGCCATAGACTGCCCTAACGGGCTGACTGCCCAATAATAAGCTGGAAGAATCCGGCGAGGAAAGACAGTGGAAAAAGAAAACAAGAAGAAACCAAATCCGACCGACGTACACGTCGGCGGTAGAATTCGCCTGCGACGCAACATGTTGGGAATGAGCCAGGAGAAGCTCGGAGAAAGTCTGGGAATTACCTTTCAGCAGATCCAAAAATACGAAAAAGGCACAAACCGAGTCGGAGCGAGTCGCCTTCAGGCCATCGCCTCGATCCTCAGCGTTTCGGTCTCCTTCTTCTTCGAGGACGCACCGGGGCAGGAAGGCGAGCACAAAGGGCTCGCGGAAGACGCCTCTGCAAACTTCGTGGTCGACTTTTTGTCGAGCGCCGAAGGCCTGCAGCTCAACCGCGCCTTTGCCCGCATTTCCAACCCGAAAGTGCGACGCAAGGTCATCGAGCTGGCTAAGGTTCTGGCCGACGACGAAGACCAGTAACAAGCTGCGACGGCGATGCGCCGTCGCAACGCCTTTCCAATATCCTGCATTACGTGGCGAAAAGCCTGCTTGACGAGCTCCGGCAGGCTTCGCTAACACATGCCGCGCCAAATGATCGGCATCGCGCCGGTCGCTTTTCAAGAGGGGACATCCCGTGTCGCGGCAGAACTATCTCTTCACTTCCGAATCCGTTTCCGAAGGCCACCCGGACAAGGTGTGCGATCGCATTTCCGACGAGATCGTCGATCTCGTCTATCGTGAAGCCAAAAAGACCGGCATGGATCCGTGGAAGGTCCGCGTTGCCTGTGAAACACTGGCAACGACCAACCGCGTCGTGATCGCCGGCGAAGTTCGTGTTCCCGACACCCTTCTCAAGAAGGACAAGAACGGCGCGGTCCTCAAGGACGCCGCCGGCCACCCGGTCATCAACCCGTCCAAGTTCAAGGCAGTGGCCCGCAAGGCCATCCGCGCCATCGGCTACGAGCAGGCCGGCTTCCACTGGAAGACCGCCCGCATCGACGTGCTGCTGCACGGCCAGTCGCCCGACATCGGTCAGGGCGTCGACAACGCCGCCGACCGCCAGGGCGAAGAGGGTGCCGGCGACCAGGGCATCATGTTCGGCTATGCCTGCCGTGAGACCCCCGATCTGATGCCGGCGCCGATCTACTACAGCCACAAGATCCTCGAGCTGCTGGCTGCTGCCCGCCACGAAGGCAAGGGCGACGCCGGCCAGCTTGGTCCTGATGCCAAGAGCCAGGTCACCGTGCGCTACCAGGACGGCAAGGCGCACGAGGTCACCCAGATCGTGCTCTCGACCCAGCACCTCGACGGCAGCTGGGATTCGGGCAAGGTCCGCAAGGTGGTCGAGCCCTACATCCGCGAGGCGCTCGGCGATCTCGAGATCGCCAACGACTGCAACTGGTACATCAACCCGACCGGCAAGTTCGTCATCGGCGGTCCTGACGGCGACGCCGGCCTGACCGGCCGCAAGATCATCGTCGACACCTATGGCGGCGCGGCCCCGCATGGTGGCGGCGCGTTCTCGGGCAAGGACACTACCAAGGTCGACCGTTCGGCGGCATATGCCGCGCGCTACCTCGCCAAGAACGTGGTTGCGGCCAAGCTTGCCGACCGTTGCACCATCCAGCTGTCCTACGCCATCGGCGTTGCCCAGCCGCTGTCGGTCTATGTCGACCTGCACGGCACCGGCAAGGTGGACGAGGCGGTTCTGGAAGACTCGCTGCGCGAGGTCATGGACCTGTCGCCGTCGGGCATCCGCCGTCACCTCGACCTCAACAAGCCGATCTACGCCAAGACGTCGTCCTACGGCCATTTCGGCCGCAAGGCCGGCCGCGACGGTTCTTTCTCGTGGGAAAAGACCGACCTGGTGAAGGCTATCAAGGACGCTGTGTCCAGCAAGGATGCGGTCGCCGCGTAAGGCGACCGTCGTAGTCATGGAACAGGAACCGCGCCGCAGCCGCATGAGCGAAGCCTTTTTCGGGCGGCGGCGCGGTAAACCTGTCCGTCCGCATCAGGCAGTCGCCCTTGAAAAGGGCCTCGCCCGCTTCGGCATCGATCTCGCCGCACCTGCACCCGCCGACCTGCGCACCCTGTTTGAAGCGCCGGTGTCGCATGTACGGCTCGAAATCGGCTTTGGCGGTGGCGAGCATCTTCGCCACATCGCCGCCAACAATCCCGACGCCGGCTTCATCGGCGTCGAGCCCTTCGTCAACGGCATGGCCAAGATGATGACGGTGCTCGACGAGACGCCGCAGCTCAACATCCGCCTCTACGACGACGACGCCACGCAGCTGCTCGACTGGCTGCCGGAGGCGTCGCTCGACGGCGTCGACCTGTTTTATCCCGACCCGTGGCGGAAGAAGAAGCACTGGAAGCGCCGCTTCGTCAGCCCGGTCAATCTCGACCGCTTTGCGCGGGTGCTGAAGGTTGGTGCGAAGTTCCGCTTCGCTTCCGACATCGATACCTATGTCAACTGGACACTGCTGCATTGCCGGGCGCATGGCGCGTTCGACTGGCAGGCGGCCGACGCGAGCGACTGGCACACGCCCTACGAAGGCTGGACGCGCACGCGCTACGAGGCCAAGGCCATCCGCGAGAACCGCACGCCGGCCTATCTGACATTCGTCAGGGCTTAGGGCAGGCGCGATCCCTTCTCCCCTTGTGGGAGATGGTACCCCGAAGGGGCGGATGAGGGGTGCTGGACGGAGTGCGGCATTTCCGATTTCCTGCCGACGGCATCCGCTTCCCCAACCCTCTCATTCCTTCCAACACCCCTCATCCGTCTCGGCGCTGCGCACCGAACCACCTTCTCCCGCAAGGGGAGAAGGGCCTGTGCGCATCCTCAGCCCTCGACCCCTGTAAACACCACCCGCACCCTGAGCCCGCGTCCCTCGGCGCCGGCAGCAAGCTCCAGCCGGCCGCCGAACAGCGAGGCGATTTCCTCGACGATGGGAAGGCCGAGGCCGGCCCCAGGCTTGTCGCCAAGCCGACCGCGGACGAAGCGCTGACGAACGGTCTCGAGCTCGGCTTCAGGGATGCCGGGCCCGGTGTCCTCGACCTCGAGCATCACGTCGTCGCCGTCGCGCAGCACCTTGACCGTAGCCTCCGCGCCCGAGCCGGCATAAGCGAGCGCGTTTTCGATCAGGTTACGGATCATCTCGCTGAGCAGCATCGGCTCGCCGCGCACATAGAGCGCGTCCTCGCCCTCGAAGCCAAGGTCGATGCCGGCGGCATGCGCATGGGTGACACGGTCGGCGGTGAGCGTCTGGGCAAGTTCGGTGAGGTTGACCGCACCGAGGCTCTTGAGGCGTTCGGAGGCTGCCTGGTCGACCTTGGCGAGCAGCAGGAGCTGGGCGATGACGCGCTCGGCATGGGCCACGGCCTCGTCGCCGATGCGGGCTGCGCGGCGAGCCTCTTCCAGCGAATGGGCGCGCGAGGCAAGCGCGAGCTGGGTGCGCATGATGGTGAGCGGCGTGCGCAGCTGGTGACTGGCATTGCCGGTGAAATGGCGCATGGCGCCGAGCGCGGAGCCAAGCCTGCCCATGAAGGAGTTGACCGTGTCGACCAACCCCCGCACCTCCTTGGGCACGGATTGTTCGATTGGGTGAAGGTCGTCTGGATTGCGCTCGGCGATCGCATCACGCAGCCGGTAGAGCGGGCGCAGCGAGAAGGTGACGGCGAACCAGACGATGGCAGCGGCGGTGCCGATCAGGATCGCGAGCCTGAGCGCTGAGCGCAGCAGGATGGTTTGCGCCAGCTGGGTGCGCGCGATGGTCGTCTCCGCCACGGTGACGACGAAGGGGATCGAGGTAGCGCCCGTCGAGGCGGCGCGGGAGAGCGAGGTCAGTCGGATCGGTTCGCCGCGGAAGCTTGAATCTGAATAGCCGCTTTCTTCCGGATGCAGGCCGTCGATGACGGGCAGGGCCTGGTAGCCGGTGATGAAGCCTTCGGGCCCGTCGACGCGGTAGAACACGCGATCCTGCGCCGCCGACGTCAGCATCTCCAGCGCGACATAGGGGATGTCGACTTCGAGCGAGCCGTTCTCGGCCACCACGACACGTTCGGCGATCGCAAGCGCCGAGCCGGCCAGCACTCGGTCGGAGACGGCATTCGCGGTGTCGACAGCCTCGTTGTAAGTGTCGGCCAGCGCGATCAGGCCGAGCGCTACCAACGGCACCAGGAGCCAGAGCAGCAGCCGGCGGCGCAGCGAATAGGTCTTGGTCCTGATCATCAGGGGCTGGGCAGCTTTTCGAGATAATAGCCGATGCCGCGCGCCGTGCGCACCGTGAGCCCATAGGGCGCGAGGCGTTTGCGCAGGCGGCTGACATATTGCTCGATGGCGTTGGCGCTCAAATCCTCGTCGAAACCCGCGAGCGATTCGATGATGGCCTGCTTGGCGACGACCTTGCCGGCGCGCATGAACAGCGTTTCGAGCAGTGCCAGTTCACGCGCCGGGATGTCGATGGCCGCCCCGCGCGACGAGAAGCTGCGCGTGTTGAGGTCTAGCTGGACCTCGCCGAAGCTGACCGTGGCGGCCTTGAGGCCGGCACGGCGGCGCAGAAGCGTGCGCACACGCGCTTCCAGTTCGCCGACGTCGAACGGCTTGACCATGTAGTCGTCGGCGCCGAGGTCGAGACCCTTGACCCTTTCGTCGAGCGAGTGGCGTGCCGACAGGATCAGCACGGCGGCGTCATGCTGGCGGCCGCGCATGGTGCGCAGCACGTCGAGGCCGTCCATCTCCGGCAGGTTGAGGTCGAGGATGACGAGGTCGAAGCGCTCGGCGGCAAGCACGGCAACCGCCGAGGCGCCGTCGCCGACCACGTCGACGGCGTAGCCGCTGCCCTTGAGCACCGCCGCAAGCCCGCCGGCCAGCGTGGCATTGTCCTCGACCACCAGAATGCGCACTGAATTCTCCCTGCCGCTCCTTTGCCGACGATGCCTATTTGATGGGCAAAGGTCCAGCCTGCTGATGACGCTTCGCCGTTGTGCCCGGCGCGCTACTGTTGCATGGTCGCGCCATCATGCGCCTTGCCGTCCTCATCGCCTTCATCTGTCTCGCATCGCCCGCAATTGCCGAGGTGACCGTCTTTCCGGCGCTCAACGGCGACACGCAGGCGCGAACGCTGATCGTCTATTCGTCGCTCGACGCGCCGTTGGCGAAGCCGATGATCGACGGCTTCCAGAAGGCCAACCCAGATGTCGCCGTGCGCTACGAGGATCTTCTGACGACCGAGATTTACGACCGCGTCGTTGCCGAGACCGACGAGGGCAGGGGCACCGCCGACATCGCCTTTTCGTCGGCGATGGACCTGCAGGTCAAGCTCGCCAATGACGGCTATGCCCAGGAAAGCCGCCTGCCGCTGTCGGATCTGTGGCCACGCTGGGCCAACTGGCGCGACACCGCCTATGCGCTGACCTTCGAGCCGGCGGTGTTCGTCTACCACAAGCCGAGCTTCAGGGATTCGCCGCCGCCGGCAACGCGCGGGCAGCTGGTCGACTTCCTCAGGGCCCAGGGCGACAGGGTCTATGGCCGCATCGCCACCTACGACATCGAGCGCTCGGGCGTCGGCTTCATGTTCATGGCGCGCGACCAGGAACAGTATCCCGACATCTGGTCGGTCATCCGCACCATGGGTGCAGCCGGCGTGAAACTTTACTCGACCAGCGGCGCGATCCTCGAGCGCATCGCCGATGGCCGCTTCGTGCTCGGATACAACATCCTGGGCTCCTACGCCGCCGACTGGGCGGCGCGCGATCCCAATGTCGGCATCGTATTGCCCAAGGACTATACGGTGGTGATGTCGCGCATCGGGCTTGTGCCCGCCGCTGCGCGCTCGCCCGACCTCGGCCGCCGCTATCTCGAATATTTCATGTCGGCCGAGGGCCAGACGGTTCTGGCGCGGCAGTTGCATATCGCTGCCGTCAACCCGGAGGTATCGGGCGAAAACACCGCCAACCGCATGCAGGAGGTGCTGGGCGGGCAGTTGCGGCCGGTGCCGGTCAGTCCCGGGCTGATGGTCTATCTCGACCAGGTCAAGCGTTCGCGCGTCATCGAGCGCTGGAACGAGGCGCTGCGCAGTCCCTGACATCGGTTGTTCCCAACCAGTTGCTTCGCTGTCAGTCAGATGTCAGGTTGCTGCGATAGGGAAGTTCTGGCCTGTCCGTGGAGGCGGTGAGGCTCGGAAAGTTCGGGAGGACTTCAAACACGTTCCCAAAGGCTGCCCGGCGGCGCAATCAGCGCCGAAGAGAGGGGCTGGAACGTTGCGCGTGATCGGCCATTGCTGCCGGTCTCCTTCCCATCTGCTTCCGAGTTTCCGCCTGACGTGCCGGCTGAGAAACTGACAAGCATTTTGCACCGCGCATGCGGGCAAGGGAGGAACAGCAATGAAGCAGTTCGTATTGGCATCCATCATCGCAGGCGCGCTCGCCCTGCCGGCATTTGCAGCCGACTACAAGATCATGGCTCCGGCAGCGCCTGGCGGCGGCTGGGACCAGACGGCCCGTTCGATGCAGACCGCACTCCAGGACGAGAAGATCTCCAGCTCGGTCCAGGTCAACAACGTTCCGGGCGCCGGCGGCACCATCGGCCTCGCGCAGTTTGTCAACCAGGCCAATGGCGACGCAGCCCAGCTGATCGTCGGCGGCTACGTCATGGTCGGAGCGATCCTGACCAACGCCTCGCCTGTCACGCTCGAGCAGGTCACCCCGATTGCCCGTCTGACCGGCGAGTATGAAGCCCTGGTCGTTCCGGCCGCTTCCGACATCAAGGACATGGCTGGCCTCGTCGCCAAGCTGAAGGCTGATCCGGGTTCGGTTTCCTGGGGCGGCGGTTCGGCCGGCGGTACCGACCACATCACGGCTGGCCTGATCGCGAAGGCTGCCGGCGTCGACCCGACCAAGGTCAACTACATCGCCTATTCCGGCGGCGGTGAAGCGCTTGCTGCCATCCTCGGCGGCCAGGTGACCGTCGGTATCTCCGGCTATGGCGAGTTCGCAGAGCAGATCAAGGCTGGCCAGTTGCGCCTCCTCGGCATCTCGTCCGACGCCAAGGTCGAAGGCGTCGACGCCCCGACCTTCAAGGACGCCGGCATCGACGTCGCCATCCAGAACTGGCGCATGGTCGCTGCTGCTCCCGGCATCTCTGCCGAGCAGAAGGCTGCCGTGCTCGCCGACGTCGAGAAGATGGTCAAGTCGGCTTCGTGGGAAAAGATCCTCGCTGACAAGGGTTGGGCCAACACCTACCTCGCCGGCGACGACTTCGCAGCCCAGCTCAAGAAGGATACGGACGCTACCGCCGCTATCCTGAAAGACATCGGCCTGGTGAAATGAGCCGGGATACCCAGCAAAACGAGAAGCGCCGCCCGGATCGGGCGGCGCTTGTCATCGCCGCCCTGCTGATGGTGGTCGCCGTCGTGATCGCTTGGAGCACGGCAAGCCATGCCCCCGGCGGAAGCTACGCCCGCGTCGGGCCGACGACCTTCCCCTATGTGATATCAGTCGCCTTTTTCGGCCTGTCGATCTGGACTGCGTTCGAAGCGATGCGCGGCGACTTCCCCGAGCGCGAGCACCAGGAACTCAGCCCAATCCTCTGGATCATCGGCGGCCTCGCTGCTCAGATGCTGCTCCTGAAGTATGCCGGGTTCTCGTTTGCCACCGGCCTGCTCTTTGCCTGCACCGCGCGCGCATTCGGCCGCGGCCCGCTGTGGAAGACGATCCCGATCGGCATCGCGCTGTCCTTCGTCATCTACATCATCTTCGCCAAGGGGCTGCAGCTCTCGCTGCCCGCCGGCCCGCTCGAACACCTGTTCTGAGCGATTTTTCAGGGAGCTCGGCATCTCAATGGATACGTTCGGTCTGCTGGCGCAGGGCTTGCTCATCGCTCTTGAGCCGATGAACTTGCTCTATGCGCTTATCGGCGTCACGCTCGGCACTGCCGTCGGCGTTCTTCCCGGCATCGGCCCGGCGCTCACCGTGGCGCTGCTCCTGCCGGTCACCTACAAGCTCGACCCTGCCGGGTCGCTGATCATGTTCGCCGGCATCTATTATGGCGGCATGTATGGCGGTTCGACCACGTCGATCCTGCTCAACACGCCTGGCGAAAGCGCCTCGATCGTCACAGCACTCGAGGGCAACAAGATGGCCCGCGCCGGGCGCGGCGGTCCCGCACTTGCGACCGCTGCCATCGGCTCCTTCGTTGCCGGCCTGATCGCCACCATCGGCCTCGCCTTCATTGCGCCGACTGTCGTCAAGATGGCGCTGTCCTTCGGCCCGGCCGAATATTTCGCGCTGATGATCCTGGCCTTCATGACCGTGTCGGCTGCCTTCGGCGACTCGACGTTGCGCGGCCTCACCGCACTTTTCATCGGCCTGGCGCTCGGTCTCATAGGCATCGACCTGCAAACCGGCCAGGCGCGGCTTGCCTTCGGCATCCCCGACCTGCTCGACGGCGTCGAGGTAACGACGCTTGCGGTTGCACTCTTTGCCGTCGGCGAAGCGCTGACTGTCGCGGCAAGCAAGGGCGGCGAGTCGACCATCCAGGCGATCAAGGGTTCGGTCTGGATGACCCGCGAGGACTGGCGCCGGTCGTGGAAGCCGTGGCTGCGCGGCACCGCCGTTGGCTTTCCCATCGGTGCGATGCCGGCTGGTGGCGCCGAGATCGGCACCTTCCTGTCCTATTCGATGGAAAAGCAGCTTGCCGAGAAGCCGGAAGAATTCGGCAATGGCGCGATTGAAGGTGTTGCTGGTCCGGAAGCCGCCAACAATGCATCGGCTGCCGGCACGCTGGTGCCGCTGCTGACGCTCGGCCTGCCGACCACGGCCACGGCCGCGATCATGCTGGCCGGTTTCCAGCAGTTCGGCCTGCAGCCCGGTCCGCTTCTGTTTGCCACCAACCCGCAGCTCGTCTGGGGCCTGATCGCCTCGCTGCTGGTCGCCAATCTGATGCTTCTGGTGCTCAACCTGCCGCTGATCGGCGTGTGGGTGCGGCTACTGACCATTCCGACGCCTTGGCTTTATGCCGGCATCCTGCTGTTTGCGACGCTTGGCACGATTGGCGCCAACTCGGCCGTCTTCCAACTCAACGTTGGAGGCCTGTTCACCTGGCCGATGTCGTTTGAGCTCGGCATGCTGCTGGCATTCGGCCTGCTCGGTTATGGCCTGCGCCGCTTCGGCTATCCGATCGCGCCGGTGGTCGTTGGTCTCATCCTCGGGCCGATGGCCGAGCAGCAGCTTCGCCGCGCGCTTGCCATCAGCCAGGGCGACCCGTCGATCCTGGTGCATTCGCCGATCGCAATCACGCTGTTGCTGCTGGCCGCAACCGCGGTGCTGCTGCCGCTCTATCTCAGGGCCCGCGGCCGTGGAAAGGTGCTGGCCCAGCTCGGCGCCAACGAAGACTGAGACTTTCAGTCCTGCAGACAAAAAAGCCGAAGCCCGGTCACCGGCTTCGGCTTTTTCTTTTCCCCGCCTGTCGTCACTCGGCTGACGATCACCTGCCGACAGGTTCAGCCGTTGCGACAATGCGCTCGATCGCTGACGTTAGCGAAGTCGTGCCGCGCTGCTGTTCGCTGCTGTCCTGGCGCAGGAACATGCCGTTGGCTATCCCCTCGAACATGCCGAGAAGCGCACTCGACACGTCGCCTGGAACCCCTTCTTCGGCAAGCAGTGCGGCGCGGTGCTCCGGCGGGACCGGCAAAGGCGCCACCGGGCGGCCGAGAACGTCGCCAAAGGCCGCCGCCACATCGCCGGCGCTCCAGTCCTGGGGGCCGCTGAGCTCCACGACGCGCCGGCCTGTCCAGTCTTCGCGAAGCAGGGTTGCCGTTGCCCGCCCGACATCGATGGTGCTCACCATCGGGATTCTCTGGGAGGGATCGAGAAAGGTCGGCAACACACTTTGCGAAATGACGGTTCCCGCCACATCGCTCCAGGTCTCGACAAAATAGCCCGATCGCAGGAAGGCGGTCGCTGGCGCGGCTTCGTCCAGCAGCGCTTCGATCCGGTTGAGTGTGGCGACGACGCCGGTGCCGGAGGTATGCTGCGCGCCGATGGACGACAGCACGACGGCCTTGGGCAGATGTGCCCGCCGAACGGCTCTGGCCAGTGCCGCGCCGAGTTCTTCCGTGCGCGCATAGGGATCGCCGTCCACCGGTGGCGGATTGAGCAGGAACGCCGCCGACGCGCCCTTCAGCGCATCGGCCATCGCGTCGATATCCTCGATGCTCGCAATGGCCACCTCGGCGCCGAGGGCGGCCCATCTGCCACCCTGTTCCTTGCGACGCAGGACGACACGCACGGCCTCGCCGCGTTCGATGAGGGCGCGCGCTGCCTCGCCGCCGGCCCGTCCGTTTGCTCCAAGCACGACATACATGATTGCCACTCCTTCATATTATGCGATGGAGCAATGGATAGGCGTCGGACTTTCATGCGTCCAATGCATGATGTATATAGAAAGCATGCGCGAAGTGGATTTACGCCGTGTCGACCTCAATCTGCTGGTGGCGCTCGAGGCGTTGCTGGAGGAGAAGAGCGTCACGCGGGCCGCGCACCGGCTCGGCATGAGCCAGCCTGCCGCGAGCCGGGCGCTGGGGCGATTGCGCGCGCTGTTTTCCGATGCGCTCTTGGTCGATGGCCCGGGCGGATATGTGCTCAGCGCTCGCGCCGAGGAGCTACGGCCTGTGCTGCGCGGGATACTGGCGGGCGTGGGCGAATTGCTGGAAGCGAACGCGTTCGATCCGGCAACGGCGACGGGCCGGATTCGGCTTCTCATGCCCGATCTCCAGGCGGCTGCCCTCGCGCCTCATCTGCTTGCGCGTTTTGCCGGCGAGGCGCCGTCCCTTGATCTCGACATTGTCGCGCCCGGCACGAACGGCTTCGAAGCGTTGGAGCATGGCACTGCCGACGCCATGGTGGCGCTGGTCGACGAAGCGCCAGCCGGCATCCAGCGACGCAGTCTCTATGACGAAGAGCTCGTGACCCTCATGCGGGCGCATCACCCAGCACTTGCCGGAAAGCTTACGCTGGAGCGCTTTCTGGCGCTTGAGCACATCGTGGTGAGCGTCACCGGCGTCGGGCTTGCGCCAGTCGATGAAGCGCTTGCGCAAATGGGGCGGATGCGGCGGGTGAAGCTGCGCGTGCCGAGTTTCTTCGCCGCGGTCGAGATCGCCGCGCGTTCCGACCTCATCATGACCCTGCCGTTGAGTCTGGCGCGGGCGGCGGCCAATCTGGGGCGCTTCGTGTCATTGGCGCCGCCGCTCGGTCTCGGGCGGTTCACGATGAGCCTCGCCTGGCACGCGCGCCAGCAGGACGCGCCAAGGCACAAATGGTTGAGACGCACGATTGTCGATGCGGCGGCGGACATGTCGTCGGCGACCAAAGCCGGAAGCTGAGGCCGTTCTAGGTCCTTGGAACGAAAAAAGCCGAAGCACGGGAGACCGCGCTTCGGCTTTTTTTGCCCCCACCTGTGGGGAGAGATCCAGGGCGACAGAGCGGTGAATCCGCCAGGACCACCGCTCCGGAGCGCTGCTGCAACGCCGCACCTCAAAGGTGCAAAAGGCGTTGCATCACGTCGGATCTGCGGCTGTCCGTGAGGACGAGCCCGATCCCGTGGGCGCTCTCTACCCTGAAGTCGTGAAATCAGTAGCGGCGGATGCGGTCGAAGTGCCGGGGATCGATGCCCAGCATGACCAGATCCTTGTTGTCGGGACGGTAACCGCGCTCGACCGCGGCAGCCGCGGCGACGGCGCTGCCGAGCGTGCGAACCAGGTTGCCAATGCGTCCAAGGGGCTTGCGGGCGTTCATCTTCATCATCCTTTCGCGCTGCATCATTTTTTGTGCAACGCAGCAAATATAGGTGACGCAAAGGGAACTACCAGTGGCGGCTGCGCATGCTTGCCATGCGTTTGCTGCATTGGTCGGTTAACGATCGCCTGTGGACGCCGGCCGACGCCGGGGGCGCCATCGCCCTCGGGACTTGAAAGGGGCGGCGCCTTCGGTTATATCAGCGACAAATTCTTGGTCGGTATGACGAAGAGTGGGTCCACCCGGTCCCGCTCTTTTTTGTTACCTGCCGACCGTCTGGAGATTCTATGACCGAAAACGCAGTCGAACAGGCAGGCGACGATCGCATCGTCCGCGAGACTGGCATCGACGCCCGCATTGCCCTGATCGTCCAGCCCGTGCTTCGCGGCATTGGCTTCCGTCTTGTGCGTGTCCGCCTGTCCGGGCAGAACGGCCTGACGCTGCAGATCATGGCTGAGCGCGAAGACGGCACCATGACCGTCGAGGATTGTGAAGAGGTGAGCCGTGCGGTTTCGCCGGCCCTCGATGTCGATGATCCGATCGAAAAGGCGTATCATCTCGAAGTGTCGTCGCCGGGCATCGACCGGCCGCTGGTGCGCAAGTCGGACTTCATTACCTGGGTTGGTCATCTCGTGAAGATGGAGACCTCGGTGATGGTCGCCGACCGCAAGCGCTTCCGCGGCAAGATTGCCGAGGCTGACGACGAAGGCATCCTGATCCAGCGCGACCAGGCCGCTTACGGCGAGGAGCCGTCGGTGCGCGTGCCCTTCGACACGATTGCCGATGCCCGGCTGATCCTGACCGACGACCTGATCCGCGATGCCTTGAGCAAGGACAATAGGGCCCGCAAGGAAGCCAAGAAGCATCGTGGCGATGACGCCGACGATGCGGATGAAAACGAAGAAACCGAAACGGAAGATTGATAGAGCCGAGTGGCTGGGCACGGTCCGGCCGGAAGCTCCGGGAGAAAGACAATGGTTGTAAGCGCCAACAGGCTCGAACTGCTGCAGATCGCCGATGCGGTCGCCCGCGAGAAGTCGATCGACAAGTCGATCGTCATCGCCGCCATGGCCGATGCGATCCAGAAGGCCGCGCGTTCGCGTTATGGCCAGGAGACCAACATCCGCGCCGACATCAACCCGAACACCGGTGAGATGAAGCTGCAGCGCCTGATGGAAGTCGTCGAGAAGGTCGATGACTACGCCACCCAGATCGCGCTGACCTCGGCACGCGAGCGCAACCCCGATGCCCAGCTCGGCGACTTCATCGCCGAACAGCTGCCGCCCATGGATTTCGGCCGCATCGCCGCCCAGTCGGCCAAGCAGGTCATCGTCCAGAAGGTGCGTGAAGCAGAGCGCGACCGTCAGTATGACGAATACAAGGACCGCATCGGCGAGATCGTCAACGGCACCGTCAAGCGTGTCGAATACGGCAACGTCATCGTCGACCTCGGCCGTGGCGAGGCCATCATCCGCCGCGACGAGCTGATCCCCCGCGAGAACTACAAGTACGGCGACCGTGTCCGCGCCTATGTCTACGACGTGCGCCGCGAACAGCGCGGCCCGCAGATCTTCCTGTCGCGTACCCATCCGCAGTTCATGGCGAAGCTGTTCACCATGGAAGTGCCTGAGATCTACGACGGCATCATCGAGATCAAGTCGGTTGCCCGCGACCCCGGTTCGCGTGCCAAGATCGCCGTCATCTCGCGTGACAGCTCGATCGACCCGGTCGGTGCCTGCGTCGGTATGCGCGGTTCGCGCGTCCAGGCCGTCGTCGGCGAGCTCCAGGGCGAAAAGATCGACATCATTCCGTGGTCGCCTTCGGCAGCCTCGTTCATCGTCAATGCCCTGCAGCCGGCTGAAGTTGCCAAGGTCGTTCTCGACGAGGACGCGGAGCGCATCGAAGTCGTGGTTCCCGACGACCAACTGTCGCTGGCCATCGGCCGCCGCGGCCAGAACGTGCGTCTGGCCTCGCAGCTGACCGGCTGGGACATCGACATCCTCACCGAGCAGGAAGAGTCGGAACGCCGCCAGAAGGAATTCGTCGAGCGTTCGACCCTGTTCATGGAATCGCTCGACGTCGATGAGATGGTCGGCCAGGTGCTGGCGTCCGAGGGCTTCACCTCGGTTGAGGAAGTGGCCTACGTCGATGCCGACGAGATCGCATCGATCGACGGCTTCGACGAAGACACGGCTTCGGAAATCCAGACCCGCGCCCGTGAATACCTCGAAAAGATCGAGGCAGAGCACGACGACAAGCGCAAGACGCTGGGCGTCCAGGACGAGCTGCGCGAGATCCCCGGTATCACCACCGCGATGCTGGTGGCGCTCGGCGAGGATGGCGTGAAGACGGTCGAGGACTTCGCCGGCTACGCCGCCGACGATCTCGTCGGCTGGAAGGAGCGCAAGGACGGAGAGACCAAGTTCTATCCGGGCGTTCTGGCCGATTACGGCGTGTCGCGCGCTGATGCAGAGCAGATGGTCGTTGCCGCCCGCCGCAAGGCAGGCTGGATCACCGAAGACGAAGCGGCTGAAGAAGCCGCCGACGTCGCCGGTGAGTGACGTGGGCGGGGCCGGAGATAGCTTTGGACGACATGAACGATCGCACCTGCATCGTCACGCGCCAGGCCGGCGAAACGGATGATCTGATCCGTTTCGTCGTCGGCCCCGATTCGACTGTTTTTCCCGACATCAAGAGAAAGTTGCCCGGCCGTGGTTGCTGGGTGACGGCCGACCGCCTACATGTCGACAAGGCTGCGGCCAAGGGCATGTTCGCCCGCGCCTTCAAGATGCCTGTCATCGTGCCGCCCGATATGGGTGCCATGGTGGATGCGCTGCTTGCAAAATCGGCGCTCGGCTCTCTCGGGCTTGCCCGCAAGGCCGGTTTGGTGGCGCTCGGCGCCGCCAAGGTCGATGCGAACGTACGTGACGGAAAAGCACTTCTGGTGCTTCACGCTTATGAGGGCGCCGAGGATGGCGTCCGCAAGATCACCCAGGCCCGTAGGGCGACAGTCTATCTGGGCGGGCCTGCCACGCCCGCCTACAAACTTTTTTCCGAAGCGGAATTGGGTTTGGCATTGGGGGCAACAAATGTGATACATGCTGCCGTTCTCGCGGGAGACGCGGGCAAGGCGGTCGTAAAGCGCATGGTTGCGCTTGACCGATATCGGGGCGGATCCCCGGATGATCTGGCAATGATTGCGGCGATTGCCGACGACGATGATGCCGCAGAGGATATGGAATGAGCGATAGCAAATCGGGCGATGACAACACGTTGAGCGTCACTCCGAAGAAGACCTTGACGCTGAAGCGCCCGGGCGCGGAGCAGGGAACGGTGCGCCAGAACTTCTCGCACGGCCGCACGAAGCAGGTCGTCGTCGAGACGAAGAAGCGCAAGTTCTCCATGCCCGGCGAAAAGCACGAGCCGGCGCCGGTCCAGGTGCAGGCCCCGGCTCCCGCGCCGGCGCCTGTCGCCCCACGGCCGCAGCCGGTTGCGCCCGTGACCGTGGCGCCCGTGGTGCGCGAGACCCCGCGTCCGCAGCCCGAGCGCTCCGGCATGGTGCTGAACGAGCTGTCGCGCGGCGAGATGGAAGCGCGCCGCCGCGCGCTTGAAGGGTCGGTCGTGCGCGAGCAGGAAGAGCGCGCCCGCGCCGCAGAAGATGCGCGCCGCCGCGCCGAGGAAGACGAACGCCGCCGCAAGGAGCGCGAAGAGTCCGCCCGTCGCCAGGCCGAGGAAGAAGCCCGTCTCAAGACCGAGGCCGAATCCCGCCGTCGCGCCGAGGAAGAGGCTCGCCGTCGCGCGCCCAGCGCCGTGCAGGCCAATGCCGCAGACGAGGAAGAAGACGCCCGTCCGCGCGGCCGTACCGGCGGCACCGCTGGTGCCGGCCGCACTGGCGCCGGCAATGGCGGTGGAGCAGGGGCCGGAGCAGGTGCTGGTCCGAGCGCTGCAACGCCGGTGCGTCGCATCGCAACGCCTGAGATTGCCCGCCCGGCCAAGACCAAGACCGAAGACGACCGTCGTCGCGGCAAGCTGACGCTCAACACGGCGCTGTCGTCGGTGGATGGCGATGCGCGCTCGCGTTCGCTGTCGGCGATGCGTCGCCGTCAGGAGAAGTTCAAGCGTGCGATGCATCAGGAAACGCGCGAGAAGATCGTGCGTGAGGTTGTTCTCCCTGAGACCATTACCATCCAGGAACTGGCGCAGCGCATGTCCGAGCGCGCTGTCGAGGTCGTCAAGTTCTTCATGAAGCAGGGCCAGATGCTGAAGCCGGGCGACGTCATCGACGCCGATACGGCCGAGCTGGTGGCTGGCGAATTTGGTCACACGGTCCGCCGCGTTGCCGAGTCCGACATTGAAGAAGGTCTGTTCGACATTGCCGACCGCACCGAGGATCTGGTGTCGCGTCCGCCTGTCGTCACCATCATGGGTCACGTCGACCACGGCAAGACCTCCCTGCTCGACGCCATCCGCAACGCCAATGTCGTGTCGGGCGAAGCCGGTGGCATCACCCAGCACATCGGCGCCTACCAGGTCGAGAAGAATGGTCAGAAGATCACCTTCATCGACACCCCCGGCCACGCCGCCTTCACGGCGATGCGTGCCCGCGGCGCCCAGGCGACCGATATCGCCATCCTGGTGGTTGCGGCTGACGACAGCGTGATGCCGCAGACGATCGAGTCCATCAACCACGCCAAGGCGGCTGGTGTTCCGATCATTGTGGCGATCAACAAGATCGACAAGCCGTCGGCTGACGCCCAGAAGGTGCGCACCGAGCTGCTGCGCCACGAGGTCTTCGTGGAATCGATGGGCGGTGAAGTGCTCGACGTCGAGGTTTCGGCCAAGAACGGCACCAATCTCGACAAGCTGCTCGAGGCCATCCTGCTTCAGGCCGAAGTGCTCGACCTCAAGTCCAACCCCGACCGTACGGCCGAGGGCGTGGTCATCGAGGCCAAGCTCGACAAGGGTCGCGGTCCGGTTGCGACCGTGCTCGTCCAGACCGGTACCCTGATGCCGGGCGACATCCTCGTCGCCGGCAACCAGTGGGGCCGTGTCCGCGCGCTGGTCGACGACCGCGGTACGCATGTCGAGGAGGCTCCGCCTTCCATGCCCGTCGAGATTCTCGGCCTCCAGGGCACGCCTCAGGCTGGTGACCGCTTTGCCGTGGTCAACAACGAAGCCCGTGCCCGCGAGATCACCGAGTACCGTCAGCGTCTGGCGCGTGACAAGGCTGTGGCCAAGCACGCAACCCAGCGCGGCTCGCTCGAGCAGATGATGTCGCAGCTGCAGTCGTCGGGTCTCAAGGAGTTCCCGCTGATCATCAAGGGCGACGTGCAGGGTTCGGTCGAAGCGATCGTTACCGCGCTCGACAAGCTCGGCACCGACGAGGTGCGTGCGCGTATCGTTCATGCTGGCGCTGGCGCCATCACCGAAAGCGACGTCACGCTCGCCGAAACGTCGGGTGCGGCGATCATCGGCTTCAACGTCCGCGCCAATGCACAGGCGCGTCACGCCGCCGAGCAGCAGGGTATCGAGATTCGCTACTACAATATCATCTACAGCCTTGTGGATGACGTTAAGGATGCGATGTCGGGCCTGCTGTCGCCGGAACGCCGCGAGACCTTCATCGGCAATGCCGAGATCCTCGAAGTGTTCCACATCACCAAGGTCGGCAAGGTTGCGGGCTGCCGCATCACCGAAGGCAAGGTCGAACGCGGTGCGGGCGTCCGCCTCATCCGCGACAACGTGGTCATCCACGAAGGCACGCTCAAGACGCTCAAGCGCTTCAAGGACGAAGTCTCCGAAGTGCCGGTCGGCCAGGAATGCGGTATGGCCTTCCAGAACTACGAAGACATGCGCCAGGGCGATGTCATCGAGTGCTTCCGCGTCGAGATGGTGACCCGGAGGCTCTAAGCCTCTGGCATTAGTCTAATCGTTTAGACGGTGGCCGTTCGGCCGCCGTCCGTTTTCGTGCAGCAGGAAGTGCGGTCCCAGTCCGCCCCCTGCGACATATGGATTTGCAGGACCATGTCCCGTTTTACGAATTCAGGCCCGTCACAGCGCCAGCTTCGCGTTGGCGAGCAGGTGCGTCATGCGCTGTCCGAAATGCTGCCGCGCGGCGAGATCATCGATCCGGTGATCGAGACCACTGTCATTTCGATCACCGAGGTGCGCATGTCGCCCGACCTCAAGATCGCCACGGCCTTCGTGTCGCCGCTCGGCGCCAAGGACCCCAATGCGGTCATCGAGGCCCTCAACAAGTACGCCAAGTTCATCCGTGGCCGTGTTTCATTCGCTCTCAGGCAGATGAAATACATGCCGGAATTCCGTTTCCGGCTGGACACCAGTTACGACAATTTCGCCAAGATCAACGATCTGCTGCGCTCGCCCGAAGTGGCGCGCGACCTCGACGGCGAAGAAGACAAGGAAGACTGACATGTCGCGTCGCGGCAAGAAGAAAGGCCGGCCCGTCTCCGGCTGGTTGGTGCTGGACAAACCTGTGGGCATGGGCTCCACCGAGGCCGTGTCCAAGGTGAAGTGGCTGTTCAACGCCGAGAAGGCCGGCCACGCCGGCACGCTTGACCCGCTCGCCTCCGGCATGTTGCCGATCGCGCTCGGCGAAGCCACCAAGACCGTGCCTTATGTCATGGACGGCGCCAAGGTCTACCGTTTCACCGTCGCCTGGGGCGAAGAGCGCTCGACCGACGACCTCGAGGGGCCGGTGACAAAGACCTCGGACAAGCGTCCTGATGAAGCCGACATCCGCGCCATCATGCCGAACTACACCGGCGTCATCATGCAGACGCCGCCGCAATTCTCGGCGATCAAGATCGCCGGCGAACGCGCCTACGATCTCGCCCGCGAAGGCGCGACCGTCGACATTCCGGCGCGCGAGATCGAGATCGGCCGCCTCGACATCGTCGAGAACAGCGCCGGCAGCACCGTTTTCGAGATCGAATGCGGCAAGGGCACCTATGTGCGCTCGCTCGCCCGCGACATGGGCCGCGACCTCGGCTGCTACGGCCACATCTCTGAGCTGCGCCGCATCGAGGTCGAGCCGTTCACTGCGGACGATTTCGTCACCATCGCCGAACTGGAAGCCGCGCGTGCTGCCGGCCAGCCGGAGGGCGAGGAGGGTCGCTGGGATTTCCAGGCGATCGACGAATTCGTGGTCGATACCTCGGCCGCGCTCGACTGCCTGCCGCAGGTCAACGTCACCGACGAGGCCGCGACCAAGATCAGGCTCGGCAATCCCGTCATCGTGCGTGGCCGCGATGCGCCGCTGGAAGCCGAAGAAGCCTGCGCCCTGTCGCGCGGCCGCCTGGTCGCCATCGGCGCCATTGAGCAGGGCATGTTCAAGCCCAAGCGCGTCTTCACGGCATAGGCCGAGCTTGTCGGTCGCATCCATTTCCGAAAGGATCGCTCGTGGTGATTCCGCGAGCGAGATGCGATGGCAGAGGCTGAAACGGTCGTGAAGCGTGCCCATAAGCATATCCGGCGGGCGCCCGTGGGCGCCTCGCCCGGCACGCTGATCGCGGACCCGGCAGCGCGCCAGTCGGCGCTCAACCTGACGCTGATCTCGCCGGAAGCCTGCGAGTTCGTCGACAATGCCAGCCTCGACGATGTCGCCGCTGCCTGTGAGAAGTGGCCGCTGATCTGGCTCGATTGCGTGGGCCTCGCCAATGTCGGCCTGATCGAGGAGATCGGCCGGATATTCGGGTTGCACACGCTGGCGCTGGAGGACGTGGTCAACACCGGCCAGCGGCCCAAGGCCGAGTTCTTCGACGAACATGCCTTCTTCGTGCTGTCGATGATCGACGACGCCAAGATCGGCCGCTACGAGCAGATTTCGTTCTTCTTCGGCGAGAAGTTCGTGGTCACATTTCAGGAGCGCCAGGGCGATCCGTTCGAGCCGGTGCGCCGGCGTATCCGTACGTCGAACCCGAGCCGCCTGCGTCACCGCAAGGCCGACTACCTCGCTTATGCGCTGATCGATGCGGTGGTCGACAGCTATTTCCCGATCGTCGACGCCACCGGGGATAAGGTCGACGCCATAGAGGACGAGCTGCTCGCCGCCCCCAGGAAGCATCATATCAGTCAGTTGCACGGGCTGCGCCGGGCGACAAATCTGCTCAAGCGCACGATCTGGCCGCTGCGCGACGCGCTGACGACGCTGGTGCGCTCGGATGCCTCCTTCATCTCGGCCGAGACCAAAGTCTATTTCAACGACACGCTCGATCATTCGATCAGGCTTTCAGAAACGGTTGAATCTCAGCGCGAGACGATGATCGGCCTGATCGAGATGCATCTGTCGCTGTCGCAGGCCCGTACCAACGAGATCATCGGTGTCCTGACCATCGTTTCGGCGATCTTCATTCCGCTCACCTTCCTTGCCGGCATCTGGGGGATGAACTTCGAGAACATGCCGGAACTGAAGTCGGTCTACGGCTATCCGGCGGCACTCGGCTTCATGGCGTTCGTCGCGATTACGCTCGTGGTCATTTTCAAGCGGCGCGGGTGGCTTTGAAGGGCGCCCCGGAGCCGGCTTGCGAAATAGCTGGCTTTTGCTGCCAAATTCCACTATATGCGCCGCAACATTGCGCCTTTTGACGCTTTGTTCATCGGCCCCAGCTGGACGACATCCCGGCCGTGGGCGTCCCGTTTCCTCAAGATCGAAAGGAAAAACACGATGTCGATCACTGCCGAGCGCAAGTCGGAACTCATGAGCGAATTCGCGACCGTCAAGGGCGACACCGGTTCTCCGGAAGTCCAGGTTGCCATCCTCTCCGAGCGCATCAAGAACCTGACCGAGCACTTCAAGGACCACAAGAAGGACAACCACTCCCGTCGTGGTCTTCTGGCGCTCGTCTCCCAGCGTCGTTCGCTGCTTGATTACCTCAAGCGCAAGGACGACGCACGTTATCAGACGCTGATCGAAAAGCTCGGTCTCCGCCGCTGATGAATTGACCGGCGGGTTCCTGTTCAGGGAGCCCGCCGGTCGTGCATTCGGGCTGCCGATCCGGCGGTCCATCGGTCTGGCCAGGCCACAGGGCATGGTCGCGCCGAAAACGGTTCCGGAGCGCCATGATGACGCGCCCGAACCACCCGTGGACGGTCATGGGGCAGGATTGCAGGACGTTCGGCCAGCCGCTTATCAGCGGCAAGCATGGGTGCCGAGCTTCTTGTTGTCTTGCCCGTGGCTGGCCAAACCGAAGCAGGCGCGCAACCGCAAGGAAGGCCACATGGCTTTCCGGGACATCGCGTCAAACAGCCAGGGAAAGGGGCGCCGCAAGCGGTGTCTGGCCTTTCCCGCTACGAAGGACAGAACATGTTCAATCACCACAAAGTTGAAATCGAATGGGGCGGCCGTCCGCTCATCCTCGAGACCGGCAAGATCGCCCGCCAGGCTGACGCTGCCGTTCTCGCCACCTACGGCGAAACCGTCGTTCTCGCCACCGTCGTCTCGGCCAAGGAGCCGAAGCCGGGCTTCGATTTCTTCCCGCTGACCGTCAACTACCAGGAAAAGACCTACGCCGCCGGCAAGATCCCGGGTGGCTACTTCAAGCGTGAAGGACGTCCGAGCGAGAAGGAGACCCTGGTCTCCCGCCTGATCGACCGCCCGATCCGTCCGCTGTTCGCCGACGGCTACAAGAACGACACCCAGATCGTCGTCACCGTCGTCCAGCACGACCTCGAGAACGATCCCGACATCCTGTCGATCGTTGCCACCTCGGCAGCGCTGACGCTCTCGGGCGTGCCCTTCATGGGCCCGATCGGCGGCGCCCGCGTCGGCTACATCAACGGCGAATACGTGCTCAACCCGCACATCGACGAGATGCAGGAATCCAAGCTCGACCTCGTTGTCGCCGGCACCGACGCTGCCGTGCTGATGGTCGAGTCGGAAGCCCAGGAACTGGCTGAAGACGTCATGCTTGGCGCTGTCATGTTTGGCCACAAGGGCTTCCAGCCGGTCATCGACGCCATCATCAAGCTGGCCGAAGTGGCTGCCAAGGACCCGCGCGATTTCACCGCGCCCGACTATTCCGATCTCGAAGCCGAGATGCTGAAGATCGTCGAGGGCGAGCTGCGCGACGCCTACAAGATCACCGACAAGCAGGCCCGCTACGCCGCGGTCGACGCGGTCAAGGCCAAGGTCAAGGCAGCTTTCGCCGCTGAAGGCGAAGAAGCTCCGAAGTGGTCGGCCGACAAGGTCGCCACCGTGTTCAAGGAACTCCAGGCCAAGATCGTGCGCTGGAACATCCTCGACACTGGTTCGCGCATCGACGGCCGTGACCTGTCGACGGTCCGCGCGATCGTCTCCGAAGTCGGCGTCCTGCCGCGCACCCACGGTTCGTCGCTGTTCACCCGCGGCGAGACCCAGGCGCTGGTCGTTGCCACGCTCGGCACCGGCGAAGACGAGCAGTATGTCGACTCGCTGACCGGCATGTACAAGGAGAAGTTCCTCCTTCACTACAACTTCCCGCCCTACTCGGTCGGTGAGACCGGCCGCATGGGTTCGCCCGGCCGTCGCGAAATCGGCCACGGCAAGCTCGCCTGGCGCGCTGTCCGCCCGATGCTGCCGGCTGCCGAGCAGTTCCCCTACACGCTGCGCGTCGTCTCCGAGATCACCGAGTCGAACGGCTCGTCGTCGATGGCCACTGTTTGCGGCACCTCGCTGGCGCTGATGGATGCCGGCGTTCCGCTGCAGAAGCCGGTTGCCGGCATCGCCATGGGCCTGATCAAGGAAGGTGAGCGTTTCGCTGTCCTGTCCGACATCCTGGGCGACGAGGATCACCTCGGCGACATGGACTTCAAGGTGGCCGGCACGACCAACGGCATCACCGCGCTGCAGATGGACATCAAGATCGACGGTATCACCGAAGAGATCATGAACATCGCGCTCGGCCAGGCCAAGGACGGCCGCCTGCACATCCTCGGCGAAATGTCGAAGGCTCTGTCGGAAGGCCGCAAGGAACTGGGCGAGTTCGCTCCGCGCATCGAGGTCATGCACATCCCGACCGACAAGATCCGTGAAGTCATCGGCTCGGGCGGCAAGGTCATCCGCGAGATCGTCGAGAAGACCGGCGCCAAGATCAACATCGAGGACGACGGCACGGTCAAGATCGCTTCGTCGAACGCCAAGGAGATCGAGGCGGCCAAGAAGTGGATCCACACCATCGTGGCTGAGCCGGAAGTCGGCGAGATCTACGAAGGCACGGTCGTCAAGACCGCTGACTTCGGTGCCTTCGTCAACTTCTTCGGCCCGCGCGACGGCCTCGTCCACATCTCGCAGCTTGCCAACGACCGCGTTGCCAAGACCTCTGACGTGGTCAAGGAAGGCGACAAGGTCTGGGTCAAGCTGATGGGCTTCGATGAGCGCGGCAAGGTCCGCCTGTCGATGAAGGTCGTCGACCAGGAGACCGGCAAGGAAATTGCCAAGGAAAAGAAGGCCGAAGGCGAAGAAACCGCCGCTTGATAGGCTGAACTGCTGATATGAAGCGGGCGTGACCGGAAGGTCGCGCCCGTTTTCGTTTTGAAGCGCAGGCCAGGGGACTGCGACGAAATACGATGTGTAAGGATTGGCCATGTCGCGCGATGCACTGAAAACCCTGTTTTATCCCTTCGAAGCCGAGGCACTGCCGTTGCCGGGGAAGGGCGCGCGCGCGGTGTTTCTCGGCGCCGAGCCGGGCTTCAGGCTGCCCGAAGGGTTCGGTGCCGAACTGTCGCTGGTGCAGGGCTTCCGGCCTCATTTCGTTTCGCTGCAGTCCGCCGGCCACCATGTCGTGCAGCGCGCCGAAGGTGAAGGTTACCATCTGGCGCTGGTGCTGGCCGGCCGCCATCGCGGCCTCAACGAGCTGCGCATCGCCGACGCCATCGAGCGGACAAGCGAGGACGGCACGATCGTCATTGCTGGAGGCAAGGAGGACGGCATTGCCAGCCTGCGCAAGCGGCTGGGCGGCCTTGTCGAGATCGTCGATCACCTGCCCAAATATCACGGCACGGTACTGTGGTTCCGCCGCGACGAGATCGCGCTTGCTGCCGCGGCGGCGCTGCGCGCCGACAATCCCGAAACGCTGGTCGAGGACCGGTTCCGCACCGCACCGGGCATGTTCTCGTTCGACCGCATCGACACCGGCTCGCGCCTGCTGGTCGAGCATCTGCCTGATGACATCAAGGGCAAGGTCGCCGACTTCTGCTCCGGCTGGGGTTATGTCGCGGCAGAAATTGCGGCCCGAGCCAAGGAACTCAAGGCGCTCGAACTTTTCGAGGCCGATTTCGACGCCCTGGAGGCCTCCAGGAGCAATGTCCCGACGACGCCGGTGGAACCACGCTTCCACTGGCAGGACCTGCTCAAGGAGCCGGTGGAGCGTCGCTTCGACATGGTGGTGATGAACCCGCCCTTTCATCAGGACCGCGAAGGCGATCCTGAGGTGGGGCAACGCCTGATCCGCGCCGCGTCCGCTGCCCTCAAGCCCGGTGGGCGGCTGCTGATGGTCGCCAACCGTCATCTGCCCTACCAGCCGGTGCTGGCGGCATCATTCGCCTGGCATCAGGAATTGGCGCTCGACGGCGGTTTCAGGATCTGGGCTGCACGGCGCTGACAGGCCTGCCGTCCTCGTTGTCGATCTGAAACCGGGACGGTTTCGGAAAGGATGAGGCGCTGCTTGCAACAGGGAAGGGCGCCCGGCAGGACGCATGGCTGTCAGTGAATGCTGGCAGCGGCCCTTGCGGCCGGAATCTCGGCGATGGTCAGCGGCGCAGGGCGGCCGAACAGATAACCCTGCACGACCTGGCAGCCGGCGGCGCGCAGCAGCGTCGCCTGGGTCTCGGTCTCCACGCCTTCGGCGATGGTGTGCACGCCGAGCGCCCTGGACAGGCCGACGATGGTCGAGACCACGGCGCCAGAGCTGCTGTCGGTTTCCATGCGGCTGACGAAGGAGCGATCGATCTTCAGCTTGTTGAAGCTGAAGTCGATGAGATAGGCGAGGTTGGAGTAGCCGGTGCCGAAATCGTCGACGGCGACCGAAATGCCCATCGCAGTCAGCTGCCTCAGGATTTCGGCGGCGCGGTCACGGTCCTGCATCATTGCCGATTCGGTCAGCTCGAGTTCGAGCCGCTTCGGCGCGATGCCGGTTTCCTCGACGATCTTGGCGACGATGCCGACAAAGTCGCGGGTCATGAACTGCACCGGCGAGATGTTCACAGCCACGAAGCAATCGTCAGGCAGCAGGCGGGCGTCGACGCAGGCCTTGCGCAGCACCCACTCGCCGATCGGGGCGATCATGCCGGTTTCCTCGGCGACCGAGATGAAGTCGACAGGCGGGATCATGCCGCGCTCTGGATGGCGCCAGCGGATCAGCGCTTCGTAGCCGACGACGCGACCGGAGGTCAGGTCGAGCTGCGGCTGGTAATGCAGGTCGAAATCGCCGCGCTCGAGCGCCACGTGCAGTTCCGATTCGACCCACTGGCGATGCTCGGCAACCTTGCCCATGTCGGGATGGAACACCGTCCAGGAGCCGATGCCGCTGGCCCGGGCGTTCTGAAGCGCCAGGTTCGAGCGGCGCAGCAGCTGCACCGGGTCGTTGCCGTCCTTGGGCATGGCGACGACACCGACCGACACATTGACCGATTGGACGTGCGACGGCAGCGGGTAGGGCTGCAAGACGTCCTCGACGATGCGGTCGATCAGCGCTTCCAGCGAACCGTCGACCTGCCGGTCGGGGCAGAGGATGGCGAACTCGCCTGCGCCGATGCGGCCAAGGACGATGTCGTCTGGCAAGGCTGCCTTGAGGCGTTCGGTGAAGGCGCGGATCAGGGCGTCGCCATTGCAGTAGCCGATGGCGTCGTTGATCTGCTTGAAGCGATCGATGTCGATGTCGATGAGGAAGACCGGCTTACCGGTGCGGGCGGTGGCGGACGCTGCTTCGGCGATCTTGCCGACCATGGCGGTGCGGGCGAATAGCCCGGTCAGCTTGTCGAAGTTGGTCTCGTTGAAGACGTAGTCGGCGGACTCGTCGACTCCGGCGAAGAACGACATGGCAGCCACGGAAGCCGCCAGTGCACAAAGAGCGGCGATAATCGCACCGATGCTCTCGACAGGCACGCCGGCAATCTGGCCGCCGAATGTGAGCTTCATGCCCCACACAGCCAGCATGAAACTGCCCAGCCCCGAAGTGGCTATGGTGATGAACCGAAACAAAGGCGTCCGGCTGGGGTTTTTGGCGGCGGGCATGCGTAGTGTTCCTAACTTGCGCGGACTTTCTACCGTTTCGCGAGTTAAGATCGCTTGCTGCGATTGTCTACAATTTTAGCAGGGACTGGCTTTGTGCGGCGCCGCGCGTCCATCGGGACGCGCAAGGCGCTTCAGGTGCCTTGCATCAGTGCATGGTCCTTGCCGAAAACCGTTTCCGATCTTCGGTTACGGCACTAGTCGCGTCCGCCATCCATCTGCTTGAGCTCGTCCAGCGTCGGCATCGAGACGATGTGATAGCCTGAATCGACGTAGTGAATCTCGCCGGTGACGCCCGAGGACAGGTCGGACAGCAGATACAGTGCCGAGCCACCGACCTCGTCGAGGGTGACGGAGCGGCGCAGCGGCGAGTTGCGCTGCTGATAGGTGAACATGTGACGCGCATCGGCGATGCCGGCGCCCGCAAGCGTGCGCACCGGGCCGGCCGAGATGCCGTTGATGCGGATGCCGCGCGGGCCGTAATCGTTGGCGAGATAGCGCACGCTCGCCTCAAGGCCGGCCTTGGCGACGCCCATGACGTTGTAGTTGGGCATGACGCGCACCGAGCCGGCATAGGTCAGCGTGATCATCGAGCCGCCGTCGTTCATCAGCGCGGCCGCATGCTTTGCGACCTCGGTGAAGGAGAAGCACGAAATGACCATGGTGCGCACGAAGTTCTCGCGCGTGGTGTCGGCGTAGAGGCCCTTGAGTTCGTTCTTGTCGGAGAAGCCGATGGCATGGACCAGGAAGTCGATGCCGCCCCACTTTTCCCTGAGCGTCTCAAAGGCAGCAGCAACCGAGGCGCTGTCTTCGACGTCGCACGGCACCAGGATCTCGGCGCCGACCTTTTCGGCCAGCGGCTTGACGCGGCGGCCGAAGGCCTCGCCCTGGTAGGTGAAGGCGAGTTCGGCGCCGTGTTCGGCGAGCTTCTGCGCGATGCCCCAGGCAATGGAGTGGTCATTCGCGACGCCCATGATGAGCCCGCGCTTGCCCTTCATCAATCCGTCCATGTCGGTGTCCCTATGCCGAGAGGCGCTGGAAAACGAGAGTGGCGTTGGTGCCGCCGAAGCCGAAGGAGTTGGACAGCACCGTATCGATCTTGGCGTTGTCGATGCGCTTGCGCACGATCGGCATGCCTTCGAATTCGGGGTCCAGCTCTTCGATATGGGCGCTTTCGCCGATGAAGCCGCCCTGCATCATCAGGATCGAGTAGATCGATTCCTGCACGCCCGCAGCACCGAGCGAGTGGCCGGTCAGCGACTTGGTCGAGGTGATGTTCGGCAGCTTGCCGGCGAACACTTCGCGGATCGCGCCCATTTCCTTCGAATCGCCCACCGGCGTCGAGGTGCCGTGGGTGTTGATGTAGTCGACCTCACCCTTCACCGTCGACAGCGCCTGGCGCATGCAGCGCATGGCGCCTTCGCCCGACGGTGCGACCATGTCGTAGCCGTCCGATGTCGCGCCGTAGCCGACCAACTCGCAATAGATCTTGGCGCCGCGCGCCTTGGCATGCTCGAGCTCTTCGAGCACCAGAACGCCCGCGCCACCGGCGATGACGAAACCGTCGCGGTTGAGGTCGTAGGCACGCGAGGCGACCGAGGCGCGGTCGTTGTACTTGGACGACATCGCGCCCATGGCGTCGAACAGGTTCGACATGGTCCAGTCGAGGTCTTCGTGGCCGCCGGCGAACATGACGTCCTGCTTGCCCCACTGGATCATCTCGGCGGCGTTGCCGATGCAATGCGCCGAGGTCGAGCAGGCCGACGAGATCGAGTAGTTGACGCCGTGGATCTTGAACCAGGTGGCGAGCGTCGCCGAGGCCGTCGACGACATCGCCTTCGGCACCGCGAACGGCCCGATGCGCTTGGGCGAGTTGTTCTTCTGGGTGATCTCGGCGGCTTCGACGATGGTGCGGGTCGACGGGCCGCCCGAGCCCATGATGATGCCGGTACGCGGGTTGCCGGAGATAACACTCTCTTCGAGGCCGCTGTCGGCGATCGCCTGTTTCATGGCGACATGGTTCCACATGCCGCCCTGCGACAGGAAGCGGGCGGCGCGACGGTCGACCAGCTCGGTCGTGTCGAGATTGGGCGCGCCCCAGACCTGGCACTTGAAGCCGTGCTCGGCGAAATCGTTGGAGAAGCTGATGCCGGACTTGGCGTCACGCAGTGATGCCGTCACCTCGTCGGCGTTGTTGCCGATGGACGATACGATGCCAAGGCCCGTTACGACGACACGTCTCATGAAAATCTCCGGTCCAGTGTATGGGGCCAATCAGACGGCCGCGGCTTCCTGCTTCGCAAGCCCGACCTTGAGGTCGGTGGCCTTGTATATGGTCTCGCCGTCGGCCTTCAACCAGCCATCGGCGATGCCCAGGACCAGGCGGCCGCGCATGACGCGCTTGAAATCGATGCCGTATTCGACCTTCTTGACCGAAGGCGTGACCATGCCCTTGAACTTCACCTCGCCGGTGGAGAGCGCCATGCCCTTGCCCTGCTCGCCGAGCCAGCCGAGGTAGAAGCCGGTCAACTGCCACATGGCGTCGAGGCCGAGGCAACCCGGCATGATGGGGTTACCGATGAAATGGCAAGGGAAAAACCAAAGGTCCGGCCTGATGTCGAATTCGGCGCGGGCAAAGCCCTTGTCGAACTCGCCGCCGGTCTCGCTGATCTCGGTGATGCGATCGAACATCAGCATCGGCGGAGCGGGCAGCTGTGCATTGCCGGGTCCAAACAGCTCGCCGCGGGCGCAAGCCAGCAGTTCCTCGTAGCCGTAGCTGGATTTCTGATCGGCCATGAACACCATCCCGTCTAAGTTTCTCGGGCGGTGCCCGCCCTTCTTGTGTGCTCTCACTAGCACAGACTGTCTCAAGCCGGAAACCGGCGTTTGCGCTTAGCGCGACCATTGGTCCGGGTCAATGCGCGCTATTGATCGCATTTGAGCTACAGAATATATGTCTGACATAGCTTGCCGGCGGCATATCGCGCCATTGGTGTACCCGGCGGGTCTTGAATGGGGCGAAGTCAAACTTCGACGAGGCACGAGTGGATACTCGCAAGGCAAGCATTGTTGTGGAAGCGCGCGTTCGCGACGCAGGCCTGCGGCCCACGCGGCAGCGCGTTGCGCTGGCTGAACTGCTGTTCGCCAAGGGCGACCGCCACCTCTCGGCCGAAGAGCTGCACGAAGAGGCGCTCGGCGCCGGCGTGCCGATCTCGCTCGCAACCGTCTACAACGCACTGCACCAGTTCACCGACGCGGGCCTGCTGCGCATTCTCGCCGTTGAAGGTTCGAAGACCTATTTCGACACCAACACGTCGGACCACCACCATTTCTATATCGAGGGTGAGAACCGCATCTTCGACATCGAGTCGAATTCGGTTTGTGTGTCCAACCTGCCGGAACCCCCGGAAGGCATGGAGATCGCCAATGTCGATATCGTGGTGAGGCTGAGGCCCAAGCGCACGGCCTGAACCGGCGCGTACTTTTCCGATTATTGTGGTGTCGCCGGGCTGGACGCGTGCACTGGCTTGAGCTTGCCGGTCAAGCAAGGCGATGCAGACATAGGCCGCCGAAGGTTTGACTCTTCGGCTGGCCCATCAGTTCTCGCCCATCAGTTCTCGATGGTCTCGCCGGGATAGGCGCCCCAGAGCTGCGACTGGGTGAGCCAGCCCGTGGTTCCGGCAAAGCTCATTTCGCACCATTCGCCATTGCAGCGCTTGATCGAGCCGACGACGCCGGGCTCTATCAAGGCGACGGTGCGGGATTCCTTGTCGGGCTTGGCCAGCAGGCTGATCTGTGCCGGCTTGCCGCGCTGCCAGGGGGCGGTGATTGCCGTGCGATGGCCCGACAGCAGCGTCTGGTTGATCCAGCCTTCGGCGCCGTCGGCATCGCGCACACGGCGCCAGTTGTCGTATTCCTGGATGATCTCCATCGGCAGGCCGGGCTTGAGATAGAGCCAGTCGACCGGATAGTCGGCGCCGGGGCCGATGCGCGAATTGACCTTGCCAGCCTTGAGGCTGACGAATCGCGGCAACGGCAGGCCGCTCGGTCCGAGCGTGCCCTGCTGGGCAGCGACTGCCTGGCCGACATTGCCGGCACCGGGCGAAACGAAAGCAAGACCCACCAGTGCCACGCTGGCGGCCAGGCGAAGCGACGCGAAACCAGACACTTCCGTAACCTCTGTTAACACTCGACGCCTCGGGCTTTCAGCCTGACGGGGCGCCCCTTTTTCTTTGTCTTCGGCGGCGCTGCTTGTTACACAGAATTACCGCGCGGTGATTGGTTTCCAGTTTCACCGGTCTTGGTTAAAGAGGTCTCAACGGGATCTTCGTCGAGGAAAGAATGACCGGCCGAAAAAAGCCTCTCGTCGTCATCACGCGCAAGCTGCCGGACCCGGTGGAAACGCGCATGCGCGAATTGTTTGACGCGCGGCTCAATGTCGACGACAGGCCCATGACCCAGCCCGAGCTGGTCGCTGCCGTCAAGGAAGCCGACGTGCTCGTGCCGACGGTGACCGATACGATCGACGCAGCCCTGATCGAGCAGGCCGGCCCCAACCTCAAGCTGATCGCCAATTTCGGCAACGGCGTCGACAAGATCGACGTGGCCGCCGCCGCCAGGCGCGGCATCACGGTCACCAACACGCCGAATGTGCTGACCGAGGACACGGCCGACATGACCATGGCGCTGATGCTGGCGGTGCCGCGCCGGCTGACCGAGGGCGCCAACATCCTCGCCACCGAGAAGAAATGGGCCGGCTGGTCGCCGACCTGGATGCTCGGTCGCCGCATCTGGGGCAAGCGCCTGGGCATTGTCGGCATGGGCCGTATCGGCACTGCCGTTGCCCGCCGCGCCAAGGCCTTCGGCCTGTCCATCCACTATCACAACCGCCACCGCGTGCTGCAGTCGGTGGAAGACGAGTTGGAGGCGACCTACTGGGAGAGCCTCGACCAGATGCTCGCCCGCATGGACATCATCTCGATCAACTGCCCGTCGACGCCGGCGACCTTCCACCTGCTGTCGGGCCGCAGGCTGGCGCTGATGCAGCCGCATGCCTACCTCGTCAACATCGCCCGTGGCGACATCATCGACGAGGATGCGCTGGTCAAGATGCTGCAGGACGGCAAGCTGGCGGGGGCTGCCCTCGACGTCTTCGAGCATGAGCCGGCGGTCAATCCGAAGCTGCTCAAGCTGGCGGCCAAGGGCAAGGTGGTGCTGATGCCGCATATGGGCTCGGCCACCATCGAAGGCCGTATAGACATGGGCGAAAAGGTCATCATCAACATCCGCGCCCATGTCGACGGACATCGCCCGCCGGACCGGGTGTTGCCGCTCAGGACCTGAGCACATCCAGGAACGCGCGACGCGGTTGTCCCTCGGGAATTGCGTCGCAACAACCTTGGTCAGCCAGCCTCCGGCAGGCGTGTCTCAAGACACCACCATTTCGGCCGGCCCGTGCGGAAGCTGTGGTAGGCGGGCATCAGCTCCGCCGCCCTCGGCTTGTCGAACACGCCGAGCACGAGCGCGACCGTCGGCTGGTCGTCGATGGCGCCGAGCGTGCTGCCGCAGCGCGCGCAGAAGGCGCGGCTCGAATAATCTGATGAGCGATAGGTCGCGGGCTGTCCGCCCGGTCCGGTCCAGCTGACCGATTCTCTCGGAAATTCGACCCAGGCGAGCGTGAGCGAGCCGCTGTGGCGCTGGCACATGCGGCACGAACAGGTGTGCGGCTTCTCGGCAGGAGCGCGCGCCTCAAACCTGATGTCGCCGCACAGGCAGCCGCCTGCATATTTCTTGATGGCCATTTTGTCCCCGAAACCCCGGATGGATGGTTGGTCAGCTCAGTCGCTTGCGCATGGTCAGCGAGGTTGGACGGTCGTAACCGTCATGCGCGGTACGCTCGAACTCGACAAAGCCCAGGCGGGCGAAGGTGGCGTGGTTGGCGACGAGTTCGATGCGCGTCTGCAGCTCCAGCACTGATATGCCGACCTTGAGCGCGTGGCTTTCTGCAGCCTGCATGAGCATCCGGCCGATGCCGAGGCCGCGCGAGGCCTCGTCGACTGCCAGCTTGCCGACATAGAGGACGTCGTCGCGTTCGGCGGCGAAGATGCAGCCGGCGAGCCGGCCGTTCACCGTGGCGATGAAGCAGGTTTCGTCGCCAGCCTTTTGGCGCAGGCCCTCAGGGGTGAGCTTATGTGCCGAGGACGGCGGGTCGATGACGCCGTCCATGTAGGCGAAGGCGGACATGATGAGCGCGAGCAACTCGTCCCAGCGCGAAAAATCCGCGGGGAGGCGGGAGATGGTCATATCGGTCATTGTCATGACGCCTTGTAGCGGACCGTGTCGAATCGGGCACCAAGCGCATCGTAGAGCAACAAGCGGCCAACCAGTGGCTCGCCGACGCCGGTGATGAGCTTGATGGCCTCCATCGCCTGCAAGGTGCCCATGACGCCAGTCAGCGCGCCAAGCACGCCGGCAACGGCGCAGGACGGCACGAGGCCGGGCGGCGGCGCTTCGGGGAACAGGTCGCGGTAAGACGGGTTGCGTCGGCCATCCGGACCGGTCTCGAACGGCTTCAGCACGGTGATCGAGCCGTCGAAGCGGCCGACCGCGGCATGCACGAGCGGCCGTTTGCGGGCAGCACAGGCGTCAGCCACGGCATAACGCGTTTCGAAATTGTCGGAGCCGTCGATGACGAGGTCGTAGGCGGCAACCAGGTCGCCGGCGTTCAACTCGGTCAGCCGAAGCTGGTGCAGTTCGACCGTCACATGCGGGTTGATACGGGTGATTGCGGCCTTGGCGCTGTCGCCCTTGGAAAGGCCGACCGACTGGGTATCGTGAATCACCTGACGCTGCAGATTGGACAGCGACACATGGTCGTCGTCGACGATACCGAGCGTGCCGACACCGGCGGCGGCCAGATATTCCAGCACAGGCGCCCCGAGCCCGCCGGCTCCGATCACCAGCACACGCGCGCGCTTCAGCTTCTGCTGACCCGGGCCCCCGATCTCCGGCAGCACGATGTGGCGGGCGTAGCGTTCGAGTTCTTCTGCGGAGAGGGGAGCAGCCTGGTTCATAGCGCGAGCATATCGCTGCGATATCTCGTTGTCAGGCGTCTTGCAGCGCTGCGACCATCAGGCAGGCGACGTCAAAGATCGGTGGGCCTGACGCTGCCGTGGTCGACGGTGAGGAACTGCGCCGTGCCGGCAAGGCTCGAAAACAGGCTCGCCTCCGTGCCGGTCATGAAGGCCTGGCAGTTCAGTTCGTCGAGAATCGAAAACAGTGCCGCCCGCCGGCCGGGATCGAGATGGGCGGCGATCTCGTCGAGCAGGAGAATCGGTGCCGCCCCGGCCATCTCGCCGGTGAGTCGCGCATGCGAGACGACGATGCCGACCAGAAGCGCCTTCTGCTCGCCGGTGGAGCAGAGTTCGGCCGGCATCGACTTCGGCCTGTGGCGGACAAGCAGGTCGGAGCGGTGGGGGCCCTCAAGCGTGCGGCCGGCGGCACGGTCGCGCTCGCGGCCCTGGGCCAGTGCCTGGCGGAAATGCTCTTCCAACTCGACCGCGGGCATGCGGCCGATGCTCTCTTCGAGCGTTCCCGAGAGCGCAAGATCGGCCTGCGGGAAGGGCCCCGTTTCAGGCAGCCTGCCGATCATGGCGGTCAACAGCCGCACCATCTCGACTCGGGCGGCGGCAATCGCTGCCCCGGTCTCTGCCATCTGGGTTTCGATCGCCTCGAACCAACTGCGGTCGCGGCGGTCCTCCGACAGCAGCCGGTTGCGGCCGCGCATCGCCTTTTCATAGTCGAGGGCGCGCTGGCCATGCGCCGGGTCGATCGCCAGTACCAGACGGTCGAGGAATCGGCGGCGGTCGCCGGCAGGCCCGGTGAACAGCGAATCCATCGACGGCGTCAGCCAGACGATTCGCAGCCATTCGAGCATCTCGTCGGCCGACTTGGCGGTGGCGCCGTTGATGCGCACGCGCCGGCCGGCTTCGCCAGCGGCTTCGGTCGCGGTGCCCGTGCCGATTTCGGCATCGCCGAACGGGCCTTCGATCGAAGCATGCACGGCAAAGGCACCGGCGCTGCCTTCGCGCGCGACGTCGGGGTAGGGCGCGCGGCGCAGGCCGCGCCCTGGCGTCAGGAAGGAGATCGCCTCGAGCAGGTTGGTCTTGCCGGCACCGTTCTCACCAGTGAACACCACCGCGCCCGGCCTGAGGTCGAGCGAGACCGAACTGTAATTGCGGAAGTCCGTCAGTGTCAGCTTGCGGATATGCGTCGAGGGGACGCGTTTCCGCGTCTCCCCCGTTTCGAGGTCCTGCACGGGCGTCCGGGCGCTACACGCGCATCGGCATCAGCACGTAGAGAGCGTTCTCGTCGGCTGTGTCGTGGATGAGCGTGGGCGACCCGGCATCCGCAAGCATGAAGCGCGCCTCGTTGCCCGAAAGCTGGGCGGCAACGTCGAGCAGGTACTTGGCGTTGAAGCCGATCTCGATTGGGTCCGACGAATAGTCGGCGGCGAGCTCTTCGGTGGCGCTGCCCGAATCGGGGTTGTTGACGGCGAGCGTCACCTGGCCGTCGGCGATGGACAGCTTCACGGCGCGGCCGCGTTCCGACGAGATGGTCGACACGCGGTCGACCGCCTGGGCGAAGCTCTGGCGGTCGATGACAAGCTTCTTGTCGTTGCCGCTCGGAATGACGCGCTGGTAGTCGGGGAAGGTGCCGTCGATCAGCTTGGACGTCAGGATGACGCTGCCGATGGTGAGGCGGATCTTGGTGTCGGACAGCTCGGTGGCCACGGCGACATCAGGGGCGTCGAGCAGCTTCTGGATCTCGCTGACGGTCTTGCGCGGGATGATGATGCCCGGCATGCCCTCGGAGCCGGCTGGGGCCTCGACCTCGGCGCGGGCGAGGCGGTGGCCGTCGGTGGCGACCGCACGCAGCATCAGCTTGCCGCCGCTCTCGATCGTGTGCAGAAAAATGCCGTTGAGGTAGTAGCGCGTCTCTTCGGTCGAGATGGCGAACTGGGTCTTGTCGATCAGCCCCTTCAGCGCCTGCGAATCGAGGCGGAAGATGTGGGAGAACGAGCCGGCCGAAAGCTCGGGGAAATCGGACTGAGGCAGGCACTGGAGCCGGAAGCTCGAACGGCCCGAGATCACCGACATGGCGTTGCCGTCTTCGTCGGTCTTGAGCATCACCTCGGCGCCGTCGGGCAGCTTGCGGACGATGTCGTAAAGCAGGTGGGCGGGCACCGTCGTGGCACCGGCGCGCTCGACGCTTGCCGGCGTCGCTTCCGAGACCTCGAGGTCAAGGTCGGTCGCCTTCAGCTCCAGGCTCGCGCCGTTTGCGTTCAGCAGCACGTTCGACAGGATCGGAATGGTGTTCCGCCGTTCGACCACGCGGTGGACGTGGTTCAAGGACTTCAACAGGTTGGAGCGTTCCAGGATAACACGCATGACGAAACAGGCTCGCTTCTATGAAGGTGCGGGCTCACGGGCTCGGTCTGCGCCCGGGGAAGCCCGCAACACGATCGGATTTCACGCGAGTCTGACAGTAAAAAGCCCGGAAAGGCAAGCCCGCGCAGCCATTTGAGACGGTTGCGCGGGCGTTCTGGGGATAAGTGAGCGGCAGCTTGGTCTGCTGCCGGCAAAAGGCTCAGGCCTGATCGGTGATCAGGCGGCGCAGCAGCTCGAGTTCCTGTGCCAGCGTGTTGTCGCCGCCCGACAGATCTTCGATCTTGCGCACGGCATGCAGCACTGTCGTGTGGTCGCGTCCACCGAAGCGACGGCCGATTTCCGGCAGCGAGCGCGGGGTCATCACCTTCGACAGATACATGGCGATCTGGCGCGGCTTGACGATGGTGCGCGTGCGGCGGTTGGACAGAAGCTCCGTCTTCGACACGTTGTAGTGGCGCGCGACGATGCGCTGGATGTCTTCGATGCGGACGCGCTTGGGCTCGCCCGAGCGATAGATGTGGCCGAGAATCTCGTCGATGCGCTCGATCGACAGCTGTGGCTCGAAGGACTGGCGGAAGATCAGCTGGTTGAACGCGCCTTCAAGCTCGCGGCCGCTGCCGGTGACGGTGCGGGCGACATGGGCGAGGACCTCCGAGTCGATGACCAGGTTGGGGTCTTCGGCCTTGGCGCCGGCGAAACGCTGCTGAAGCATGCCCAGGCGCATCGAGAAGTCGGGCGTCGACATTTCCAGCGCCACGCCGCCATTGAGGCGCGAGCGGACGCGTGGCTCGAGTGATTCCAGCTCTGCCGGCGGACGGTCGGCGGCAACGACAACCTGCTTGGCCGAGTCGAGCAGCATGTTGATGAGATGGCAGAACTCGTGCTGGATCGACTTGCCCTGCAGGAACTGCATGTCATCGATGATCAAAAGGTCGATGTCGCGGAGCTGCTCCTTGAGCGTCAGAGCGTTGTTGTCGCGGATCGCCGTTGCAAAGCGCCACATGAAGTATTCGGCCGTCAGGTAGACGACGCGCGACTTCGGGTTCTGGCGCAGCGACTCGGCTGCGATCGCCTGCAAAAGGTGCGTTTTGCCGAGGCCGACGGTGGCGTGGAGGAACAGCGGGTTGAAGCGCGAGTTCGATTCCGCGACAGCGCGGGCCGCCGCAAGTGCCACGCGGTTCGACGGGCCCTCGACGAAGGACTGGAACGTGTAGCGCGGGTCGAGCGGCGAGCCGAGCACGCTCTGCTTGAATTCGGTCTCGGCAGTGCCGCTGCGGGCCGGGGCAGGGCGCTCGGTGCGGCCGGCGGCCACCGTGCTGGTGGAAAGGGCCGTCTGCGTCTGGCGCACCGGCTTGCGCATCGCCGGAGCTTCGCTCTCGGGGGCTGCGCGGGTCGCACGGGTCGCCGTGCGGATGATGATCTCCAGCTTGAGCAACTGCGGCTCTTCCTGGCGCCACAGCTCGGAAATGAGGTCGAGATAGTGGCTGTTGATCCAGGAGCGCAGGAAAGCCGTCGGCACCGAAAGGCGCACAACGCCCTTCGAGGCTTCCGCCAGCTTCATGCGGCCGAACCAGCTCGAAAAGACCTCGCTGCCCAGGCGCACCTGGAGCTGCGTCTTGACGCGGTCGAAGTTCTTTTCTGCGGCGCTGACAGCTGCCACTTCATTTCCCTCGATCAGTTCGCCGGTGAACAGAAAGCCTGCCTTTGCTTCGCTTTCGATGCCGCTTTGCATTCTCGCAATCCCTAACCTTTGGTCCTCGTTGTCCGTGCGGGGGTGCGCCGCTTGCGCCTCCGCCGGAATATTCATCTGGGATGCATGCCGTTTCCGGCCGAGCCCCCTGTCCCCGCCCGCCGCGCCGTGAGGCGCATTCGGACCGTCAGCGCTGTGGGGGCAGCAGCGCCAGGCAAAAGCGTAACCGTCCGGCGAAGACGCCGGCGCGCCACATCTCACTCACCATGCCGTGTATCCCCACACGCCCCATAAGCTCGAAGGAGGCAAACCTCCCCCGTACGCGGAATCTATCCACGTCGAGAATGCCGCCGATTTTTAAGGCTTGGCAGAGGGCTAGAGCCCGTCCCTTCGATGCTTGGACCTTACAAAAATCGCTGTGGACAGGGCAAGGCCGACTCTAACCCGTTTTTAATGAATCTGGTTTGGTCTGGAGTGGATTCAACCGCCCTGAAGAGGCTCTGCGGAGCCAAAGCCGTTGTGATTCAAAACCTTTTCCGGTGCGCGAAAAAATCCGGCGCCCGCGGCAAAAAATTTTAAAAGAATCCGCTTGACACCAACTTGTCCCCCAGAGTCCGGCAGGGACTTGAACAAGCTGTGGATGACCATTCATAACTATATGAATTTAAAAGGGAATTTCTGCCACGATGAGTCTGCAGCTGGGCTGCTTGTGGCAGTTGTACTTATGAGAATAGCCGCATATGCCGGCAAACTTCTTGAGGCTCCAAAGGTGTCCCGGAGGGCCTGCTTGGAACTGCTTTTTCAGGCTTTTTCAGACAAAGAAAAACCCGGCTGGTTAGGCCGGGTTCCTCAGAAATCCAATTGCTTGCAGGGCTTAGGCGGAAAGCGCCTTGACCCGCTGTGCCAGTCGCGAAACCTTGCGCGAGGCAGTGTTCTTGTGCAGCACGCCCTTGGTGGCAGCGCGCATCAGTTCCGGTTGGGCCGCAACGAAGGCGGCCTGGGCGGCGGCCTTGTCGCCGGAAGCCAGGGCTTCCTCGACCTTGCGGAGGTAGGTGCGGACGCGCGACCGGCGGTTCTTGTTCACCGCGGTACGAGCGGCAATCTTGCGGGTAGCCTTCTTGGCCGAGGAGGTGTTGGCCATTGTGCCTCTCTTCTGATCTCTGTGGTGGCGCGAGCGGGTTCCCGCGGAGCGCAAAAACTGCTCGGGCGTCCCTGAGGCCGCCTCGGTTGGTGCGGCTTATAGTTCAGCTTGCCCGGCGCGTCAACGCGATTCAAGTCAACGGTTGCGGAAATTCGCAGACCTTTTCTCGGTAAACGCCGCCATGCCTTCCTTCTGGTCTTCGAGCGCGAACATAGAGTGGAAGACTCGGCGTTCGAAGCGCAGGCCCTCGGCGAGCGTGAGTTCGTAGGTGCGGTTGACCGCCTCCTTGCACATCATCACGGCCGGCAGCGAGAAGTCGGCGATCTTGGTGGCGGCCTTCATCGCCTCCTCGATCAGCTCGCCTGCCGGCACGACGCGCGACACCAGCCCCGAGCGCTCGGCTTCGGCGGCGTCCATCATCCGCCCGGTCAGGCACATGTCCATCGCCTTCGACTTGCCGACAAAGCGGGTGAGTCGCTGCGAGCCGCCCATGCCGGGCATGACGCCCAGCGTGATCTCCGGCTGGCCGAACTTGGCGCTGTCGGCGGCGATGATGAAATCGCACATCATGGCGAGCTCACAGCCGCCGCCCAGCGCATAGCCGGCAACCGCGGCAATCATCGGCTTGCGGTTGCGGGCGAAGACTTCCCAGCCGGAGAAGAAATCCTCCATGTAGGCGTCGACATAGGACTTCGCCTGCATCTCCTTGATGTCGGCGCCGGCGGCGAAGGCCTTCTCCGAGCCGGTGATGACCATGGCACCGATGCCGGGGTCGGCCTCGAAGGCCGCAGTTGCGGCGAGGAGTTCTGACAGCACCTGCGAGTTCAGCGCATTGAGCGCCTTCGGGCGGTTGAGGGTGATCAGCCCGACCTTGCCGCGTGTCTCGACGATGATGGTTTCAAAGGCCATGCCGCTCTCCCTGGTGCACGACCCCGAAAAACGGGGTCGTTTTTCGGAAAGGATCATGCACAGATTTCAATATGCTACAGCGTCCTTTGCGCGTCCAATTGGACGCGCGGCGCTGTAGGTGCAACCAGATGTGGCTCCGCTCTATCTTAACGCTGGCACTGGCGGCAATAGAAGGTTGAACGGCCGCTCTGGACGATGCGCTCGACATAGCCCGCACAGCCGCTGTGCGTGCAGGGCTCGCCCTCCCTGTCGTAGACCGAGAAGGAATGCTGGAAGTAGCCGAGCGAACCGTCCGTGTGGACATAGTCGCGCAGCGACGAGCCGCCGGCGGCAATGGCATCCGCAATGACATCTCGGATGGACGTCGCCAGCAACTCTGCTTTCGCGCGGGCCGCCTTGCCCGATCCAGCGATGCTGCCGGCAGCACGCGTCGGCGCCAGGCCCGCGCGCCACAGCGCCTCGCAGACATAAATGTTGCCGAGGCCGGCGATCAGCCGCTGGTCGAGCAGTGCGGCCTTCAGCGGCGCCTTCTTGTCGCGGAAGAGTTCCGCTAGCAGCGCGCCGTCGAGGCTGTTGCCGGTCGGCTCGATGCCCAGGCCGGCAAGCATGGGATGTTCCGTGCCGTTGCGCTCGGCAAACAGCATGAAGCCGAAACGTCGGGGATCGTTGAAAACCACGCGGGCCGGTGCGCCCTCGGCGTCCTCGACATGGAAGACGACATGGTCGTGGGCTTCCGACTTGGAGCGTTCGTGGTGGAACGTACCGGGCGCCGTGCCGTCCGCCTCGGTCTCGATGCGGAACGAGCCGGACATGCCGAGATGGCAGATGAGCAGCGGTCCGTCCTCGATGTCGGCGGTCAGGTATTTGGCGCGGCGGCCGAGGGAGGCGATCCGGTGGCCGGCAAGCCGTTCCGAGAAGCGCTCGGGGAAGGGGTAGCGCAGGTTTGGCCTGCGGGTCTCGACACGCTCGATTCGCGCGCCCTCGAGCACCGGCTGCAGACCACGCCGGACGGTTTCGACTTCGGGCAGTTCAGGCATGGGCGTCGATCGATTTCAAAAATGAGGTTCCGTGCCGGCCAGCCGGCAGGCCAAGATGTTCGGCGACGGTCGCACCTATATCGGCAAAGCTGAGCCTGAGCCCGACGTCGCCGCCGGCAAGGCCAGGCGCCAGGCCGATGACAGGGATGCGCTCGCGCGTATGGTCGGTGCCGCGCCAGGTGGGATCGTTGCCGTGATCGGCGGTGAAGATGATGAGGTCGCCGGGCCTGAGCTTTGCCAATGCTTCGGGAATGCGCCTGTCGAAGGCTTCAAGCGCTGCGGCATAGCCAGGCACGTCGCGGCGATGACCGAACTCGGTGTCGAAGTCGACGAAATTGGCAAAGACCAGATCGCCGTCGCCGGCATCGTCCATGGCAGCGAGCGCCTTGTCGAACATTGCCATGTTGCCGACGCCCTTGCGCACTTCGGAGATGCCGCGATGGGCGAATATGTCGCCGATCTTGCCGATGGCGATCATCTTGCTGCCTCGCTCGGTCAGGCGATCGAGCAGCGTCGGCTCAGGCGGCGGCGTGGCGTAATCCCTGCGGTTCGGCGTGCGCTCGAAGGTCTCGCGGCTCTCGCCAATGAAGGGGCGGGCGATGACTCGGCCGATGTTGAGCGGATCGACGAGACGGCGCACCACCTTGCAGAGTTCGTAGAGCCGCTCGAGACCGAAATGGGTCTCATGGGCGGCGATCTGCAGGACGGAGTCGACTGACGTGTAGCAGATCGGCCTACCGGTGCGGACATGCTCCTCGCCGAAGCGCTCGATGATCTCGATGCCCGACGCATGGCAATCGCCGAGGATGCCGGGCACCTTGCCTTCGCGGATGATCGCTTCCGTCAGCGATGCGGGAAAGGCCGGAACTTCTTGCGGAAAATAGCCCCAGTCGAAGGTCACGGGCACGCCGGCCATTTCCCAGTGACCCGACGGCGTGTCCTTGCCGCTGGAGATCTCCTGTGCCGCGCCAAAGACGGCGCCGGGGGCAAGCCTGGTGTCGCCGCCGAACCTGAAGCCGGTCGCGATCCTCGACGCTTCGCCGAGGCCGAGCGCCGTCATGTTCGGAATATGTAGAGGTCCGCTGCGCAGGCCTTCACGTTCACCGCGGCCTTCGGCGCAAGCGCTCGCTATGTGGCCGAACGTGTTGGAGCCGGTATCGCCGAACAGCTCGGCGTCGGCCGCGCCGCCGATGCCGAAGGAATCCAGTACGAACAGGAATGCACGCGCCATCGATGTCGGGTTCCCGGTTGTCGGCTCTTTGTCTCAGCGCAATTCCGGACGGAAAAGCGTTTCGCTCGGTTTCTGGAATTGCTCTGACCCAGACATAGGATCAGCCGCCGGACTTAGCAATCGGGCGGCACGAGCCAGCCGAGGCCGACGGTATTTGACCGGTTTCCGGGGACTTCAGCAGTCCGCGCAGGGAACGGTGGCGCTTTGGCGCGGGCGAAGATAGTAGGTTTCGGTCATGGAGATGGAGTTGAACGCCGCTGCAAGGCCCAGCACCGGCTTGTCCTCTGCAGCCCAGGCAATGACGGGCTTGTAGTCGAGATTGCTGTCGACACGGATCAGGAAGCCGCCGGGCGTCAGCAGGGCAGGTGGAACCTTTGTCGGCGTCCCCTTAGGATCGGCCGTGCTGGTAACTCCATCGACGAGTTTCCTCGACCACGCAACTTTTACCGTCGGGGTAGCGTCGGTCGACATCTCTATGGCGGTGATGGTGATCTTGCCGGAGCTGCGATTGTACGGTTGCAGGATCGACTCGCCGATCTTCAGTACACCGTTGACCTCGGAAACGGAAATGTTCTGCTGCTGGGTGACCAGGTCGGCAACCATGGAGCCGACGCGGCTGACCTTCTTGTTGATTTCGATTGCTTGGGAAACTTCCATCGTGACGAAGTACAGTGACAGCATGATTGGTGCGACGAACGCGAATTCGACTGCCGCAACGCCGCGTCGGTCGGAGACCAGTCTGCGGGCGTGCCTGAACCATGCCGTTGCGGTCTCACCAATCGCTTCGATCTCGGCCAGGAATGCGCGCCTTTCCATTGTCTGAATTTCTCCAGGCTTGAGGTTCGGGTCAGTTGTCATTGAACGGCTCGTTCTGCCATGTGGCCGTGGCGAACTGCAGCGTATAGTTGCCCTTCAGGTTCGACATGGAGGCGCGCATGAAGTCGGTGATGACCGGCCATTTATAGAATACACGCAACATGTTCTTGGACAGCGCCGGGCCCGGCGCGACACCAAAGCCCGATGTGTCGATGTCTCTGTCGCTGGTCAGCTTGATCCGCGCCTTGGCGGCATCGGCAAAGGTGGCGTAGCTGCGCAGGTCGACCAACAAGCCGGGGCATCCCTTGGCGACGAGCACTTCGAGACGGTTGCAGATCTTCTGCTTTATCATGATCTCGTTGACGTCATTTCTTCTGACCTGACCGGTGCGCAGTTCGCGCGCCACCTCGTCGACCGCATTCGACAGCACCTGCTGGCCCGCGAATGCGATGCAGCTTTCAAGGACCGCAAAAACGAGCATTGAAAAGGGGATTGCCAGCATCACGAACTCGACCGCGACGCTGCCCCGACGGTCACGCAAAAAGCGTGCGAGAAAGCTTTGTCGCCTTGCTTCTTCGTGCTGAGACGTGGAAGTCGCAGTGCCGTTCATATCCTGCCCGCCCTGTGGTCTGGCGCACATTAGCGGAAAGCCGTTGAGGCCGAGTTTGGATGGAACGGAAAATTACACTGGATATGTTTACCGCGTGCTAACGAAGGGAGCCGCCGAAGTCGCCTGAGCACGGCGGCTTTACTGGCCGCTCATCTCGCTTTCCGACATGCGCTCGGCATCGCTCTTGAAGGCGCCCTCGCAATAGGGCGTGCACGACAAGGTCTGCACTTCCGAGCGCCTGTAGATACGCACGGAAGAGGCTGCGTGCCGGCTGACGGTCACTTGTTCGTCGACGATCGGCGTGCCCTCGGCATCGAGCACAACCAAATTCGTGACGCCAAAGCCCTTGCCGGTGAGAACGATCGTCGATGCGTCCTGGACCGAGGCATCGGCGATGGCAGAGTTGCCAACCACGATGGTGTCGGCGGGCCTTGCCAGCCGGACAATCTTGGCCTGGTTCATCGTCACTTCGATGCCGGCTCCAGCCAATGCAGGAATGGCCGCGCTCGCCGACGCGATGACGACGAATGCCCAAATGAGGGTTCTCGACCTTGCCATTGAAGTGCCTCTGGTGACTGGACGGACAGGCTGCTCAACGGAAGATGAACGATTTTGGTGAACCAAGGGTTAAGCCGTTTGGGGCCTCAACTCTTGGGTGAATTGAGGGCGGCCAGTCAGTTGGCCCGGTCTCGGCGAAGCCATCCAGATTGCCCATACAAATCGCGCTGATTACTTTAGCTGGCGGTTAACCACGCGGCTGCAATGCACTCTGAAAGGTTTCGCTAAGGCTGTTTCTTAAGTCGATCGAAACGGCTCCCCGATAGGTTGCAGTCATCCGATCAACGACAAAAGAAATCGTGACGGAAGTGCTGTAACACGGAACAAGGAGCATACGATGTCGAAACTCATCGCACGTTTTGTGAAGGACGAATCCGGCGCGACCGCCATCGAATACGGTCTGATCGCCGCCCTCATCGCAGTTGCCATCATCGCCGGCGCCGGCTTTGTCGGTACGTCGCTGAATTCGAAGTTCGAGTTGATCTCGAGCAAGATCGACGCCGCGGGCGCGCCTGCGACTCCGTGATTTGCGTCGCCAAGTCACAAACTTGGCCTCAGGATACTTGTGTAAGAAGGCCGCCTTGGGTGGCCTTTTTGCATTTCGGGCGTCTGCTCGACTTCACATAAGATTAATGCACCGGCCATAGACTTACGCTGCCTGTTAGCAAGTGGTTCTCCCGATGATCGAAGCGCTGATCCTGGTCGTCTTTCCGTTCTGCATGGTCTATTCGGCACTGTCCGACATCATGTCGATGACCATCGCCAACCGGGTCTCATTGTTGTTGCTTGGCGTCTTCCTTGTCGTCGCGCCCTTCACGGGCATGGGTTGGGCCGAGGTTGGAATGCATTTCGCCGCCGGTGCTGTGTTGCTGCTGGTGACTTTTTCGCTATTCGCACTGGGTGGAATGGGCGGCGGCGATGCCAAGCTGATCGCTGCAACCGGGGTTTGGATGGGGTTCGGCATTCCCTTGATGCAATACTTGCTGACCGCGGCCATGCTCGGCGGTTTTCTGACGCTTGCCATCCTGGCCTACCGCAGCTCAATGCTGTCGGCCATCACCAGTCAACGCATGGTGTTCAGGAATTTGTCCAAGGACGCCGGTGGAGTGCCTTACGGGATCGCGCTGGGGATCGCCGGTCTCCTCACTTATCCGTCGTCTCCGCTGATGGTCTGGGCGATCGAGCGGCTTTCGGCACAATGATGCGTTCTGACGGGTAACCGTCCGTTAATCATGTCCATAAGCATCGCGTTAACCATAATTTGACGTTTGTCTAGTCAAAGTCCGGCTTGGCTTCATGGGTTGCCAGGGCGAGGTTCGGACAATGGCTGCATCGCGACTGATGATACTTGGCGTGGCAGTCGCCGCTGCGGGCGGCGCTGGCTATGTGGCCAAGAACATGTCCACGCCACCTCCGCCAGAAGCCGCTGTCGAATCCAGCGTGCAGCAGCAGCCTCAGATCGCACTTACAGACGTTCTCGTGCTCACCGGCGACGTGCCGATGGGAGGCGTGATCGAAAGCAACATCGCTTGGCAGCCCTGGCCGAGCGATGCGGTCAATCCTGCCTTCATCACCCGCAGCACGGATCCGGACGCCGTTGAGAAGCTCAAGAGCTCCGTCGCGCGGCTGACGATGTACAGCGGCGAGCCGCTGCGCAAGTCGAAGCTTGTCGGCGAAGGCCAGAGTTTCATGTCGTCGGTACTGCCGGCAGGCATGCGAGCAGTTGCGACAACGATTTCGGCGGATACGTCGGCCGGTGGCTTCATCCTGCCGAACGACTATGTCGACGTCATCATGACGCGCCGGAACGATGCCTCCAAATCGGGTGCCGGCTTCACCACCGAAACCATCCTGCAGAACATCCGGGTTTTGGCGATCGACCAGACCATCCAGGAGGATGAGGAGGGCAAGAAGGTAAAGGTGGGTCAGACGGCCACGCTGGAACTGACGGCGCAGCAGGCCGAGATCATTACTGTCGCCCAGCAGATGGCCGACAGGTTGACCCTGGCGCTCCGTTCGGTGGCAGACGCGCAGCAGAAGGACCTGGCGGAGGCCGACTACCTGGTCTCCAGCAGCGGCAGGCGAGGCACCGTGCGCCTCATCAAGTCGGGAGAAATCTCGGAATCGGGAGTACAGAAATGAAGTCCTGCACGAGACTGCTCGCCACGACCGTCGCGATGATCGCTACACTCGCAGCCGAGCCGGCGGCATTTGCACCGGCAACCGCCGAGGCTGCATCGCGAGCCCAGGTGGGATCGAACACGGCGAGCCAGCGCGTCAAGCTTGGCCTCAACAAATCGGTGGTCATCGACCTGCCGTCAGACGCCTACGACATCCTGGTCGCCAACCCGACGGTCGCCGATGCCGTCACCCGCACGGCGCGCCGCATCTATCTGTTCGGCAAGGCCGTCGGGCAAACCAACATCTTTGTCTTCGGACCCAACGGCGAACAGATCGTCAGCCTCGATCTCGCGGTCGAGCGCGATGTCGCCGGCCTTGAAGACTACATCAAGCGCTTCATTCCCAATTCGCAGATCAAGGTTGAACTGATCAACGACAACGTTGTCTTGACCGGCACGGTCGATACGCCGCTTGATTCCAAGCGCGCCGTAGACCTGGCAACGATCTTCGTCACAGGCGGTGAAGCGACCACGGGCCAATACTCGCAAACCGCGTCCGGCGGCTCGCAGAATGGTGGCGTGGACATCAACAATCCCGACCAGACCCGCCAGAAGAGCAAGATCGTCAACCTGTTGCAGATCATCGGCGAGGACCAGGTGATGCTCAAGGTCACCGTGGCCGAAGTCAGCCGCACGGTGATGAAGCAGCTTGGTGTCAACATGATCGGTTCGGGCGAAGCGAACGGCATCAGCTGGGGCGCGATCAGCGACAGCATTCCTGGCCTGGGCAAGCCGCTGGGTGCTTCGCAGATATCGCTGGGCACGTCCCTGCTGGACGCCTATGTCAACGCAATGGAGCAGGCCGGCGTGATGAAGACGCTGGCCGAGCCGACGCTGACGGCAATCTCGGGTGAAAAGGCGACGTTCAAGGTGGGCGGCGAATACAATATCGTCACCAATCAGAAGGACGGCAATACCTACGAGATTGAGAAGATCGACTACGGCATCGGGCTAGAGTTCCAGCCGGTCGTTCTGTCGCCGGGACGCATCAGTCTGAAGATCAGGACGCAGGTGTCAGAGCCGACGACCGAGGGCTCGGTCAGCCTTTCCGGAGGCTTCAAACGTGGTGATGTTTTCAACAAGCCGGGCATGACCGCGCTCTCCATCCGCAAGCGTCTGGCCGATACCACCGTTGAACTTCCATCTGGCGGTTCAATGATGATTGCCGGCCTCGTGCGCGATGACATGCGCCAAGCCATCAACGGCCTGCCGGGGCTGTCCAAGATACCTGTGCTCGGCACTCTTTTCCGCAGCCGCGACTTCGTTCGCAACGAATCCGAGCTGGTGATCATCGTGACGCCCTATCTGGCCCGCCCGGTGGCGCGGAACGAACTGGCCAGGCCAGACGACAATTTCAACGCCGCCAGCGACGGCGCCGGCATGTTCCTTGGCCGCGTCAATCGTGTCTACGGCACGATGAAGACGGACAAGCCCGTGGGCCGCTACCACGGCGTCGTCGGCTTCATCTACAAATGATCGGGGATCGGGGCATGTCTCAGGCAACAACCAACGCCGCGCAGAAGACCGCCCGCAAGGGACCGGAAATGTCGCGCATCGTCCGCCCGCTTCTTGCGGCCGCCGTGCTTGCGCTCCTCGCGGGGTGCGCCACCAACCGTGACAGCGTCGTGGTCGGCTCGATCCCGGATGACTATCGCACCAACCATCCGATCGTCATCGCCGAGAAGAACCAGACGATCGACATCCCGGTCGGCAACACAGACCGCGGCATTTCCAGGGGGCAGGCGGAGACCTTCGTCGGCTATCTCAGCGAATATGACCGTCGCACTTCGCCTGCACTGACCATCATGACGCCGTCAGGTGCTTCCAACGACATGGCTGCCACGACGGTCTCGCGCGAACTGATGCGCATAGCTGCCAAGAACGGCGTGCCGTCGAGCCGTATTTCCATTGTCCGCTACCAGGCGGCCTATGCGGACGCGGCGTCGCCGATCCGCGTAACCTATACCGCCATGCGCGCCCAGACAGATCGCTGCGGCAGTTGGCCCGAGGATGTTTTGAACACGGCCGAGAACAAGCACTACGCCAATTTCGGTTGCTCGTATCAGAACAACCTTGCCGCACAGCTCGCAAATCCAGCCGACCTGCTGGGACCGCGCAAGCAGACAGCGATCGACGCCGAAAACCGTGGCGTGGTGATCGACGTTTATCGCAAGCGCGCGATCACGGGCGAATTCATCGACGCATCGGAAGTGACCTATTGATCGTGCCAGTTACGGGAAGAACGGGAAAATGAGCAACCTGGCCTACGATTCCCAGTCCGAGAACGCGGAGCTGTCGCAGCAGGATATGGCTGTAATGCAGGCGCTTCGGCCGGTGCCGCGTATTTCGATCCAGGCATTCTGCGAAACCGAAAGCGTTTCCGGGCCTATAGAAAGAGCCGGCGAAGACCGGCGCATGGCCAAGGCCCATCTGCAGGTGCATATGGGCGGCATCGAGACGGCTATCGACGTCTATCGCAGCTCGCCGACGCCGAACCTGATCATTCTCGAATCGCGCCGTGAGCCCAAGGGCTTGCTCGATGCACTGTATCAGTTTTCCGAATTCTGCGACCCGACCACCAAGGTCGTCGTGATCGGTCACTACAACGACGTGGCGCTGTATCGCGAGTTGATCCGCTCGGGCGTCTCCGAATATGTCGTGGCGCCGATGTCGACCGCCGACATTGTCAGCGTCATCTCTTCCATCTTCGTCGACCCCGAAGCCGAGCCGATCGGCCGCTCGATCGCTTTTGTCGGCGCCAAGGGCGGTGTCGGCTCATCGACCATTGCCCACAATGTCGCCTGGGCGATGTCGAGCCTGTTCAAGTCGGAAGTCGTCGTCGCCGATCTGGACCTGGCCTTTGGCACTGCCAATATCAACTTCGACCAGGATCCCGCCCAGGGTATCGCTGAGGCCGTATTCGCGCCCGAGCGCGTGGACGAAGTCTATCTCGACCGCTTGCTGGCGCAGTGCGCGGAGCACCTGTCGCTGCTTGCGGCCCCGTCGACGCTCGAGAGGGTCTACGATTTCGATCCCGAGGCCTTCTCGCCGATCATCGATGTTGCCCAGCGCACGACGCCGCTGCTGGTGCTCGATGTTCCCCATATCTGGAGCGGGTGGAGCAAGACCACGCTCGTCAGGGCCGACGAGGTGGTGATCACCGCGACGCCGGAGCTGACCAACCTGCGCAACACCAAGAACCTTGTCGACATGCTCAAGCGCCTGCGGCCCAACGATCCGCCGCCGCGCCTCATCCTCAACCAGGCCGGCATGCCCAAGCGCCCGGAGATATCGGCAGCCGATTTTGCCGAGCCGCTCGGCATTGTACCGATGTCGGTGATCCCCTTCGACCCGTTGCTGTTCGGCAATGCTGCCAACAATGGCCGCATGATCGGTGAAATGGATGCCAAGAGCCCGGTCACGCAGATGATCAACGAGATCGCGCATGTGCTGACCGGACGTTCGGAAGCAAAGGTCAAGAAGCAGACCGGATTGGGTGGAGTTCTCGCTCGGCTCAAGTCTCGCAAGAAGTGATGCCGTCAGGGCGGAGGTAGCAGGCGATCATGTTTGGCAAGAGAGGAAATGACGACGGCGGCCGTTCGGCACCGAGTTTCCGTCCGCTTGCGACTCAGCCGTCGCCCGCCGCACCACCCGCCGACACCCTGGCCGCGCCGCGCCCTGCTGTACCTGCGCCGGCAGCGCCCGTCGCAGCTCCACGTCGCATGGTCGAGTCCGCGCCGGCTTTCACGCATGAGCCACGCAAGCCTCAGCGCGAGCGCAGCGACAATTACTACGATACCAAGAGCCAGGTTTTCTCGGCGCTGATCGACACCATCGATCTGTCGCAGCTCGCCAAGCTTGATCCCGACAGTGCGCGTGAAGAAATCCGCGACATCGTCAACGACATCATCGCCATCAAGAACTTCGCGATGTCGATCGCCGAGCAGGAGGAACTGCTCGAGGACATCTGCAACGACGTGCTGGGTTACGGTCCGCTCGAGCCGCTGCTGGCGCGCGACGAGATCGCCGACATCATGGTGAACGGCGCCAAGAACGTCTACATCGAAGTCAACGGCAAGGTCGAGCAGACCAACATCCGCTTCCGCGACAATCAGCAGTTGCTCAACATCTGCCAGCGCATCGTCAGCCAGGTCGGCCGTCGCGTTGATGAATCCTCGCCGATCTGCGATGCGCGCCTGCCTGACGGCTCCCGCGTCAACGTCATCGCTCCGCCGCTGTCGATCGACGGTACGGCGCTCACCATCCGCAAATTCAAGAAGGACAAGCTGACACTCGACCAGTTGGTCAAGTTCGGCGCCATCTCGCCACAGGGCGCCGAGGTGCTGAAAATCATTGGGCGCGTCCGCTGCAACATCGTCATTTCAGGCGGCACCGGTTCGGGCAAGACGACGCTGCTCAACTGCCTGACCAATTATATCGATCGCGAAGAGCGCATCATCACCTGCGAGGACTCGGCCGAACTGCAGCTGCAGCAGCCGCATGTCGTGCGTCTTGAAACGCGTCCGCCCAACCTTGAAGGCGAGGGCGAGGTGACCATGCGTGATCTGGTCAAGAACTGCCTGCGCATGCGTCCCGAACGCATCATCGTCGGCGAGGTGCGCGGACCTGAGGTCTTCGATCTGCTGCAAGCGATGAATACCGGCCACGACGGCTCGATGGGCACGATCCACTCCAACAGCCCGCGCGAATGCCTGAACCGCATCGAATCGATGATCGCCATGGGCGGCTTTTCGCTGCCGCAGAAGACCGTGCGCGAGATCATCGTCGGTTCCGTCGACGTGATCATCCAGGCTGCCCGCCTGCGTGACGGCTCGCGCCGTATCACCCACATCACCGAGGTGATCGGTATGGAAGGTGATGTCATCATCACCCAGGATCTCGTCCTCTACAACATCAAGGGCGAGGACCAGAGCGGTCGCCTGTTGGGACACCACGTCTCCACCGGCATCGGCCGCCCGCATTTCTGGGAGCGTGCTCGCTACTATGGCGAGGAATCGCGGTTGGCGACGGCGCTGGAAGCCATGGAGAAAGGAGCTGCCTGACATGCGGGAGTCCGATTTCAGGCACGCGGGGAGCTAGTCCATCATGTTCGGGCTCGACCCCACGATGCTGCTTTTCATCGTCCTCGCCGGCCTGAGCGCCGGGCTGGTCGCCTATGCGTTTCTGTACAGGCGCATGGAGAGCGAGAGCAACACCGAGCGCCGGCTGTCAACCATTCGCCAGGCCGAGACCGACCGTTCGGTGGTCAGGGCTTCGCGTGATCGCACCGCCGAAATAGCCAAGCGCCGCAAGAACGTCCAGGACTCGCTCAAGGAGCTGGAGGAGAAGCAGAAGGCCAAGGATCGCAACATCAGGAAGCCTCCGATTAAGGTGCAGATCCGCCAGGCCGGCCTTCAGGTGACCATGGAGCGTTTCTACATCTATTCGGCTGTCGCCGGCGTCGCTGTAACTGCCTTGCTGTTTGTCCTCGGTGCGCCGTTGATCCTGCTGCCGGGCGGCCTGCTTGTCGGTGCGGTCGGCCTGCCGCGCTGGTTTGTCGCCTTCCATCGCAATCGTCGGGTCAAACAGTTCCTCGAAGAATTTCCCAATGCCCTCGACATCATCGTCCGCGCGGTCAAGTCGGGCCTTCCGCTGAATGACGGCATCCGCCTGATCGCGTCGGAATCGCCGGAGCCGGTGCGAGGAGAATTCCGACGCATGGTCGAGGCGCAGCAAGTGGGTGTTTCGATCCCGGATGCCGCTTTGCGCATGACCGAGACCATGCCGTGCCCCGAAGCGGGCTTCTTCGGCATCGTCATCCAGATCCAGGCCCAGGCCGGCGGCAATCTCTCCGAGGCTTTGGGCAACTTGTCGCGCGTGCTGCGTGATCGCAAGAAGATGAAGGCCAAGGTCCAGGCGCTTTCGATGGAAGCGAAGGCCTCAGCTGCGATCATCGGCGCCTTGCCGATCATCGTCGCGACCCTCGTCTATCTGTCGAGCCCCAACTACATCATGCCCCTGTTCGTCACGAGCACGGGCAATCTTATCCTGGGCATCTCCGGCATCTGGATGTCGATCGGCATCTTTGTCATGCGCAAGATGATGAATTTCGAGGTCTAGCGGGCATGACCGATCAAGTCGTCAAGGCGCTCACAGACCCGTCATTCCTGATCGCATTGCTGGTCGGCATCGCGGTGTTCGCCACTGTGTTCACTGCCATGCCGTCGCTTATGGGCAATCCGCTCAAGGCGCGCATGAAGGCAGTGGCGCTCGAGCGTGACGAATTGCGTGCCAAGCAGCGCGTTCGCTTTGCGGCCGAAACCGACCGTAGGCAACGCGGCCTCCGCGAGCAGCAGTCGATCAAGATGCGTTCTGTCGTCGAGCGGCTGGACCTGCGTCGCGCACTTGTCGACGAAGGCACGCTCAACAAGCTGAAGGTTGCCGGTTTCCGCGGCCAGAATCCCCTGACGCGCTTCCTGTTTTTCCGCCTGGTGTTGCCTATTGTCGGCTTTTCGCTCGGTCTCATCTACGTGTTCGTACTCGGCGGCGTTGCAGACAAACCGCTGTTCATGAAGCTGTTTGTCTGCATCCTGATGGCCTATGTCGGATTCTACCTGCCGGTGCTCTACGTCTCCAACCGTGCCACCAAGCGCAAGCAGTCGATCCAGCAGGCATGGCCCGATGCGCTGGACCTGATGCTGATCTGCGTCGAGTCGGGCATGTCGGTCGAGGCAGCGCTGCGCAAGGTCGCCGACGAGATCGGCTCGCAATCCGTGGATCTCGCCGAAGAGTTCGTGCTCACCAATGCCGAGCTGTCCTATCTAAGCGAACGCCGCATCGCCTATGAAAACCTTGCGTCTCGAACTGGCTTGGACACCGTGAAATCAGTCACCCAGGCGCTGGTACAGGCGGAACGCTACGGTACGCCTGTCGCCCAGGCATTGCGCGTGCTTGCAAGCGAAAGCCGTGACATGCGCATGACTGCGGCTGAGAAGAAGGCGGCCGCGTTGCCGCCCAAGCTCACCGTGCCGATGATCCTGTTCTTCCTGCCGGTGCTGTTCGCCATCATTCTGGGGCCGGCTGGCATCCAGATCAGCCAGCGCGGACTCTTCGGCGATCAGCCGCACGCCAGCAGCGAATAGGGCTACTTTCATTCAGCAACGAGAAAAGCCGCGTCGACCGACGCGGCTTTTTGATTCCGGCTTTGTCTTGCTCAGTTCTTCTTCGACTTGCCTTCGGACTTGATTTGGTTCCAGGCATTCTGCTGCGACAGCATCGAACGAAGATAGGCTACGTTGGCCTGGGCCTGTTCGGGCGAAAGCTCCTGGCCGGCGATCTGTTCGGCCTCGTCGAAACGGCCCTGCAGTCCCACAGCCAATGCGAGGTTCTGGCGAACGCGGCTGTCGGCGCCGGGCTGCGAGACAGCCGAACGCAGGTAGGTTTCTGCCGATTTCAGGTCGCCCTCGAGCACATAGGACATGCCGAGATTGGACAGGATTGAAGGTTCGTTCGGCTGCAGGTCGAGTGCCTTGCGGTAGAGATTGCGGGCTTCCTGCGTCTGGCCGAGCTGGTCGAGGATGGCGGCCTCCGCCGAGACCAGCTTCCAGTCGGGATATTCAGGGGTCTGGGCGCGGCGCACGGCGCTGAGCGCCGGCTGGAGTTCGCCCGATGCTGCCAGTGCCTTGCCATAGGCGGCGAGCACGTCCCGATCCTTGGGGTAGCCGATGGCGAGCTTGCGCATCACTGCCAGCGACTGGTCGGTCTGGCCCTTGACCTGAAGGGCGGTTGCATATTGCAGGGCAACCGGCTTGTTGTTGGGATCGCTGGCATATTTGCGCCCAAGCTCAGTGGAGGAGCCGGACAGCGAACCGGTCGACATCTGGTCGACTGCGGCGCCCGAGCGCGAGATCGAGCCGGTCGTCATCTTGCTGGTGCCGCAACCGGCGACGCCCGCCATCAACAGCGTCATGAAGGCCGCTCTCGCAAGGCGTTTTCCCGTTGCGTTCATCGAGCGATTGGTCAACATCGGAGCTAGCTCTCCATTCGTCCGCGGCCGTTTGCCGGCCATCTTCCCGCCTTGGAGAAATAATCTGTTAACCCTAACGGATGGTTAAGAGCGTCCTGATGGACGAGACATCCGACAGCGAAGGATAAGGAAATGCCGGTCGAACTCCTCGATGCCAAGCCAGACGATGCCCTGCCGATCCACCTCGTTGCCAAGGATGGCCTGGAGGAGGCCGGGTTGCAGCCAGCAGTGCGTGTCTGGGCCGAAGCCAATGGCTTTGCCGGCGAGGCGGGCAAGGTTCTGGTCGTGCCCGGCGCGGACGGCAAGCTTGCCGGCGCGTTGTTCGGCACCGGCAAGGATGAAAACGGCCTTGGCTTCGGCGCGCTCGCCCGCAGCCTACCGGTGGGCAACTGGCATTTCGCCCGGCAACCGGCCCATCCGGAACTGGCGGCTCTCGGTACGGCGCTCGGCGGCTATGTCTTCACCCGCTACGGCAAGAAGCCCGGCAGGGAGCTCGGCCTTTCGGTGCCCGAGGGCGTCGACGGTGCGCGTCTGAAGCGGCTCGTCGAGGCCGTCTTTCTCGTTCGCAATCTGGTCAACACGCCAACCAACGACATGGGCCCATCCGAACTCGAAGGGGCGGTCAGGGCGCTGGCGCAACTGCATGGAGCGCAGGTTGCGGTCACGCTCGGCGACGATCTGCTTCGTCAGAATTTCCCGATGATCCACGCCGTCGGCCGGGCCTCGGCCGATGCGCCACGCCTGATCGACCTGACCTGGGGCCCCGCGGATGCGCCGAAGGTGACATTGGTCGGCAAGGGCGTGTGCTTCGACACCGGCGGCCTCGATATCAAGCCGGCGTCCAGCATGCTTTTGATGAAGAAGGACATGGGCGGTGCGGCCAATGTTCTCGGCCTCGCTGCGATGATCATGGGCGCCAAACTGAAGGTTCGGCTCCGGGTGCTGATCCCGGCTGTCGAGAACTCGATCTCCGCCGACGCGTTCCGTCCGGGAGACGTGCTCCAGAGCCGCAAGGGGCTGACGGTCGAAATCGGCAATACCGACGCCGAGGGACGTCTCGTGCTGGCCGATGCGCTGACGTTGGCCGACGACGAGCAGCCGGAACTGCTCGTCGACATGGCAACGCTGACCGGGGCCGCGCGCGTCGCACTTGGACCGGACTTGCCGCCGTTCTACACCGACGATGAGGCCTTGGCGGCAGAACTGGCTGCGGCATCACTCGCCGTCGAGGACCCTATCTGGCGCATGCCCTTGTGGAAGCCCTACGACGCCAAGCTGTCGTCCAAGGTGGCTGACATGAACAATGTCACCACTGACGGTTTCGCCGGCTCGATCACGGCGGCGATGTTCCTCAAGCGCTTCGTCGACAAGACGTCGTCCTGGGCCCATTTCGACATCTTTGCCTGGAACCCGACCGATCGGCCTTACGGTCCCGTTGGCGGCGAGGCGCAGGCCATCCGTGCCTTGGAGAAGGTCATTTCGGCGCGCTTCGGCTGATCGTTCGGCGGGGCGGGGCTCATACCTTCGCCCTGCCATCGTCTCAAAATCTTCCTGAATGAAACGGAACCGAAACAGATTGTGTGGATGCTGGCGGAATGCCGATCGCGTTGCGCCCGAGCCAGTCGCTGAAACTGTTGCAGCAGTTTGCCTTGTCCGAGGTGCGTGACGACGCGCCCGACCTGACGTTGCGCCAGATGGCGATCCTGTTGACCATCTATCTCGAACCGCCGCCGCACACGGTGCGCGGGCTTGCCGCCAAGCTGAACGTCAGCAAGCCCGTCATCACCCGCGCTCTCGACACCATGGGCGCGCTCAAGCTGGTGTCGCGCCACCGCGACGAGCTCGACAAGCGCAACGTGCTGATCAGGCGCACGGTAGAAGGCGCGCTCTATGTCGAGCGTTTGGGCGATGCTATCATCGCCAAAGCATTGGAGCTTCCGATTTGACCATCCACGACAGCCGCCTTCACGCCTTCCGCCCCGACCTTGCCGATGCTCGCCTTGAGGGGCAGGTTGCAGCCCAGCGCTTCGTCGCCGGCCGACCGGCACGCATCACGGCTTCCGTCGCCGATGTCCGCAAGGCCGCGCGCCCCGATTCGGGTCTCAACACGCAGCTGCTTCACGGCGACGATGTGCTGGTGTTCGACGAGGCCGAAGGTTTCGCCTGGCTACAGGCTGAGCGCGACGGTTATGTCGGCTATGTCTCATCGGCCGATCTTGCGCCCCGTACGTTCGAGCCGACGCATCTGGTGACGGCGCTCCGGACCTTCGTCTATCCGGGACCTGATATGAAGTTCCCGCGCAGCGGCCAGCTGTCGATCGGGTCGCGCGTCGCTGTCACCGGTTTTGCCGAGACGCGCGGCACGAGCTACGGCATCCTGCCGTCGGGCGAGGCGATCGTGCTCCAGCATCTGGCGCCGCTGGGAACCACCGCCGACGATTTCGTTGCGGTCGCCGAACGCCTCATCGACACACCTTATCTGTGGGGCGGCTTCAGCGCCTTCGGCATCGACTGCTCGGGCCTCGTCCAGTTGTCGATGCGCATGGCCGGCAACAACGTGCTGCGCGATTCGGACATGCAGGAAGCGTCGCTCGGCACGCCGGTCGACGCCGGTCCTGATTTCTCGCGTTTGGAGCGCGGTGACCTCGTCTTCTGGAAGGGCCATGTCGCCATCATGACCGACACGGAAAACATGATTCACGCCAACGGCCACACCATGACCGTCGCCCGAGAGGGCCTGCGCGCTGCCATCGACCGTATCGGCTATCTCTATGGCGGGCCGACAGGTTTCAGGCGACCATAACTGCTTTCCTCTCCCCGTTGCGGGGAGAGGATACCGGCAGGCAGGTGAGGGACGGCGCAAACCTTAGAAGGCTGGTACAGCCCCTCATCCGGCCCTTTGGGCCACCTTTTCCCTGTAAACGGGGAGAAGGAAATTCGCCTCAGTACCCCGCCGCGCGGTCGACCAGGTTTTCCAGGGGTTCGCCGCGTTCAAAGGCGTCCATCTGCTTGAGCATTGGCCCGACGAGATGCGCCGGGTCGGACGTCGCGGCTGCGTGCGGCGTCACATAGACCTTGGGATGTCCCCAGAGTGGGCTGGTCTTGGGCAGGGGTTCGACCTCGAACACGTCGAGGCTCGCTTCCTTCAGCGTGCCGTCGTCGAGTGCGCGCAATATGTCGGCGTCGTGCTGCAGCTTGCCACGGCCAGCATTGATGAGCACGGAGCCGCCGAGCCCGTTGCGCCGGCGCAGCTCCTTGAGCAGCCCGTAATTGACCATGCCCTTGGTCGTGTCGGTCAGAGGCAGCAGCACGACAAGGATGTCGGTGGCGTTGAGGAACGGCACCAGCCCGGCATCGCCGGCGAAGGTGGTGACACCTGCAACATCCTGCGGCCTGCGGCTCCAGCCATTGACGCGGAAGCCGATGGCGCTGAGCGCGTTGGCGGCGGCGCGGCCAAGATTGCCCAGGCCCATGATGCCGACGGAGATGTCCTCGGCCGGCCGCTGCGGTGGCTCGTGCCAGACCTTCTTGGTCTGCTGTGCCCGGTAGAGCTGGCCCTGGCGATGATGGTCTAGCACCCGCCACAGCACATACTCGACCATGTGCTGGGTCAAATTGTCGGCGACGACGCGGACGATCGGCACGTCTGGCAGGGTCGTGTCGGCGAAGACATGGTCGACGCCGGCACCGATCGAGAAGATGGCCTTGAGGTTCGGCAGCTTGGCCAGCAGGCCGGGCTTCTGCTTCCAGACGACCGCGTATTCGATGCTGGGATCGGCCTCGCCATTTGGTTCGAGCACGACTTCGCGCTCTTCCGACAGCATCTCGTACCAGCGCTGCGGGCTGAAACCGGTGATTGCGAGAAGTATCTTGCCCTTGGCTGCCATGCTGCTGTCCTGAATGCCCTGCTATTCGCTGACCACGCCCGACGGCGCTGTTTCGATCTTGAACGCCGCCGAGATCAGCGCCCTAGTGTAATCGGTTTGCGGGCGCTCGAAAATCTGCTCGGACGTGCCCGTTTCCACAACCTTGCCGTTGCGCATGACGATGACCTCGTTGGCCAGCGCGCGCACGACCTTGAGATCGTGGCTGATGAACAGATAGGCGAGGTCATGCTTGGCCTGCAGGTTGCGCAGAAGATCGACCACCTGCGCCTGCACGCTCATGTCGAGCGCCGACGTCGGTTCGTCCAGCATGACGAAGCGCGGCTTGAGCACCATGGCGCGGGCTATGGCTATGCGCTGGCGCTGGCCGCCGGAGAATTCATGCGGGTAGCGGAAGCGCGTCTCGGGGTCGAGGCCGACCTCGCGCAGCACGTCGACGACCGCCTTGTCGCGCGCCGCAGCGTTAAGGCCGGGCTCGTGGATCTTAAGGCCTTCCTCGATGATGTCGGCTACGGACATGCGTGGGCTGAGCGAGCCGAACGGGTCCTGGAAGACGATCTGGAGCTCGCGCCGGAGCGGCCGCATGGCGTTGAAACTGAGCTTGTCGATCTCGCGGCCGTTGAAGTCGATCTTGCCTTGCGACGAGATCATCCGCGCCAGTGCGAGGCCAAGCGTGGTCTTGCCCGAGCCGGATTCGCCGACGACGCCGACCGTCTGGCCGGCGCGGACCGCGATGTCGATGCCGTCGACGGCCTTCACATGGTCGACCGTCTTGCGGAAGAAGCCCTGCTTGATCGGGAACCAGACCTTTACGTCGGAGCCGGACATGACCGCCTGCGCCCCGGTATTCGTCTCCGGCGGCTTGCCCTTCGGTTCGGCCGCCAGAAGGTGCTTGGTGTAGCTGTGCTGCGGGTGGGCGAAGATCTCCTTCGTTGGACCCGTTTCCACGATCTTGCCGCGCGTCATCACGCAGACGCGGTCGGCGATGCGGCGGACGATGCCGAGGTCGTGAGTGATGAACAGCATCGACATGCCCTTGCGGGCCTTGAGCTTGGCGAGCAGTTCGAGGATCTGCGCCTGTACGGTGACGTCGAGCGCCGTCGTCGGCTCGTCGGCAATCAGAAGCTCCGGCTCGTTGGCGAGCGCCATCGCGATCATCACGCGCTGGCGCTGCCCGCCCGACAGCTGATGCGGGAAGGCCTCGAGCCGCTTCCTGGGGTCGCGGATGCCGACCTCTTCGAGCAGTTCGAGCGTGCGGGCCTTCGCCTGCTTGTCGCCCATGCCCTGGTGCAGGGACAATATCTCGACGATCTGCCGCTCGATGGTGTGCAGCGGATTGAGCGAGGTCATCGGCTCCTGGAAGATCATGGTGATCTTGTTGCCGCGCACCTTGCGCAAGGCATTCTCGTTCAGCGCAAGCAGATCCTGGCCGCCGAACATGATGCGGCCAGACGGGTGGCTCGCCGGCGGGTAGGGCAGCAGCTTCAGCACCGAAAGTGCGGAGACCGATTTGCCCGAGCCGGATTCGCCGACCAGCGCCACGGTCTCGCCCTTGGCGATATCGAACGAAATATTGTCGACGGCGACAGTCGTCGTACCGCCCTGGGCGAAGGCGACTGACAAATCCTGGACGGAGAGAAGAGGGGACATGCTCACTTGAACGTCTTCCTCGGATCGAAGGCGTCTCGCACTGCTTCACCGGCAAAGATGAGCAGCGACAGCATCAGCGAGATGACCACGAAGCCTGACAGGCCGAGCCACGGCGCATTGAGGTTGCGCTGCCCCTGCTTGAGCAGCTCGCCGAGTGAGGCCGAGCCGGGCGGCAGGCCGAAGCCGAGGAAATCGAGCGAGGTCAGCGTCGAGATCGAGCCGTTGAGTATGAAGGGCAGGAAGGTCAACGTCGCCACCATCGCGTTGGGCAAAAGATGGCGGAGCATGATCGTCCGGTTGGGAACGCCGAGCGCGCGCGCGGCATTCACATATTCGAAGTTGCGGGCGCGCAGGAATTCGGCGCGCACCACGCCCACCAGCGCCACCCAGGAGAATATCAGCATCAGTCCGAGCAGGATGAAGAAGCCCGGCGGCAGGATGGCGGAGACGATGAGCAGCAGGTAGAGCACCGGGATCGCCGACCAGATTTCGATGAAGCGCTGGAACAGAAGGTCCGTCCAGCCGCCGAAGTAACCCTGCATGGCGCCAGCCGTCACGCCGACCACGGCCGAGCCCAGCGTCAGCGTCAGGCCGAACAGCACCGAGATGCGGAAGCCGTAGATCACACGCGCCAGCACGTCGCGGGCCTGGTCGTCCGTGCCGAGCCAGTTCCAGTTGCCGACGGTGCAGTTGGGGTCGTCCACGCCTTGCGTGTAGCGCTGGCAGCGCACCTCCTTGGAGTACAGCCAGGATGGCTTTGCCGGTGCTGCCTCGGGAATCTCGTTGTTGGTGGTACGGTAGGAGTAGCGGATCGGCGGCCATATCGCCCAGCCATCGGCCGATATCGCCTCCTGCACCACGGCCATGCGGTAGTCGGTGATCGGCAGGAAGCCGTCGGCGCCGAGGAATGTCTCCTCCGGATAGTCACTGACGATGGGCGAGAAGAATTCGCCCTTGAAGCGGATCAGAAGCGGCCGGTCGTTGGCGATGAGTTCCGAGAACAGCGACAGCACGAACAGGACGAGGAAGATCCACAGCGACCAGTAGCCGCGCTTGTTGGCCTTGAAACTTTGCCAGCGACGCTTGTTGAGCGGCGAGAGCCAGGCCCGCTTTGCCGGTGGTGTCATCGTGTCGGTCGCGGACATCAGACGTCCCTCCGCTCGAAGTCGATGCGGGGATCGATCCAGGTATAGGTGAGGTCCGAGATCAGGCTGACGAACAGGCCCATCAGGGAGAAGATGTAGAGATTGGCGAAGACGACAGGATAGTCGCGGTCGAGCACCGAACGGAAGCCGAGCAGACCGAGGCCGTCGAGCGAGAAGATGTTTTCGATCAAAAGCGAGCCGGTGAAGAAGGCCGAGATGAAAGCGCCCGGAAAGCCGGCGATCACGATCAGCATCGCGTTGCGGAACACGTGGCCGTAAAGCACTTGCCGCTCGGACAGGCCCTTGGCGCGGGCGGTGACGACATACTGCTTGCGGATTTCGTCGAGGAACGAATTCTTGGTCAGAAGCGTCGTGGTGGCAAAGGCCGACAGCACGAGTGCGGTGAGCGGCAACGTGACGTGCCAGAGATAGTCGAGGATCTTGCCGCCCAGCGACAGCTGGCTGAAGTTTTCCGACGTCAGGCCGCGCAGCGGGAACCAGTCGAAGAACGAGCCGCCGGCAAACAGCACCATCAACAGGATGGCAAACAGGAAGGCGGGGATGGCGTAGCCGACGATGACGACGCCGCTGGTCCAGATGTCGAAGGTGGAACCGTCCTTCACCGCCTTGCGGATGCCGAGCGGAATCGAGATCAGGTAGGACAACAGCGTGATCCAGATGCCGAGCGAGATCGACACCGGCATCTTCTCCAGGATCAGGTCGATCACCGAGATGTCGCGGAAGTAACTGTCGCCGAAATCGAAGCGGATGTAGTTCCACATCATCATGCCGAAGCGTTCGAGCGGCGGCTTGTCGAAGCCGAACTGCTTTTCGAGCTTGGCGATGAATTCGGGGTCCAGCCCCTGCGCGCCGCGATACTTGGATGTGGTCTCGCCGCCGGCAACGTCGAAATTGGTGTGGCCGCCGACGTCGCCACCACCACCCGACAGACGGTCGCCGGCATCGCCGCCCTGGCCGGTCAGCTTGGCGATGACCTGTTCGACCGGTCCGCCGGGCGCGAACTGGATGACGGCGAACGAGATTGCCATGATGCCGATCAGCGTCGGGATCATCAGAAGGATGCGCCGGAGGATATAGGCGCCCATCAGGCGATGCTCCCATGTGCAAACGGGGCTTGAGGAGCAGTCATTTCAGGTCTTGCCAATACGTGCAGCCTTGTCCTTGTCGAACCACCACATGGCCTCGACGGGAAAGCCGAAGTCCGGCTTCGGCTCCTTGTAGCCGAACATGTCCCAGAAGGCGGCGCGGTGATTCGCCGAAAACCAATTTGGAATCCAGTCTAGCCGGGCGCGCAAGACCCGGTCGAGCGCACGCATTGCCGCTGTCAGCGCCGCCCGGTCGCCGGCCACCCCGACCGCGTCGATGAGCGCATCGATGGCGGGATCAGCGGTGCCCGGAAGATTGGTCGAGCCCTGCAGGTTGGCCGAGCGCGAGTGGAACAGCCCGTCGATCTCGTCGCGGCTCGGCGTGGCCGAAAAGGATGCCGCAGCCGATATGGCGTCGTAGTCGAAACTCGTCTGCCGCGCCTGGTACTGGGTCGAATCGACCATGCGTACCGAGGCGTCTATGCCGATGGCCTTCATGTTCTCGACCCATGGCGAGAAGACCCGGACAAAACTGTCGTCGTCGACCAGCATTTCAAGGGTCAGTGCCTCGCCCCTGGCGTTGCGCAGGCTGCCGCCCTGGCGGCTCCAGCCGGCGTCCGCCAGCAGCCGGGAGGCCGCGGCAAGCAGCTTGCGGTCGCGGCCCGAGCCGTCGGAGGCCGGCTGCACGACGGCTTCGCCGAAGGCCTCGTCGGGGATCTTGCCGCGCAGCGGTTCAAGTAGCGCCAGTTCCGCCTGTGAGGGCAGGCCTTCGGCGCGGAAGTCGGATCGCTCGAAGGTCGACTGCGAGCGCTGATAGGCGTCGTAGAAGAGATTGCGGTTGGTCCATTCGAAGTCGAAGCACAGCGCGATGGCGCGCCGCACGCGGGGGTCGCGGAAGCGCTCGCGCCGCTGGTTGACCGCCAGGGCCTGCATCGACGGCCGCTTTTCGCTCGGAAACTCCCGCTTCACCACCTTGCCTGAAGTGAAGGCGGGAAAGTCGTAGCCGGTGGCCCAGATGCGCGAGGTGAACTCCTGGCGGAAGTAGATGTCGCCCTTCTTGAAGGCTTCGAAGGCGGCCTGCCGATCCTGGTAGAACTCGATGCGGATGCGGTCGAAATTGTAGAGCCCGCGACTGACGGGCAGGTCGCTGGCCCAATAATCGGGGACACGTTCATATTCGATCGCCTGGCCGGCAAAGACCCGGCCGACCTTGTAGGGACCGGAGCCGAGCGGCGCCTTCATCTGCGAGGCGTCGAAGGGGTTGGCCTCGAAGAAGGCCTTGGCCGGTATCGGATAGGTGGCGATGTCGAGGATGGTGCGGTCCGACTGCTTGCCGTCGAAGCTGAGCCGCAGCGTGTGCGGGTCGAGCGCCTTGGCCTCCTTGAGGTGGCTGAGCGGCAGAAGCAGGCTGGGGTGCCCGTCCTTCTTGAACAATTCGAAGGCGAAGGCGGCGTCTTCGGCGGTGAACGGCGTGCCGTCGTTGAAGCGTGCCTCGGGCCTCAGCGCGAAGTCGAAGATGTTGCGGTCGTCGGAGATCGTCACCGACTGCGCCAAAAGGCCGTAGATCGCGTCGGGTTCGTCGATCGCCCGCACCATCAGGGAATCGAAGCACATTTCCATGCGCGGCGGCGCGTCGCCGCGGGCAACGAAGGTGTTGAGCGTGTTGAAGGTGAGCGGGCTCTGGTTGAAGTACCAGTAGGCGGGCGAGAAGTTGAACGTGCCGCCCTTGGGCGCGTCGACATTGACGAAGTCGAAGTGAGTGAAATCGGGGCCGTATTTCAGGTCACCGAAGGCGGACAGCCCATGCAGGCCGGTGCCGGTGGGACTTGCAGCGAAGACGCGGCTTGCAATGAGTGGGGCGACGATGGCCGCCGCGCCCAGTGCCAGAAATTCCCTGCGGGGAAGGCGCGTGTTCAATTGACGCCCTTGTACTTGGAGGCCAGCGCCGCTTCCTTGTCCTTGTCGATCCACCAGGAATCGAGGTCCACGCCGATGTAGCTCGGCTGCTTCTCGGGAATGCCGAACTTGTTCCAGTAGGCGATGCGCACTTTCCCGAGATGCCACTGCGGGACCATGTAGTAGTTCCACAGGAGAACCCGGTCGAGCGCATGGGTGGCGGCCAGCAGGTCGTCGCGGTCGGTGGCGAAGATGACGCGTTCGACGAGCGCATCGACGACCGGGTCCTTGATTCCGGCGAGGTTGCGCGATCCGGGCGTGTCGGCTGCCTTGGAGCTGAAGAAGTCGCGTTGCTCGTTTCCGGGCGATTGCGACTGCTGGAAGCCCGACAGCGCCAGCATGTCGAAATCGAACGAGCGGGTGCGGTTGATGTACTGGCTCTCGTCGATGATGCGCAGCGTCGCATCGATGCCCAGGCGGCGCAGGCTGTCGATGAACGGCGTTGCCACGCGTTCGTCGATGGGGTCGTTGCCGAGGAACTCGATGGTGAACTGCTCGCCGGTCTTTTCATTGACGATCTTGCCGCCGCGGTTCACCCAGCCAGCTTCCTTGAACAGTTGCACGGCGCCGCGCAGGTTTTCGCGGCCTGCCTGCGGCGTGTCGTAGAGCGGTAGCTTGAATTCCTGGGTGAACAGTTCTGGCGGCAGCTTGTCGCGGAAGGGCTCGAGTATCTCGAGTTCCTTGCCTTGCGGGATGCCGCTGGAGGCAAGCTCGCCGCCTTCGAAGTAGCTGTCTGTGCGCTTGTAGGCGCCAAAGAAGATGTTGCGGTTCATGGTCTCGAAATCGAAGGCCATGGTGAGCGCCTTGCGCACGCGCGGATCCTGGAACTGCGGCCGGCGCGAATTCATCACATAGGCCTGCATCGGCTGACCCGATGTCGTCGCATACTCGACCTTGGTGACGTCGCCAGCCTGGAAGGCCGGGAACGTATATTCGGTCGCCCAGCGTTTTGCGCTCGACTCGGCGCGGACATCCTGGAAACCACCCTTGGTGAATGCCTGCCAGGCGGCATTGTCGTCGAGGAAATAGATGTAGCGCCGCTTGTCGAAGTTCTCGCGGCCGACCTTCACCGGCAGTTGCGCGCCCCAATAATCGGGCACGCGCTCCCAGACGATCTCCGAGCCCGGCTTGAAGCTCGAAATCTTGTAGGCGGCCGAGCCGAGCGGCGGTTCCTGGGTTGGGCGGGTGATGTCGCGCTTCTTGCCTGAGGCGTCGGTGCCCTCCCACCAGTGCTTGGGCAGAACCACGAGGTCGCCCATGATCTTGGGCAGCTCACGGTTGCCCTTCTGGTCGAAATGGAACGTCACCTCGCGTTCGCCGGTGGCGACCGCCTCGGTCACATTGGCGTAGTACTTGTTGTAGAGCGGGCTGTTGGCCTTCAGCGTCTTGAACGACCAGATGACGTCGTCGACGGTGATTGGCTGTCCGTCATGCCATTTGGCGCGCGGGTCGAGACGATAGGTCGCCGAGGAAAAGTCCGCAGGGAACTTGTAGGCGTCGGCGACGAGCGGATGACTGACGCTGCCTTCGTCGACCGACTGCTCCATCAGCGTGTCGTACAAAAGGCCGCCGCCGAAGCCGGCGAAGCCCGCTGCCGGATTGCCGGGCACGATGTAGGGATTGAAGCTGTCGAAGGTGCCCGACGTCGTCGTATTCAGCGTGCCGCCCTTGGGCGCATTCGGATTGACGTAGTCATACTGCTTGAAGTCGTCGCCATATTTCGAGGCGCCGATCAGCGCCGAACTCGTGTGCCACTCGCCGTCCTCGGCATGTGCCGGCATCCAGGCGCCCGAAAGAAGCACAGCCGCCATGCCGGCTGCTGCGATTGTCCTGTTCAGGCATGCCTTCATGGAGCTCCCCTTGGATCGTTATCTGGCGACACTCTAATTCATTCGCCGCGCATGGAAACTGTGGGCCCGACGATTGTCGTCGCTTGCCTGCCGAACATAACAAAAAAGCCGGGCTGAACCCGGCTTTTTCAAGATGCGTCGATGACAATTTGTTCAGTGGGACGTCGCCGGAGCCGCACCCTCGGCCGGCTTGGCCTCGCCATTTGCCGGCGCAGCAGGTGCTGCACCTTCGGCTGGGGCCGGGGCGGCGCCGGCAGGCGCAGGAGCTGCACCTTCCGCCGGAGCGGCGGCAGGCGTCGCAGCCGGAGCAGCGCCCGGGGCCGGGAGCGGAGCCGGGCTGTCCGACTGCGAGTTCAGGTAGGCGATCAGGTTGGCGCGCTCGTCATCCTTCTTGATGCCGGCGAAGCCCATCGCGGTGCCCTTGATGTAGGCCTTGGGCGAGGTCAGGAAGTGGTTGAGGTGCTCGAAGTCCCAGACAACCGTGCTGCCCTGCGAGAATTCCTTCATGCCGCCCGAATAGGCGAAGCCTTCATGCGAGGCCATCGGGCGATTGACGACGCCCCAGAGGTCCGGACCGACCTTGTTGGGGCCGCCCTTCTCGATGGAGTGGCAGGCGGTGCACTTCTTGAAGACGGCAGCGCCGGCCTCGGCGTTGGCGCTGGCCAGCAGCTGGGCGATCGGCACGGCCGCTGCGGCAGCTTCGCCGCCACCGGCGCCAGCACCGGCCTCTTCGGCCGCTTCGATGGTGAAGCCCGGCTTTTCCGGAACCGGCGACGCGAAGATCGCATCCGACACCAGCGAGATCGAGAAGACCACGAAGGCCGTGCCCAGCAGACCGCCGAGCACCTTGTTCATTTCGAATGAGTCCATACGCCCCTGGCTCCCTTATCCGACAGCTCGCTGTCCTCTGCGACCGCTGCCGTGCGTCGGTAATGTCTATAGCCCGGCCGGACCGGGTCAAATCGCGCGGAAACTAGGTCTTTTGCTTGCCGGTTGCAACACATATAAGGGCGCTTCCAGTGAGACTTTTTGACACTTTCCAACAGCCTTCGAGACAGCCGGCCAATCAATGTCCACCCTTGTCCTGATCCCCGCCAGAATGGCCTCTACGCGCTTGACGGGCAAGCCGCTCGCCGATATCGCCGGCCGCCCGATGATCGTCCATGTTGCAGCGCGCGCCACAGAAAGCGATCTCGGCCGTGTCGTGGTCGCCACCGACACCGAGGCGGTCGCCGAGGCAGTCAGGGCGCAAGGTTTCGAGGCGGTGATGACCCGCGCCGACCATGAGTCGGGCTCCGACCGCATCTTCGAGGCCCTGACCAAGCTCGATCCCAAGGGTGAGGTCGAGACCATCGTCAACGTCCAGGGTGACCTGCCGACCATCGATCCAGGTATTATCCAGGCGGCGCTGAGGCCGCTGGAGAACGCTGTTGTCGACATATCGACGCTTGGCGTGGAGATCACGCGCCACGAGGAAAAGGTCGATCCGAACGTACCCAAGATCATCGGTTCGCCGTTGTCGGCCGAGCGCATGAGGGCACTCTACTTTACTCGCGCCACGGCGCCGTGGGGCGACGGCCCGCTCTACCACCACGTCGGGCTCTATGTTTACCGCCGCGCCGCACTCGAACGCTTCGTCAGTCTCAGCCCGTCGCCTCTCGAAAAGCGCGAGAAGCTGGAGCAACTGCGGGCGCTGGAGGCGGGCATGCGCATCGACGTCGAGATCGTCGACACCGTGCCGCTCGGCGTCGACACGCCCGAACATCTCGAGCGCGCCCGCGAACTTCTTTCAAAATAGAAAAGACAGGCCAGCCATGCCGACGACGACCAACAAGATCTCCTTCCAGGGTGAGCCGGGCGCCAATTCCGACACTGCCTGCCGCAACATGTTTCCCGACATGGAGCCGCTGCCCTGCGCGACCTTCGAGGACGCTTTCAATGCGGTGGAGACCGGCAAGGCTGACCTGGCCATGATCCCGATCGAGAACACGATCGCCGGCCGCGTCGCCGACATTCATCATCTCTTGCCGGAATCGAAGCTGCACATCGTCGGCGAATATTTCCTGCCGATCCATTTCCAGCTGATGGTCCTGCCGGGCGTGCAGCGCTCGGAGATCAAGACCGTGCACAGCCACATCCATGCGCTCGGCCAGTGCCGCAAATACATCCGCAAGAACGGCTGGAAGCCGGTCGTGGCGGGCGACACCGCGGGCGCCGCCAAGCTGGTGTCGGAGGTCAAGGACCGGACGATGGCGGCCCTTGCGCCGCGTCTCGCCGCCTCGCTCTACGGCCTCGACATGCTTGAAGAGAATGTCGAGGACACCGACACCAACGTTACCCGCTTCGTGGTGCTGACCAAGAACAAGCAGTGGGTCGAACGTCCGAGCCCTGATGCCAAGATGATGACGACCTTCATCTTCCGCGTCCGCAACGTGCCGGCCGCGCTCTACAAGGCGATGGGCGGTTTCGCCACCAATGGCGTCAACATGACCAAGCTGGAGAGCTACCAGCTGGGTGCCTTCACCGCGACGCTGTTTTATGCCGACATCGAGGGCCACCCTGATGATGCTGGCGTTGCGCATGCGCTGGAGGAGCTGCGCTTCTTCTCGCGCGAAGTGCGCATCCTCGGCGTCTACCCGGCGAGCGATTCCCGCGACGAGTGGAAGGTCGCCGACTGACCGGTCTGCCGCCGCTCTCTAAGCCTCGTCCGCCCAGGCGCGGATGAGGTGGTGGGCGATGGCGTGGCGCGGCGGCACCCTGAGTTCGCCCGGATGGATGCCCGAGAGCATCTGCAGGACTTCCTCGCGCGGGAACCAGCGACAGTCCTCGAGTTCGTCGGTGTCGGCGACGATATCCTCGTTCAGCGCCTCGCCGAAGCATCCGATCATCAGCGAATAGGGAAATGGCCAGGGCTGGCTGGCGTGATAGACGACACGGCCGAGGCGGATGCCCGCTTCCTCGAAGGTTTCGCGGCGTACCGCGGCCTCGATCGTCTCGCCGGGCTCGATGAAACCGGCCAGCGCCGAATACATGTTGGGCTGGAAATGGCGGCCGCGGCCGAGCAGGCACTTGTCGCCCGCAACCGTCAGCATGATCGCCACCGGATCGGTTCGTGGGAAATGTTCGGTGGCGCAGGCAGTGCAGACCCGCTTGTAGCCGCCCGCCCGCATCTCTGAAGGCGCGCCGCAACGGCCGCAGAAACGGTGGCTGGCGTGCCAGGCGAGCAGGGCAGCACCCTGTGCCAGCGCGCCAAGCGTTGCCTCGTCGACGATGGCCTGCGTCACCACGGAGCGGAAATCGACCGACTTCAGCGGTGCAGGAACGCTGTCCGGTTCGATGCCTACAGGCACTGCTAGCGTCGCTGTGCCGTCCGTGCGGCCGAGCAGTACCGCATCGTCCAGCCGACCGCCCAGCATCTGTGCCGTGGCCAACTGAAAGTAGGGATTTGCCATATCATTGGCGAAGTCGATGACCAGCCGGCCGGAGGCAACCAGAAGCAGGCGCGTTGCGGGCTCAGCGAGCGCCAGCCGGGCGGAATCGTCGCTGCGCTTCTCCGACTGGCGGTCGATGAGGTTGCCGGCAAAGCCGATGAACTGGCTCGCCTCCCGTTCGGGTGCGTTGGACAGGCTGAAGGGCATTTGGGAACTCTGTGGAATGAAGCGCTAGAGAGCCGTCTTGATGCTCTCTGCGAAGCGGTGGAGATCGTCGTTGCGGTAGGGTTCGCGCACGCCGTGCCCCCAGACAGGGCCGGGCCAACCCGGATCGCCCTCGGAGCGGGCGACGATGTGGAAGTGCAGCTGGCGCACGATGTTGCCGAGGGCGCCGCTGTTGATCTTGGTACAGCCGGTCACGCGTTTCAGCGCGTTGGCCACCATGTTGCTCTCGAAGGTCAGCATGGCCTGGTCGAGCGGGGTCAGGTCGTGCAGTTCCTCGATGCCGAGGCGCTGCGGCACCAGAATCAGCCACGGCCAGCGCTTGTCGTTCATGATGCGTAACTCGCACAACCCAAGCCACATCAAGGGCTCGCTGTCGGTGTCCAGACGCGAGTCCAGCGCAAACCCGGTGTTGAGCACCGACATCATTGGCGTTTCCCTTGTTTCTTCAAAAGCTAGAGCGTGGCCGCAATGGCTGCAAGCGAATCATTGAGATTGCGATGCCATGCTGTGCCGTGATGCTGATATGGTGTCGATGCACTGATATGCACTGAACGGAGGTCGCGATGTTGGCCGGTCAGATCGCACTTGCCTGTGCCGCAGCCTTTGCCGGTGCTGCATTCTACATCAATTTTGCCGAACAGCCCGCACGTCTAGGCCTCGACGACAAAAATCTGCTGGAGCAATGGAAGCCGAGCTACGCCAGGGGCTTCGTCATGCAAGCGAGCCTGGCTGTCGTGTCGGGGCTGTTGGGCCTGCTCGCCGCCTGGCTTTCGGCCGATTGGCGCTGGATCGTCGGCGCGCTGCTGATGCTCGCCAACTGGCCCTATACGCTGCTGGTGATCCTGCCCACCAACAAGCAGATCGAGGCGATAGCAAGCGACGATGCCGGCACGACCTCGCGCACTCTCATCATGCGCTGGGGCACCTTGCATGCCGTTCGCACCGCGCTTGGCTGTGCGGCGGCGGTCGCCTATCTCTGGGCGTTGAATTCACAGGGCTTCTGAGGCGGTTCGGCGCACCTCCTCCAATCGCCGGCTTGGCTCTTGCAATTGGCCGAACAATTGCCGATATGGAGGTTGGGAGGTTGGTGGTGGACGATCCACTCGCCAACCGGGTCAGGTCCGGAAGGAAGCAGCCCTAACGAGCCCGGAACGGGTCATTGTTCCAGCCTCCCGCCTCTTCGCCCTTCTCCGCGTCATTGACGGCGTCCAGCCGTGCGGGCGAAACTCGTTTCGCGGAATCGACCCGACGGCGGTCGGGCAGGGGCGCCAGGACCACTAGGCGAGCGAACGGGGCGGATGAGCGAAGCCGGACAAACCGATAAGAGCAAGAACGGCGCCTACCGCGTCCTTGCGCGCAAATATCGCCCAGCAGATTTTACGGCTCTCGTCGGCCAGGAGCCGATGGTCCAGACGCTGACGAATGCGTTTGCCACCGGCCGCATCGCGCAAGCCTGGATGCTGACCGGCGTCCGTGGTGTTGGCAAGACGACGACAGCCCGCATCCTCGCCCGTGCGCTCAACTACAAGACGGCTGATATCGACCGTCCGTCGGTCGACCTGACCATTCCCGGCGAGCACTGCCAGGCGATCATGGAAGGCCGCCATGTCGATGTCATCGAGATGGACGCGGCCTCTCATACAGGTATCGACGACATCAGGGATATCATCGAGCGCGTCCGCTACGCACCGGTGTCGGCCCGCTATAAGGTCTACATCATCGACGAGGTCCACATGCTCTCGACGCAGGCCTTCAATGGCCTGCTGAAGACGCTCGAGGAGCCGCCGCCCCACGTCAAGTTCATCTTCGCCACCACCGAGATCCGCAAGGTTCCGATTACGGTGCTGTCGCGCTGCCAGCGCTTCGACCTGCGCCGTATCGACGCCGGCAAGCTCGTTGGCCACCTCTCCAACATCGCTCGCCAGGAAGGCATCGAGGTCGAGGACGACGCGCTCGCCATGGTCGCTCGCGCGGCTGAAGGTTCGGCGCGCGATTCGCTGTCGATCCTCGATCAGGCTATTGCCCACGGCGCCGGCAAGGTCACGGCGGAGGCCGTGCGTGCCATGCTCGGCCTCGCCGATCGTGCCCGCGTCGTCGACCTGTTCGAAAACGTCATGAAGGGCGATGTCGCGGCGGCTCTCGATGAACTCAGGGCGCAATACGACACCGGCGCCGACCCGGTCGCCGTGCTCAACGACCTTGCCGAATTCACCCATCTCGTCACCCGCCTGCGCTTTGTGCCGACGGCGGCCGACGATGCGTCGCTGTCCGAGGACGAGCGCAAGCGCGGCCTGGAATTCGCGCAGTCTCTTTCCGTCAGGGTGCTGTCCCGCGCCTGGCAGATGCTGCTCAAGGGTATTCCCGAGGTGCAGTCGTCCAACCGGCCGGTGAGTGCCGCCGAGATGGTGCTGATCCGGCTGGCGCATGCCGCCGACCTGCCCACCCTCGACGAGGCGTTGAGATCGCTCGCCGATGCGCCGTCGCAGCCGGCAGGCGGCCCGCGCAATGGCGGCGTGCCGGCAGGCGGCAATGGTGGCCCGGCGGCGTCCGCCGTGTCGCAGGCACGCATGCAGGTGACCAATGGCGGCGGCCAGGCGATGCGGCTGGTCGAGGCTGCGCCCGCGCCGGTGGCCTTTGCCGCACCTCAGCCGCAGCCCGAACCCGTTGTCGACGCGGTGCCGGTGCGGTCGATGACCGAGCTTGCCAATCTGGCCGAGGCCAATCGCGAGATGGCCTTCAAGGTGCTGATCCGCCGCGCCGTGCGCCCGGTCCGCATCGAGCCGGGGCACATGGAAGTCAGCCTGACCAACGATGCCCCCAGGACTTTCCTCAACGACCTCACCGTCAAGCTGAAGGCCTGGACCGGCCGTCACTGGCTGGTGTCGCTGTCGAAGGAAGAGGGCGGGCCGACGCTGGCCGAGATCGAGGCCACCAAGCGCGAGGTCGCCCTGACCGACGCCAAGGCTGACCCGACAGTGGCAGCGATTCTGGCGCGCTTTCCCGGTGCCAAGATCATCGACGTGCGGTTGCCGACGACGCCGGAGGCTGTGGATGCGGATACCGACGCCGAACCGCTGCCCGATCCGGGCATCGGGTTCGACAATGACGATGACGACCCGTTCTGAGACGAAAAGGACAAGACCATGAAGGATCTGCTCGGCCTTATGGGCAAGGCGAAGGAAATGCAGGCCAAGATGCAGGCCATGCAGGAAGAGATCGCACTGCTTGAGATGACCGGCCAGGCCGGCGGCGGCCTGGTGACGGTGACGCTGACCGGCAAGTCCGAGATGAAGGCGCTGAAGATCGACCCGTCGCTGGTCAAGGAAGGCGAGGGCGAGATCATCGAGGACCTGATCGTCGCCGCCCACAACGATGCCAAGGCCAAGGTCGAGGCAGCGATGCAGGAAAAGACCAAGGCTCTGACCGCCGGCCTGCCGATCCCGCCCGGCATGAAGCTGCCGTTCTAAAACGAGCGGATAGCAGCAGGGAATAGTGGCGCTTGGTTTTCAGGCGCCATTTCTCTTTGGACTGTTCGCTACAGATATTCCTGCCATCTGTGGGCGGTGACTTGCGGCTGCAGCCCTATGTCCTCCCATAGGCTTGCTGGAGGGCGAACAGGACGCCGAGGTTTGCGCCGGCGCACTGCAATTTTGATGTGGTGAACAATTCTCTTCATGAAGGTTGAGGCGATGGCTTTCATGAAGGGCACTATCGTGCCATGCTTTTGTTCAGTAAAATGAAGTGCCCTCAGCGAGTTACATGAGGAAAATTCATGCTGATTGCGCCGGGTCAGATACCTCCATTCCAGACGCTTCGGGCGTTTGTCGCGGTCGCGCGAGCGAAAAGCTTCACCAAGGCAGCCGACGTCCTGGGTGTCACCCAAACCGCCGTCAGCCATCAGATTGCACAGCTTGAGGGCTGGATCGGCGCCCCTCTCTTCTCACGCGACAGGAACGGCGTTCTGCCGACAAGGCTCGGCAACGAGCTGCTGCCCGACGTCTCCTCGCTGCTTGAAAATCTGTCTGATGTTCTGGGGCGCGCCCGCCGAGGCAGTTCCGCGAGCCGCAGGCTCAGGGTGTCGACGTCGCCCGAGTTCTCGTCGCAGTGGCTGGCGCCAAGGCTGCAGCAATTCTGCGCTGCCCATCCCGACATCGACCTGAGCGTGACGGTCGAATATCGCCGGACCCGATTTGCCGCCGATGAGGTCGATGTCGCGATCTGGCTGGCTGGACCGGTGGCGGAACATGGCGCCGAGCCGCTGACCAACGACGAAGAATTTGTGGTGTGCGCGCCGATTCTGGACCGGACGTTGCCGGAGAAGGACGGGCTCGCCGCAGCCCCGCTGCTGCGCTACGCCGGAGCGCGTCACACCGTCCTCGACTGGGAGCGGTGGCATGGTCAGATGTACGACCGGTCGCAGGCGGCGCCGGTCGAGGATTTCGACAGCGGGCCGTGCTACCCGACTTTTGCGGAAATGCTGGAGGCGTGCCGGGGAGGCGAGGGCTTCGCTCTCGTCCGAAGCTCGCTGGTCGTCTCCGACCTGCGCGCCGGACACCTCGTCCGCTGCTTCTCGGAAAGCACGGTTTCGGACCTTCAATATCAGCTGGTGGTGAGCCCGGAACGGCGACGCGACGCCGACGTGCTGGCGTTTCGAACTTGGCTGTTCGCCGAGATGTCGGCAGCGCACAGCAGCTAGGCGCTGCCGACGAGCCGGCCGCGCCGTCAGGTCCTAGAACCGCGTCACCACGCTGATTCCCAGCCCCTCGAAGCGGTCCATGGCCATCAGCGCCTGAGGCACCTCATCGAGGCCGATGTGCCTGCCTATGAGCATCTGCGGGGCAAGTTTGCCCACCTCGATCATCTGCATCATCGCTTCGTAGCGGAAGGCCTGCATGCCGTGGCTGCCGAGGATTTCGAGTTCGTGGGCAATCACCTTGCCCATCGGGATCTTCGGATCGGCGTGGTCGCCGAGCATCAGCCCGACCTGGACATGGCGGCCGCGGCGCCGGAGATTGGCGATCGAGTTGTAGCAGGTGGCGGGGTGGCCGAGCGCGTCGAGCGAAAGATGCGCGCCGCCGGCAGTGAGTTCCCGCACCGCGCCGACCACGTCGGTCTCGCGCGCCGCGTTGACGGCCGCCACCGCGCCCATCTTGCGGGCGAAGTCGAGCTTGTCATCGGAGAGATCGATGGCAATGACATTCGCCCCGGCTGCTGCCGCGATCATGATGGCCGACAGGCCGACGCCGCCGCAGCCATGGACTGCCACCCATTCACCCGGCTTGACCCGGCCCTGATCGATGACCGCCCGGAACGAGGTGACGAAGCGGCAGCCGAGGCTGGCTGCGGTGACGAAATCCATGCTGTCGGGCAGTCGCACCAGATTGGTATCGGCGAAGTCGACGGCGACATGTTCGGCGAACGAGCCCCAGGCGGTGAAGCCGGGCTGGAACTGGTGCTCGCAGACCTGGTGGTTGCCCGAGGTGCATTCGAAGCAGTGGCCGCAACCGCCGACGAACGGCACCGTCACCCGGTCGCCGGCCTTCCAGCGCGTGACCAGCGGCCCCGCCGCCACGACGATGCCCGCGAGCTCGTGGCCGGGCACGTGCGGCAAAACGATGTCCGGATCGTGTCCCATCCAGCCATGCCAGTCGCTGCGGCAGAGCCCGGAAGCCTCGACCTTGATGACCACGCCGCCGGATGCCGGCGTCGGATCGGCTACCCGCTGGACGCTGGGCGCCTGGCCGAACTGCTCGAAAAGCACTGCTTTCATCGCGCGATTTCCCGTTTCGCCTGCCATTTTGCACGGCCGTTGCCGGCGATCCTAGACCACGGCGACCGGCCTTCGCGAGCCCCGACAGGCAGCCACCCGGCGCTTGGCCATCTTTTTGCCCGAAAATGCGGGATTCTAGCCTCATTCCGGGGTTCGTGGCGGGCTTTGGAGAGGGGCGCTTTTGATCGCCATGAGATGGAAGATGCCGATTTTGGTCGGCGTCGTCGCATCCCCGTTTGTCGTGTCCGGCTGCACCACAAGCAAGTTGACTGACGGGGTCACAACCAGCTCGGTCAGGTCCTATGGCTACAGCGCCAAGGACAAGGAATGCCTGGCCAGGGCCATGTTCTTCGAATCCAATCGCTCGAGCCGCGATGGCCTTGTGGCTGTCGGCTCGGTTGTCATGAACCGCCTGAAATCGGGCGAGTATGGCGACAGCGTATGCGGCGTCGTCGGCCAGAAGGGCCAGTTTGCGCCCGGGGTGCTGTCCAAGCCGATGAACTCCGCAGCACTGCCGGACGTGCAGGCTGCGGCGGACGCGGTGCTCAAGGGCGAGCGCCACCCAAAGGTTACGCCCAGCGTCATGTTCTTCCACACCGCGGGCCTGAAGTTCCCCTACAAGAACATGCATTACACCACGGTTGCCGGCGGCAACGCCTTCTACGAGAAGCGCAGCCGCAGGAAACCGTTCCCGGGTGCGCCCGATCAGCAGGAAATGCTGGTCGCTTCAGCCGACCAGCAAACACTGCCCGGCATCAACGACAACAGGCCCGTCACCGTCGCCTCGGCGGCGACCGATGCATCTCTGGCCAGCGCCATGTCGTTTGAGGCGAGCTCCAAGCAGGCCGACGCCATCGGCGCGCTGATCGCAGCGCAGGACCGGCCGATGAATGAGTGAACAGGGAATAGCGAATAGTGAGTAGGGGATAGTGCGCCCCGGCGGCGGCCGTGCCTCTTAACTATTCGCTACTCACTATTCACTAGTCGCTTTATACCCCTCACATGTCCAAGAGAATCGCCGGTCCCGAGATCGAACGCCTGATCCAGCTCCTCGCCAAGGTGCCGGGGCTGGGGCCGCGTTCGGCGCGGCGCGCAGCCCTGCACCTGATCAAGAAGAAGGAGCAACTGCTGGCGCCGCTGGCCGCTGCCATGGGCGAGGCGGTCGACAAGGTTCGCGTCTGCTCGACCTGCGGCAATGTCGACACCTCCGATCCCTGCATGATCTGCACCGATCCACGGCGCGACCCGTCGACCATCATCGTCGTCGAGGACGTGTCCGACCTTTGGGCGCTGGAGCGGGCAGCAGCCATGAATGCGCGCTTCCATGTGCTTGGCGGCACGCTGTCGCCACTCGACGGTGTCGGTCCGGACCAGCTGACCATCAAGCAGCTTGTCACCCGTGTCGCCGAGGGCGGCGTCAGCGAGATCATCCTCGCCGTCAACGCAACTGTCGAAGGCCAGACGACGGCGCACTACCTGACCGACCAGCTCTCCGGCTTCGACGTCAAGGTGACCAGGCTGGCGCATGGCGTGCCCGTCGGCGGCGAACTCGACTATCTCGATGAGGGAACGCTGGCGGCAGCGCTCAAGTCGCGGACAGCCTTTTGACGCAATTGGCTTGCAGGGAGGTTGGATGAACAGACTTTCTGCACGGCTTTCGTTCCTTCGCTCCCCCCTCTGGCCGGAGGGGGGAGCGAAGGAACGAAAACTCTCAGTTCTGGCCGCCTTTGCCGCAGCACTCATCACGTTCGCCGCCCCCGCATCCGCCGCCCCCATCGACGACCAGTTCCAAGCCTGGCTCGCCAAGGATCTCTGGCCGGAGGCCAAGGCCAAGGGGATTTCGAAGGCGACCTTCGACGCGGCATTCCAGGGCGTTTCGCCCAATCTCAAGCTGCCTGATCTGGTTCTGCCGGGCGAGAAGCCGCAGACCCCGAAGAAACAGCATCAGGCCGAGTTCGGCTCGCCGGGCAACTATTTCGCCGAAAAGACCCTTGGCGCGGTTACCGCAGGCGGCCGTGCCCGTGCCGGCGCCAATGCAAAGACGCTTGCCGCAATCGAGAAGCGCTTCGGTGTGCCAGGTGGCGTGGTGCTGGCGATCTGGGGCCGCGAGTCCGGCTTTGGCGCAGCCAAGATGCCTTACGATGCCTTCGAGGTTCTGGGCACCAAGGCTTTCCTTGCCACCCGAAAGGACATGTTCCGCAAGGAGCTGCTGGCCGGCCTCGAAATGGTCCAGCGCGGCATGGTCAGCCGCAAGGACATGCGCTCGTCCTGGGCCGGCGCGCTCGGCCAGCCGCAGTTCCTGCCGACGTCATTTTTGCAGCATGCCGTCGATTTCGACGGCGATGGCCGCGCCGACATCTGGAACTCGACGCCCGACACGCTGGCCTCCATCGCCAACTATCTCGTCCACTATGGTTGGGTGAAGGGCCGCGACTGGGGTTTTGAGGTGTCGGTGCCCGACAACGTCACCTGCGCGCTGGAAGGCCCCGATAAGGGCAAGAAGATTTCCGACTGGGCCGCCTTGGGCATCACCCGCGCCGGCGGCAAGCCGTTCCCGCAAAGCGAGATGCGTGCCGAAGGCTTTCTGATGATGCCGGCGGGGCGCAACGGCCCTGCCTTCATCGTCACGCCCAATTTTTACGTGCTCAAGGAATACAACGAGAGCGACGTCTACGCGCTGTTCATCGGCCACGGTGCCGACCGGATTTCCGGCGGCGACAGGCGTTTTTCGGGCAGCTGGGGCAAAGTCGACGGGCTCTACCGCTCCGACGTCGCTGCCATGCAGCGCGGGCTTGAAAAGCTCGGCTACGACGTCGGCGGCGCCGACGGCCTGCCCGGCTTCAAGACCCGCCGCTCGATCGGTGACTGGCAGGCGAAGAACGGCCGGCCGGCGACGTGTTTTCCCGACAAGGGCATCGTCGAGGCGATGCGGTAGTTTCCCTTCTCCCCTTGTGGGAGAAGGGAAGGGTGGCTAAGCCGCCTTCGCCAACCCGGCACCGACTTCCGCCAGGATCTCATACGAGCGCTTGCGTGCCTGATGGTCGAACACTTGCGCCGTCACCATCAGCTCGTCGGCACCGGTTCGGGCAATGAATGCCTCGACGCCACGCTGGACGGTTTCGGCTGAGCCGACGATGGCGCAGGACAAGGTCTGAGACAGCATCTGGCGCGACATCGGGTCGAGATCGCGCTCGTAGCCTTCGACGGGGGCGGGCAGGCGGCCGGGCCGGCCGCTGCGCAGGTTGACGAAAGCCTGCTGCACCGAGCTGAACAACAGCTTCGCTTCCGCATCGCTGTCGGCAGCAACGATGTTGATGCCGGCCATGACATAGGGCTTGGACAGCCTCTCCGACGGCTGGAAGCGCGAGCGGTAGATCTCGATCGCGTGGTCGAGTTCGGTCGGCGCGAAATGCGAGGCGAAGGCGTAGGGAAGGCCAAGCATGGCCGCGAGTTGGGCGCCGTAGAGGCTGGAGCCCAGCACCCAGACCTCGACCTGCTCGCCCTCGCCGGGCACGGCGCGCAGGCGCTGGTCAGACGTCGCCGGCTCGAAATAGCCCATCAGTTCGACAACGTCCTGAGGGAAGTTGTCGACGCTTGCTTCGAGGTTTCGCCTGAGCGCCCGTGCGGTCAGCATGTCCGTGCCGGGCGCGCGGCCGATGCCGAGGTCGATGCGGCCAGGATGCAGAGCTGCCAGCGTGCCGAACTGCTCCGCAATCACAAGCGGCGCATGATTGGGAAGCATGATGCCGCCGGCACCGACGCGGATGGTGCTGGTGCCGGCTGCGACATGGGCGATCACCACGGAGGTCGCGGCACTGGCGATGCCTGCCATGTTGTGGTGCTCGGCCAGCCAGTAGCGGTGGAAGCCGAGTTTTTCGGCGTGGCGGGCGAGGTCGAGCGTGTTCTTGAGCGACTGGGCGGCGGTGCTGCCTTCGGTGACGGGCGAAAGGTCGAGCACGGAAAGGGTGGTCATGATGCGGCTCCGGCGGGATTTGTCCCGCCGGATATAGGAAGCGCTGGGGTCATCCACAAACCTTCCCGTTGAAGGTAAGTTTTGGTCCAGCCGTTTTCGACTGCCTTGGCCGGATGCGTCAGGCTGCCGGCGCCGTGTGCTCCACCGGCTGCGAGGCGGCCAGTTCCTTGCGCACCAATGGGGCCACCTTGGTGCCGTAGAGTTCGATCGCCTTCATGATCTTGGCGTGCGGCATGATGCCGATCGCCATCTGCAGCAGGAAGCGGTCGTTCTTGAAGATCTTGTGCTGGGCGACGATCTTTTCGGCCACCACTTCCGGACTACCGACGAACAGTGCGCCCTTCGGGCCGCGCGACTGGTCGAAATGCGCCCTTGACGTCGGGCCCCAGCCACGCTCGCGGCCGATGCGGTTCATCACTTCGGCTTGCGGCTGATAGAAGTCGTCGGCCGCCTGTTCGGTGGTCTCGCCGATGAAGCCATGCACGTTGATGCTGGTGGCGAGCTTGGTGACATCCTGCCCGCCACGGCGCGCAGCCTCCCGGTAAAGATCGAACAGCGGCGCGAAACGGGCCGGCTCGCCGCCGATGATGGCAAGCGCCAAAGGCAGGCCGAGCACGCCGGCGCGCGCCGCCGACTGCGGCGTACCGCCGATGGCGATCCAGATCGGCAGCTTGTCCTGATAGGGCCGGGGATAGACGCCGCGGTCGTTGATTGGCGCGCGATGGGTGCCCTGCCAGGTCACGCGTTCGCTGTCACGCAGGGCGAGCAGAAGGTCGAGCTTTTCGGCGAAGAGGTCGTCATAGTCCTCGAGATTGTAGCCGAACAGCGGGAAGGATTCGATGAACGAGCCGCGCCCGGCCATGATCTCGGCGCGGCCGCCGGAGAGCTGGTCGAGGGTGGCGAACTGCTGGAACACGCGCACCGGATCGTCCGACGAAAGCACCGTCACCGCACTGGTCAGCCTGATGCGCTTGGAACGCTCGGCTCCGGCGGCAAGCGCCACTGCGGGGGCCGAGGCGGCATAATCAGGCCGGTGGTGTTCGCCGAGGCCGAACACGTCGAGGCCGACCTGATCGGCCAATTCGATCTCTTCGATCAGATTGCGCAGCCGCTGGTGCGGCGCGATGGCGCCGGGGCCGGCTTCGGGGCTGACGTCGGCAAAGGTGTAGAGACCGAGTTCCATGACACTGCGTCCTTGGGTTTGCTTTATCGTCAACAGGTAGCTATAGGGTGCGGCAGCCGCCAGCCTTCAGGCGGTGAACAATCTTTGTCGCTTCATGAACGGTCATGACGTTTCCTAGCTGCAACAAGCGGGGAAATCATGGCTGGCATGCGCAATTTGCGCTTGAACTTGCGCTTTCGCTGCGTATGTAAGCGGCGTCACTTGACTTCAGGGAAATGACTCTTGGCAATTTACAGGGAAAAGAACTTCGGCGAGCGGCGCGATGCCGCCGGCGCGGCGAAGAAAGCACTGCTCGAAAAATTCAAGGCCCGTCCGGCTGCCGACGATCCGGAAGTGATCGCGCGTCAGGCTGAACGCAAGGCCATCCTCGAGGCTCGCGCCATCCGCGAAGCCGAGAAGGAAAAGCTCCGTCAGGAACGCCTGGCACGCGAAGCGGCTGAGAAGGCCGAGCGTGAAGCCAAGGCCGAGGCCGAGCGCCTCGCTGCCGAAGCAGCCGCGCTGGAAGAAGCCGCGCGTCGCGAGGCAGAAGAAGGCGACCGTATCGCTCGCCTGCTTGCAGACGAAGCGGAGCGCAAGGCCAAGCGCGATGCGCGTTACGCAGCGCGCAAGGCTCGCGGCAAGCGCATGCCTCCTTCGGCCAACTACGGCTGATAGGCCGGAGTGCCGTGCGTCCCAACGGACGCACGAAGGACGCTTTGACTTACTGAGTCTGCCAGTCGAGCCTTCCGAAAGCCTTTCCGGTTTTCGGGCTGACGCGTGAGACAACAAGTCCGAAATTCATGACGGCTCGCACTGGAGATGCCAAGCTCCGGTCGCGGGCCGCTTGTGCACGCCTATGGGCCGCGGTTGTACAGATCATGCTGGCTGGATGAAATTGCGGCCCGCCGGTGAGGGCAGGCCGCAGATATGTGCGATGATGTTTAGGCGACCAGCTTGAGGCCGACGATGCCCGACACGATCAGGGCAATGCAGGCGAGGCGAAGTGCTGTCGCAGGTTCGCCGAGCAGCCAGATGCCAAGCATCGCGGTGCCGACCGTGCCGATGCCGGTCCATATCGCATAGGCGGTGCCGACAGGCAGCGTCTTCAGCGCAAGGCCCAGCAGGCCGAGGCTGACGATCATCGAGGCGATGGTGAGCACCGTCGGCATCGGCTTGGAAAAGCCGTCGGTGTATTTCAGGCCGATGGCCCAGCCGATTTCAAACAGGCCGGCAAAAAAGAGATAGGTCCATGCCATGGAACGCTCCAGCAAGTTGGCGGGTCGTCCCGACCGATCTGTAAAGGGGGAGGTGCAGGGTCGTCCCTGCACCCTGGAAGATAGAAACTTCCGAGAGCCGATGCAACCGCGCCAGCAGTCTTGCCGGGCATATCAGCTATGCGGTTTTACTTGTCCTTGAGCTTGGTGGCTTGCACCGGAGGCGCCTTGAAAGCCGGCGCTGGGGCAGGCTTCTTGGCGTCTTTCTTGGGTTTCCGGGCTTCCTTGCCCGCCTTCATCGCACCCTTGGCCATGATTCGTTTTCTCCCGCTTCTGGAATGCTGAGTGAAACGCGAAGTCGCGCCGCTTGCAAGAGGGCGGAAACATGGCAGTGGGGCCGGTGCGGAAACCGCTTGAGCATCGCGGGCCGGCCGCTACATTGATCCGGACGAGGGATCGATGGCAGCGCAGTCGGGCTCCAGATTTGTCATTTTCGCCGCGATCGCCGGCAATCTGCTGATTGCCGCGACCAAATTCGTCGCGGCCTTCTTCACCGGCAGTTCGGCCATGCTTTCGGAGGGCGTGCATTCGCTTGTCGATACCGGCAATGGCGGACTGCTGCTCTATGGCCTGCACCGCGCCGCCCGGCCGCCGGACAGACAGCATCCCTTCGGCCATGGCCGCGAGCTCTATTTCTGGAGCTTCATCGTCGCCCTGCTGGTCTTCGCGCTCGGCGCCGGCGTCGCCTTCTACGAAGGTGTGATCCACATCCTGCATCCCGAGCCGATCGAGAACCCGCTGGTCAACTATGTCGTGCTTGGGCTGTGCATGGTCTTCGAAGGCGGCTCCTGGTTCGTCGCGCTCAAGGAGTTCCGCCGCAGCAAGGGCAATCTTGGCTACATTCAGGCCGTGCGCCGCAGCAAGGACCCGAGCGTCTACACCGTGCTGTTCGAGGACAGTGCGGCACTGCTTGGCCTCGGCATCGCTTTGGCGGGCATTTCGGCGGCGCATTATTTTGAACAGCCATGGATGGATGGGGCCGCTTCGATCGGCATCAGCCTGATTCTCGCCGCAACGGCCGTCTTCCTGGCGGTCGAAAGCAAGGGGCTGCTGATGGGAGAGCCGGCGCTGCCTGATGTCCAGGCGGCGATTCTCGCCATTGCCCAGGCCGATCCGGCGGTGGAAAAGGCGAATGGCGTGCTGACCGTGCATCTCGGCCCCGAGCAGATCGTCGCCGGGCTCAGCCTGGATTTCGTTGACCACCTCTCGGCGGCCGACATCGAGACCTGCGTCGAGCGGCTTGAGGCAAGGCTCAAGGCAGAGGTGCCCGAGGTGACGGCAGTGTTCGTCAAGCCGCAGACATCGGGGCGTTGGCACGAGCGCCGCAGGAAGATCGAGGAAGGCAGCGCCTCCTAGAGGCGCGCCTCGAAAAGGGAGAAAAATGATGAAGATCGAAGGCGGCTGCCACTGCGGCGCCATCACCTACACGGCCGAGGTCGATCCCGAGAAGACCGCGATCTGCCACTGCACCGATTGCCAGAAGCTGACCGGCACGGCATTCCGCGTCACCGTGCCCGTGCCGGAGGACAGGATCCGGTTTTCGGGCACGCCGAAGATTTATGTGAAGACGGGCGAAAGCGGCAATAAGCGCGCGCAGGGCTTCTGCCCCGAATGCGGCTCGCATCTGTTTGCGACGTCGGTGGGCGAGGGGCCGAAGGTCTATGGCCTGAGGACCGGTACCTCCGACCAGCGCGAGCAACTTGTGCCGCGCAAGCAGGTCTGGCATCGCTCGGCCCTGCATTGGCTGCCGGAATTCGAGGGTATGGAGACGGTGGAGAAGGCCTAGCTCAGTCTTCTTCGACGACGCGCAGGCGCAGCTGGCCGGTCTTGGAATCGGCGGCCCGTGCCGCCTGCTGCCGTGGCGCTTCCTCGGCGTCGCCACCCTGGCCGGCGCCGAACTCCAGCGCCTCGATCTTCTGGCCGCGTTTGGTGACCTTGGACGTGGATACCAGGATGTCGTCGATGTCCTTGGAGGCCTGGCCGAAATGGGTCTGCAGCTTGCGCACGCGCTCGTCGACGCGGCCGACATCCTCCATCAGCCGGATCACCTCGCCCTGGATCAGATGCGCCTGCTCGCGCATGCGGGCGTCCTTGAGGATTGCCTGGATCACCTGGATCGACAGCATCAGCAGCGACGGCGAGACGATGACGACCCGGGCGCGGTGGGCACGCTGCACGACGGCTTCGAAGTTCTCGTGAATCTCGGCGAAAACAGACTCCGACGGCACGAACATGAAGGCCATGTCCTGGGTTTCGCCTGTGATCAGGTACTTTTCGGCGATGTCACGGATATGCACCTCGATGTCCCGCCGGAAGGACTGGGCTGCAACTTTCTGAGCATCGGTGCCCTCGGCGGCGCGAATGGCATTCCACGCCTCGAGCGGGAATTTTGCATCGATGGCCAGCGATGGCGCATCGTTGGGCATGCGGATGAGGCAATCCGGCCGGCTGCCGTTGGACAGCGTCGCCTGGAATTCATACGCTCCAAGCGGCAAGCCGTCGGCGACGATCGCCTCCATGCGCGACTGGCCGAAGGCGCCGCGCGTCTGCTTGTTGGAGAGGATCGCCTGCAACTGCACCACCTGGCCGGCGAGCGACTGGATGTTGCCCTGCGCCGTGTCGATCACTGCCAGCCGCTCCTGCAGCTTCGCCAGGCTTTCATGCGTCGACCGGGTCTGCTCGGCCATCGTCTGGCCGAGGCGCCCGGTCATGGCGTCGAGCCGCTGGCTGAGCGATTGGGTCAGCTCCGCCTGGCGCGAGCCGAAGATCTCGGCGACGGTGCCGAGTCGGCCCTGCATTTCGGACTGTGCCTGCAATATGCCGGCCATGCGGGCCTCGGCGTCGCGGGCGTGGTCGGCGGCTTCTGCTGCGGCCACCGAGCGCGCCTTGGCCGCGCGCCACAGCGCTACGACCAGCACCAGCAGCAGGGCAAAGATCAACAGTGCGCCGAAGGCCAGGGCCTGACCGAGCGTGACAATGGTGGCGCCAAGCTGGGCGACTGGTTCGGAGAGGATCGTGGAAAGCGGGCTCATCCGTCGCAACATAGCCGATTCGCGGCCTGATGTTAGATCAAAGCAAGAACATTGGCCGTAACTGCCGGTTGACGGTTTCCGCGGGACATCTTAGGTGAGGCACATGACGATCAAGCCGCTCATTATCCTGCCCGATCCGCTCTTGCGCCTGGTTTCCAAGCCGGTCGAGCGCATCGATGACGCCACCCGCAAGTTCGCGCGCGATATGCTCGACACCATGTACGATGCGCCAGGCATCGGCCTTGCCGCCATCCAGGTTGGCGAGCCGCTGCGCATGCTGGTGATCGACCTTGCCAAGGAGGGCGAGGAGCCGGCGCCGATGACCGTCATCAACCCCGAGATTCTGACGCGCAGCGACGATCGCTCGGTGTATGAGGAGGGCTGCCTTTCGATCCCTGACTATTATGCCGAGGTCGAGCGCCCGGCCCATGTGCGGGTCAAATATTTCGACGAGAACGGCAAGGAACACGAAGTCGAGGCCGACGGCCTGCTGGCGACCTGCCTGCAGCATGAGATCGACCATCTCGATGGCGTGCTGTTCATCGACTACATCTCCAAGCTCAAGCGCGACATGGTGATGAAGAAGTTCAAGAAGCTCGCCAAGGACCGCCCGCCGAGCCGCATGGCCGGCTGAAGCGGACTTGCCACGGGGGCTGGAAAGATGCTTGCCCGAACGGGTTAGGCGAAAGACGCCCACCGCCTGACCTTGCTGATCGGAGACTATTCCGAGCTTGTCCTTCGACCTGAATGCGGCGGTATCGTACGGCAAGATCATCGCACTGGGGGAAAGCATAGGGCGACCGATACTCGTGATGGACGCCATGATCGCTGCCATATGCATCGTTCATGGGGCTAAGCTGGCCACGCGCAACGTCAGGGACTTCGACGGGCTTGACCTCGGGCTCGTAAACCCGTTTGAAGCAAATGCCTGAATGGTCGGCTGTCGCCGGCCAGGCCTGTTTGCCGGACTGCATATCTTATGAGCCTTCGCGTCATCTTCATGGGCACGCCGGATTTTTCCGTGCCGACGCTGCGCGCCATCGCCGAAGCCGGCCATGAAGTCGTGGCTGTCTATTCGCAGCCGCCACGCGCCGCAGGCCGTCGCGGGTTGGAGTTGACGCCATCGCCGGTGCAGCGTGAGGCCGAGCGTCTTGGCATTGAGGTGCGCACGCCGCTGTCTCTCAAAAGCGAGGCCGAGCAGGCGGCGTTTCGTGAACTGAGCGCCGACGTGGCGGTCGTCGTGGCTTATGGGCTGCTGCTGCCTAAGGCGATCCTCGATGGCACCCGGCTCGGCTGCTACAACGGCCACGCTTCGCTTCTGCCGCGCTGGCGCGGTGCGGCCCCCATCCAGCGCGCCATCATGGCCGGCGACACCGAGGCCGGCATGATGGTCATGCGTATGGAGGAGGGGCTGGACACCGGCCCGGTGGCCCGACTTGAAAAAGTCGCGATTACACCCGAAATGACAGCCGGCGAGCTGCACGGCCTGCTGATGCAGGCCGGCGCTGCCCTGATGGTGGAGGCGCTGGCTGAACTCGAGGCCGGCAGGCTGGAAACGGCGCCACAGCCATCTGATGGCGTGACCTACGCCAAAAAGATCGATAAAGCGGAGACGCGCATCGATTGGACTTTGCCCGCACCGGAAGTGGACCGCCGCATTCGCGGCCTTTCGCCTTTCCCGGGTGCATGGTGCGAATTCGAGCTTGGCGGCAAGATGGAGCGGCTGAAATTGCTGCGTTCCGGATTGACCGCCGGACAAGGAGAGCCGGGAACGGCTCTCGACGACCGGTTGGAGATAGCCTGTGGCAAGGGTGCCGTCAGGTTGGTCGAGGTGCAGAAGGCGGGGGGAAAACCCGTCACCGCGGATGAATTTCTGCGCGGTGCCAAGATCGTAAAAGGAATGAAATTGTCATGAGCATGATGTCGATCAGGGCGGCTACGCCGCGCGACCGCGAGGCGATCCGTCTCGTCGAGGAACACGCATTCGGTCAGCGGGCCGAAGCCGGACTGGTGGATGCGCTGGTCGCCGATGGCGACGCAATCGTCGAGCTGGTGGCGGAGGAAGACGGCCAGGTCGTTGGCCATATCCTGTTCTCGCGCCTCTATGTGCAGAACGGCGGCAAGACCTTCCCGGCCGTGGCGCTGGCGCCGCTGGCCGTCGAGCCCGACTTCCATGGCACCGGCATCGGCGGCGCGCTCGTACGCGAAGCCCATATCCGCCTCAAGGATGCCGGCGAAGTGCTCGCCGTGGTGCTGGGCGATCCGGCCTACTACGGCCGCTTCGGCTACAACCGCGAGCGCGCGGCGAAGTTCGAGAGCGACTATCAGTGCGATGCGCTGCAGGCTCTGGCCTGGGGCGATGCGCCTGAGACAGGCAAGCTGGTCTACGCCTCGGCCTTCGGCACAGCCCTCGCTGCCTGACCAAGCATCCGCATGCCGCGCTATCGCCTCGATATCGAATATGACGGTCGCGCCTATGCAGGATGGCAGCGGCAGGCTGACAACCATTCGGTTCAGGCGGCGATCGAGCAGGCGGTGCTGAAGTTCTCGGGCGACCAGGTGACGCTGCGCGGCGCCGGCCGTACCGACGCGGGCGTGCATGCCACCGCACAGGTGGCGCATGTCGATCTCACCAAGGCCTGGGCCGACGACAAGGTCCGCGACGCGGTCAATGCGCATCTCCAGGCGGCTGGCGAGACGGTCGCCGTCCTTGCCGCGCGGCAGGTGGCAGACGAGTTCGACGCCCGCTTCTCGGCGACGGGACGCCACTATATCTACCGCATCCTCAACCGCCGCGCGCCGGCGGCGATCGAGCGCGGCCAGGTCTGGTGGGTGCCCAAGCGCCTCGATCACGAAGCCATGGCCGAAGCGGCCAAGGTGCTGCTGGGCCGCCACGACTTCACCACCTTCCGTTCGACCCAGTGCCAGGCCAACAGCCCGCTGAGGACGCTCGAGCGCTTCGAGGTGACGCGCCACGGCGACAGGATCGAGATCGCGGCTTCCGCCCGTTCCTTCCTGCACAATCAGGTGCGCTCCATGGTGGGCAGCCTGAAGCGCGTCGGCGAGGGCGGCTGGACGGCGGACGATCTCAAGGCCGCGCTCGAAGCGCGCAACCGTGCCGCCTGCGGGCAGGTAGCACCGCCCGATGGCCTCTACCTCACCGGCGTCGACTACTAGACGGCAGCGGCTGGAGCGTTTCCGTTTTTCTTCGAATTGCGGAATTCCTCTATCTCTTTGTTTTTGAGCAATTCCGGACGGAAAACCGCTGCGCACTTTTCCTGGAATTGCTCTAGTAGATCGGGTTCGTCCCTAGCTTGGGTGCCGGCCACTCCTGGGTGATCTTAGGCTGTACCGGGCGTTCGAGATAGGTCGACAGCACCACATAGCTGCGTGTCGAGGTCACGCCAGGCGTGTCGTAGATGCGGGCGAGCAGCCCTTCGAGGGCGCGCGTGTCCTCCGTCCGTACCTTGAGCAGTATGCAGGCGTCGCCAGCGACGGTGTGGATCTCCTCGACCTCGGGAAATGACGAAACCGCCATCAGTTCCGGTGTCTTGCCCCAGCCCCGCGTGTCGACATGGACGAAGGCCAGCAACGGCTTGCCGACGGCCCGCGGGTCCGCCATCGCCACCGTCTGGCGGATGGCGCCCGAGCGGCGCATGCGCTTGACCCGCTCATGCGCGGCCGGCGCCGACAGGCCGACCTTCTCGCCCAGTTCGGCATAAGAGACCGTTGCATCCTCCACCAGGGCGCCTAACAGCCTTCGGTCCGCCGCATCGATGGCGCGCTCCGGCGGCCGGTTCTGCCGAATGCCGTCTGTTTCTTCATCCATGCGGAAATTCTCCGTTGAAGCTGAACATCATTCGGAGAATATGCGCCCATGTCGAACGTCGATCAATCTTTTCCCGCCGTCGTGGAGCCGTTGGCCCGCATCCCCAGGTCGGCCTATCTGCTGACGGCCTGCATCGCCGTCATCGGCTCCAATTCGCTGGTGCTGGGGCCGATCGCGCCTGAGGTTGCCCGCAGCTTCGGCACCTCGGTTCCGTTGGTCATGGCCGCAGCCTCGGCCTTCGGTCTCGGCACGGCGGCGAGCGCGTTGTTTCTGGCCCGCTACATCGACCGTTTCGGCGTAAGAAGCATGCTGCAATGGGCGCTTGGCCTTTTGGCCCTGGCGCTCGCCGGCAGCGCTCTCGCGCCGACAATCCCGGTGCTGATCGTGGCCCAGCTTGTTGCCGGCATTGCCGCCGGCATCGCGCTGCCGGCGATCTATGCAAGTGCGGCGGCAATCGCCCCGCCCGGCCGCGAAAGCGGCACCATCGGCGTGGTGCTGACCGGCTGGACGCTGTCGATGGTCGCAGGCGTGTCGCTGTCGGCCGTCATTGCCGATCTCATCCATTGGCGCGCCGTCTTTGCCATCGTCGCCACGCTGGCCTTGGCCGCGGTTGCGGGCGTGGCGGCCGTGTCGTTGTCAGACAGGCCCAGCGGCAGCGTTGCTCCGGCTCCTTTGGAGGCGCTGCGCACGCCGGGCATCGTGCCGCTGCTGATTGCCTGCGGTGCCTTCATGACGGCCTTCTACGGCGTCTATGGCTATCTCGGCGATCACCTGCACGAGGCGTTGGGACGCCCGGTCAGCGCCAGCGGCCTGGCGGCCGTGTCCTATGGCATCGGCTTCGGCGCGGCAGCACTGCTCGACGGCATCGTCGACCGGCTCGGGGCCCGTCGCGTCATGCCCATCGCCTATCTCGCCGCCGGCGGCGTCTATCTGCTGCTGGCAGCGGTATCGGGCAGTTTTGGCGGCTTGATTGCGTCCATGGCGTTGTGGGGGCTGATCAACCATTTCGGGCTCAACGTGCTGGTCACGCGCCTGTCGGCGCTCGATCCTGCCAGGCGCGGCACCATCATGGGGCTGAACAGCGCCGTAACCTACCTGGCAGTCTTTGTCGGCACGACCGCCTTCGGTCCGCTCTATCAGGCCATGGGGTTCGCCGCATCGGCACTGGTGGCCGTTGCCCTGATGCTGGTCGCAGCCGCTGCCGCGCGGCACTGACGGGTCAGTTGGGCACGGAAATCCCGAGCAGCGACTTCATTGCCAGAAGCGCGATCAGCGACACGACAAACAGGCTGGCGAACACGGCCGAACCGATCGCTGCCCCCTTGCCGATGGCGGCGTTGGTCATGCGCCAGGTCAGTGCCATGGACAGGCCGAACAGGGCCAGGGACAACAGCGACCCGAAGCCCTGGGAATCGTCGGGCAACAGCATGTGCAGCAGGGCTGCCGGAAGCATCAGCCAGGCGATGATCGCCGAGGTCCAGTTGCTCGCCACGACATAGTGGACGAAGCGGTCGCCGACGCCGGCGCGGCGGGCGACGAGCGCAAAGACGACAAGCGGCACGATCCAGGCGCTGATGTCGACCAGGGCAAGGCTGACGACCGTGTTCAGCCGGTCATTGAACTCAGCCGATTGCACCGCGAAATCGTTGGCCAGGCCCACCCAGCCGACAATGAGCGCCGGCGCGGCGACCAGGATGGCGAAGAACGAGTTCCAGAAACCGTCGGCGCTGAGGTCGAGCAGGCGCAGGCCGTCGGGCTTGCCCAGCATCAGTCGCCAGGCACCCGACAGGCTCTGCTGGATTTCCTCGCTGGCCAACATCTGCCTAAGCCGTTACCCGAACCAGTCTTCGATGAAGCGCTGGTAGACCTGTGTCAGTTGTTCCAGTTCGGCAAGCGGCACGCGTTCGTCGACCATGTGCATGGTCTTGCCGACGAGGCCGAACTCGACCACGGGGCAATAGTCCTTGATGAAGCGCGCATCCGACGTGCCGCCCGTCGTCGACAGCTTGGGCTTGCGCCCGGTGACGGCCTTGATCGAACCGGACAGGGCTTCGACCAACTTGTCGTCGCGGGTCAGGAAGACGTGGCTCGGCGTATCGCGCCAGACGATGTCGAACTCGATCGGCTCATTGCGCCCCTTGCGGTACTTCTTGCGGCCGCTGGCCTTGTCCAAACGGTTGTGAATCTCGGCCTGCAGCGTCTCGGCCGTCCAGGTATCGTTGAAACGGATGTTGAAGGATGCCGTCGCCTTGGCCGGAATGACGTTCGTCGCCGGGTTGCCGACGTCGAACGTCGTAACCTCCAGGTTCGACGGCTGGAAATCCTTGGTGCCCTTGTCGAAGACAGGGTTGAGCAGGGCGTCGACCAGCGTCATCAGCCCGCGTACCGGATTGTCGGCAAGATGCGGGTAGGCGGCGTGGCCCTGCCGGCCATGAACGGTGATCGTGCCCGACAGCGAGCCGCGGCGGCCAATCTTGATCATGTCGCCGAGCTGATCCGGATTGGTCGGCTCGCCGACCAGCGAGGCGTCCCACTTCTCGCCGCGTCCGGCAGCCCAGTCGAGCAGCTTGACGGTGCCGTTGATCGACGGGCCTTCCTCGTCCCCGGTGATGAGCAGTGAGATCGAGCCCTTGGGGCCGCCCTTGGCTTCGACATGGCGTGCGACCGCCGCGATGAAACAGGCGATGCCGCCCTTCATGTCGACGGCGCCGCGGCCGTACATCTCGCCATTGTCGATGGCGGCCGAAAATGGCGGGTGCTTCCAGGCGGTCTCGTCGCCGACAGGTACGACATCGGTGTGGCCGGCAAACATCAGATGCGGCCCGTTGCCCGAGCGTCGCGCATAGAGGTTCTCGACATCAGGCGTGCCGGACTCCGAGAAGGTCGGGCGCTCCACGGTGAAGCCGAGCGGCTTCAGCATCGCTTCGAGTGCGGTCAGCGCACCGCCTTCGGCCGGCGTGACCGACGGGCAGCGGATGAGGGCGGCGAGGTTCTCGGAGGGGTCTGTCGGCATTTTCATGGCGACAGCGATAATTGAATCGGTGCCCCCTGTCACGACGTTCGGTTGCCTCAGGGGCATCCGCCTCCAGCTTCGCTAAAGCGTCATGACCTCGCCTGAAGGAAGGCGACCGTCCGCTCGAGCGCAGTGCGGCCGGCGTCGACGTCGAGGTTGAACTGGTATTCGTGCGGCAGTGGCGGCTGGTAATCCCTGGCGAAGAACAGCGTGTCTGTCTTGATGCCGAGCTTCTGCGCCGCTTCGGCCAGCCGATGCGACTGTTCCTCCAGCGGATCGGCATTGCCGACGGTGATGAAGGCCGGCGGGAAGGCTGCGGTCATGTTCTCCATGATCGAGAATTGCTGGATGCGCGGGTCGCCGTCGAAGTCCCGGTTGCCGAGATAGGACCAGAACACGGTACGCAGGAAGCCGCCGGCGGCACCGTCGAAATTGGCGAGCCGCGGGTCGTAGCCGCCGCAGTTGAGCACGATGCCACGCAGCGGGGCGGCGCCGATGGCAGGAACGATGTTCATGCCCTGCGCATAGCCGGGCGAGGTGACGACGTTGGCGAGCTGCGCCGCGATCTGGGCGCCGGCGGAATCGCCGGCAAGGAAGATGCGCGTGGGGTCGATGTGGAATTCCCCGGCCTTTGCATTCAGGAAGGCGAGCGCCTCATTGGCCTGGATGACGGGTGTGGGATATTTCGCAGCCGGCGCGATGGAATAGTCGATGCCGACGGCAACAAAGCCCTTGCTTGCGAGGATGCGCAGGTAATTGGCGACGTGCTCCTTGCTGCCTGAAATCCACGCCCCGCCATGCACCCACATGATGACGGGCAAGGCCTTGTCGGTGCCTTCGATTTCGGAGGGATAGAACACGTCGAGCCTGTTGGCCGCGTCCGGTCCGTAGGAAACATCGAGCTTTTCCGCGATGCCGTCTGGCACATGCTTCTGCAACGCTGCCGCCGCCGCATCGCCGCCACGGTCGAAGAAGTAGCGGATGACGACAGCCGCCGGCCACGGGCTGAGCTGAAAGGCCGCGAAGCCGGTGACGGCTAGCACGATCAAAGCCCCCACCAGACCGATCAAAAGCCTCCTGAGCATCAGCCCTCCCAACGATGCATGTCGACGGCAGAGGATGGCACGTCTCGTGGAGGTCGGCGAGAGCGGGCATTGCCAGGGAAGTCTGCCGTCACTCGGGCGGGGTGCTGGGATGCACCATGGTTTCCAGTGGCCGCCGAAGACATCGGCGATTTTTACGTCGCATTTTAAGTCTCCTGCAAGCAGCGACTGGCACTGTAGCAGCATGAGAATCGCCACGATCACCCATTGGGCCTATGGCATCACCGTCGTGCTGACGGCGCTTTCCGGCGTCTCGTTCATGTTGTCGTCCAACAGCGCCCTTCAGGAGCGCGCCGCGGCTGAAGAACATCTGACGCTCGACACGCTGAGCGAAGAGCTAGCCCTTGGCGCGGAAGTCCGCAGCGATGAGGCGAGGCTGTACGTGATGCGCGGCGAGGAGCGCCATCTCCAGGCATTCCGTTCGGATGAGGCTGCCGAACGGCGGCTGGAGGCTGTCACGTCGGAACTGGCCGCACGCGATCCCGCGCCGGCGGAAGCCGCCGCGCTGCAGGCGATCGATGGCCAGGCGGAGGAACTGGACAAGCTCGAAGCGGCCGCGATCCAGGCCTATCAGAATGGAAACAAGGCAGCCGCACAGGAAGCCCTTTTCGGCGCCGAGCATGAAAGGGTTCAGAACGCTCTCCTCCAGACGGTCGCCCATTTTCGTGACCTGACCGCTGCGCGCACGACCGCAGCACTCGATGCGGCGCGCGACCGCAGCAACTGGTGGAGCCTTGTCGCCAAGATCATGCTGGCGACCACAGGGGCGCTGTTTGTTGCCGTGCTCTATTTCGTCCTCAGCCGACGGGTGGCGATGCCACTGCGGCACATGACCGGGATCGTCAGTCGCCTGGCCAAGCAGGATTACAGCGTCGAGGTTCCGGTCAACCGTCGGGCCGACGAGATCGGTGAGATGAGCGACGCCATCGAGGGTTTCCGTACCAATCTGATCGAGCGCGAAAAGCTCGACGCCGAGCGACTTGCCGACCAGCATATGAAGGACCTCATCCTTCAGATGATGCACCGCGTGCAGGCATGCCGCGACCAGGGGGAACTGACCGACGTGGTCGTGCGCTTCGCGCCGCAGATATTCCCCGACCTTGCTGGCGGTCTCTACGTTCTCAACGAAGGCAGGACATCACTGGCACGTGTCGGCCTGTGGCACGATCCGGAGCACTCGGCGGCGGAGTTCCCGGCCGCCGCATGCTGGGGCCTGCGGCGTGGCCGCTCACATCACAGTGGCGTCAATGGCGCCGATGTTCCGTGCCAGCATGTAAATCCGCCCGGCGTGGCGACGCTTTGCGTTCCCTTGACGGCCCAGGGCGACATGATCGGGCTGCTGTATCTCGAAGAGCGCGAAGATGGCGCACTCGAGCCGGCGGGTTCGCGGCTCTACCTCGAACTGATCGCCGAGAATGTCGGCCTCGCCATTGCCAATCTGCAATTGCAGGAAAAGCTGACGGCACTCGCCGTGAGCGATCCACTCACCGGCCTGTTCAACCGTCGGTTCCTTGACGAGACGCTGCAGCGGCACGCCCGGGATCACAGGGACGAGCCGGTTGCCTGTCTGATGATCGACATCGACCACTTCAAGCGCTTCAACGACCAGTTCGGCCATGATGCCGGCGACCTTGTCATGCAGTTCGTCGGACAGTCGCTGCGCGAAGCCTGCGGGTCATCAGGCGATGCTTTCCGCTTCGGCGGGGAAGAGTTCACCGCGCTTCTGCCGTCCTTCGGCGAGGCAGACGGGGTGGCGCTTGCCGACACGCTGCGCGAAAAGATCGGCGCCGTGGCGCTCTCCCATGCCGGCCAGGTTCTTGGCGCGGTCTCCGTTTCCGTCGGGGTGGCGGCCTCTCCAACGGGCGGTTCGGTCGAAACGCTTGTGACGCGGGCCGACGCTGCCTTGCTGGAAGCGAAAGCCGGTGGCCGCAACCGGACGATCGCCGCAAGCAAGATCAGAAAGTCGGCCTGAGGCCTCAGGCCGACTGACGATGCCATGTCCCGCATTGCATCGGGAATTGCCAGACGGGGTCTGCTGTCGCCTATAGTGACTGCGGGGAGGGCCGATGGCCAAGGACCACCAGACAATCGTTGTTGCGGGTGCCGGCAGCATCGGCTGCTACGCCGGCGCGTGCCTTGCTCTTGCGGGACGTGATGTGCGCCTGCTGGCGCGGCCGCATATGGCTGAAACGATCAACCGCGAGGGGCTGGTTTTCAGCGATCTGGATGGTCGTCGTACGGCGATCGCGGGAAGGGCAATGACGGTTGACGCCGATCCTGCCGTTCTTGCCGATGCCGACATCGTGCTGGTGACGGTGAAGAGCGGCGACACCGCCGGCATGGCCGAAACCATCGCCCGCCATGCCCCGGCCACTGCAACCATTGTCAGCCTGCAGAACGGCATCGACAATCCGGCACGGCTGCGCGCCGTGGTGGGCGAAAGACGCGTCGTTGCCGGCATGGTGCCGTTCAATGTCGTGCAGTCGGGCGAAGGCGAGCGCCCGCTGCGTGTCCACCGCGCCAGCGACGGCACTGTCCTGATCGAGGTCGGTGACGAGCCGCTGCGGGCGCTGCTCGATGTCGAGGGATTCCCGGTGGCTGCTCATGCCGACATGGCCGGCGTGCAGTGGGGCAAGCTCCTGATGAACCTCAACAATGCGCTGGTGGCCCTGTCCGACCTGCCGCTGGCGACCGAACTGGCCGACCGGCGCTGGCGCCGTCTGTTGGCCGCCCAGATATCGGAGGCGCTGGCTGCGATGCGCGGCAACGGCATCGTGCCGGCCAAGGTGGCCGCCGTGCAGCCTGGCTTGCTGCCTTATGTCCTGCGCCTGCCCGACTGGCTCTTCCTGCGCCTGGCGAAACGCATGCTGGCGATCGATTCCGAAGCACGCTCGTCGATGTGGGAGGATTTGTTGCGTCACCGTCGCACAGAGATCGACGATCTCCAGGGTGCGGTTGTCAGGCTGGCGCGCAAAGCCGGCGTCGAAGTGCCAATCACGGAACGCGTCATCGCGCTGGTGCACGCGGCCGAAGCGGCCAATGCAGGCTCGCCGCGATTGGCACCGGAGGCAATCGCCTAGCTCTGTCGCGTGGCCTCGATCAGCGTGATCTTCTGCCAGATCTTGCGCGACAGGTTCGAGCCGAGATCCTCGATGTCGTTGACGGCACCCGTGACCACCTCGTCCTGGATGGCCTGTGCGAACAGCGCCGCGAGCTTGCCGGTGACCGACAGCATTTCCGAGCAATAGTCGAGATAGCGGGCCAGCTCGGCCGGGTCCTTGATCCGCTGCGGCGAATGCGCAGTCGGCGTGAACGTGCCCGAGAGTGCTGCCGGGTCCTTGGTCAGCTGGTGCATGTCGATGACATGGATCAGCGAGCGCAGGCCATGCAGCTCCTTGAAGATCTGCTTGCGCTTGAGACGCTGCTCAACGCTATTGAGGGCGAGGAAGCCGACGCCGCCGAGGATCAGCGTGTTGAGCGTTGCCTCCACGCCCTGCACGAAGTCGAAGGCGCCGGTCGAGATGCGGTCGAAGGACAGGATCGAGCCGACGAAGACGAACATGCCGGCGCCAAGGGCGATCACCGACCAGGTGAGGATCCTGAGCCACCAGATCGGCCGCGCCAGCTTTTCGGCCGCCGTGGCAAGGTCGCGCGACATGACGACCAGCTCGGAGGCGACGCTGGCGAGGCCCGAATTCGGGAACCGGTCGCCGATGCGCGCCTCAAGCGACCGCGCGGTCTCTGCTATCTTTTCGGGATCGAGTGTTCTGTAGGACATCGCACCCGCCCCTCTGCCACTAGCGTGGTGCGTTGGTGTGCTCGCCGAACTGGTTCGGCCCGGGCGTGCCCGGATAGATGCACAGCGCCACGAAGGCGAAGATCGAGACGATGGGGATGAACAGCGCGACCGCAAACAGGCCGGGCTTGTCGATGTCGTGCAGCCTTTTGACGCTGAAGGCGATATGCGCCCAAAGGAAGGCGAGGAAGATCAGGCCGAACAGGAACGACCACATCTGCCCGGCCGAACTCTCGGGGTGCACGCGCATGAACTGGTAGAGCGGGAACGACACCACCATCAGCATGAACAGGAAGCCAAGCAGGTAGGCGGCGCGGTTGACGCGGCCAGAAAACTTGAAGAACAGCCAGAAGAAATCGATGTTGTTAGGCAAGCGGGTCCGGTCCGTATTGGTTTGCGCCGCGGTCGCCTTCCAGGATGCCCAGTTCAACCAGGATCCAGACACAGCCGATGACCGGAACGATTGCGATCAGGCTCCACCAGCCTGTTTTGCCGCGATCATGCCAGCGCTTGGCAAAGACCGCGAGCGCTATGTAGTACACCGCAAGGCCGAAGACAAAGGTGGAGGCGCTGCGGGCCAAGAAGCGGGTGAAGTGGGAGCTGGCATCCAGGCCGTTCAGTCCGAGCGTCCTGAGAAGCGCAGCGTACGCACCCATGATCGCCATAACGACCGCAACGCCCGCCCAAAACTTGGTCCGGTTGATGCGTCCCTTGTAGCTCGTCAGCAGGTACTTCCAGTCCACGCGACTCTCCGAAGCCAGTCCGCCGGCGCGACAAACACGCCGGCGGAACTTGCTTCGGTTTCAATGAAAGATCAATCGCGCAGCAGCTCGTTGATCGAGGTCTTGGAGCGGGTCTTGGCGTCGACGCGCTTGACGATGACGGCGCAATAGAGGCTCGGGCCCTGATCGCCGTTCGGCAGCGGCTTGCCAGGCATTGAGCCGGCGACAACCACCGAATTGGCCGGCACTTCGCCGTAGAACACTTCGCCGGTCGCACGGTCGACGATCTTGGTCGACTGGCCGATGAAGACGCCCATGCCGAGCACCGAGCCTTCACGCACGATGCAGCCCTCGACGACTTCCGAACGCGCGCCGATAAAGCAGTTGTCCTCGATGATGGTCGGGCCGGCCTGCATGGGCTCGAGCACGCCGCCGATGCCGACGCCACCGGAGAGGTGCACGTTCTTGCCGATCTGGGCGCAGGAGCCGACCGAGGCCCAGGTGTCGACCATGGTGCCGCTGTCGACATAGGCGCCGACATTGACGAAGGACGGCATCAGCACCACGCCCGGCGCGACATAGGCCGACTTGCGCACCACGGCCGAAGGCACCGAGCGGAAACCGGCCTTTTCATAGTCGACCGCTCCCCAGCCGTCGAACTTGGACGGCACCTTGTCCCACCAGGAAGCGCCGCCCGGAGCGCCGGAGATCAGCTCCATCGGCTTCAGGCGGAAGGACAGCAGCACCGCCTTCTTGAGCCACTGGTTGACGTGCCATTTGCCGTCGTCCTGGCGCTGGGCGACACGCGCCGCACCTTTGTCGAGCAGGTCGAGCGATGCCTCGATGGCGTCGCGGACTTCACCGCGCGTCGATGTCGAAATGCCGTCGCGTTCCTCGAACGCCCGGTCGATGATCTTTTCGAGGCTGGCCACGTCAGGCTTCGACATAAACATCTCCGTTACTAGCCGTTAAGGCTAAGGCTTCTAAGCTGGCATAAAATCGCGCGGACCCTATGTCAGGCTGTAGTGGGGGTCAATCGCGGTGGCGACATGGAATGCCGCGGTAAACGGGAAATTGGACACTGAGTTGAATATGAATCCGATGGACAAGACTGGCTGGACGCCGCTGCCGCACTCCGACCAGGATCTGGAGCGCGCCAAGAGCGTGCCCGACACGCCGCAGACCCGGGCACCGACCTATCGGCTTGCCTGGAACGACGAAGACTTCATGACCCAGCGCGAGTTGCGCCCGGTCAGGCTGCAGCTTGAACTGCTGAAGACCGAGATGACGCTTGCCGAGCGTGGCATCCGTTCAACGGTCATCCTGTTCGGCGGCGCGCGCATTCCCGAACCGGGTGGCGAGGCGTGGGCGGCCAAGAACGAGACCCAGCGCAAGAACCTCGAGGCCAACAGCAAATATTACGACGAGGCGCGCAAGTTCGCCCGCCTGTGCTCGCAGCACTCGGCCGCGTCCTACTACCGCGAGTTCGTCGTCGTCACCGGCGGCGGCCCGGGCGTGATGGAAGCCGGCAATCGCGGCGCCGACGACGTCGGAGCACCCTCCATCGGCCTCAACATCGTTCTGCCGCACGAGCAGGCGCCCAACCCCTATGTGACGCCGGAGCTGTGCTTCAACTTCCACTATTTCGCCATTCGCAAGATGCATTTCGTCATGCGCGCCAAGGCGGTTGCCGTGTTTCCCGGCGGCTTCGGCACCCTGGACGAGTTCTTCGAGACGCTGACGCTGATTCAGACCGGGCGCATGGAGCGCGTGCCCGTCATCCTGTTCGGCAAGTCATTCTGGAAGCGTGCGATCGACCTCGATTTCCTTGCCGACCAGGGCACGATCACGCCCGGCGACCAGGACATAATCGACTTCGTCGACACCGCCGACGAGGCCTGGGAGATCATCAGCCGGTTCTACGGCCTTTGATCGCTTCGCTGGCGCTGCGTCCAGCGGCTGCGGCCGGTGGACCAGCGTCACCAGCACGAAGGAAATGATCATCAGGAGATACCAGGAGCCGAGCTTCTGGATCGACACCGGCGACCAGCCGTCATGCTGGCCGGGATAGATCCAGGCGCGCGACCAGGTGCCGATGTTTTCGGCGAACCAGATGAACAGTGCCACCAAAAGGAAGCCCAGAAGCAGCGGCATGCGGTGGCGAAAGCGAAAGACGCGGTAATGCACCGCCGTCCTAAGGTAGAGCAGGGCGGTCACCGCAAACAGGCCGTAGCGGATGTCCACGGTGAAATGGTGGGCGAAGAAATTGACGTAGATCGCCGCGCACAGAAGCACCGTCGCCCAAAGCGGCGGGTAGTGGGTATAGCGCATGTCGAAGATGCGGCTGACGCGAGCTAGATAAGAGCCGACAGCGGCATACATGAAGCCGGAAAACAACGGCACGGCACCGATGCGGAACAGGCTGTCTTCCGGATAGGACCATGAGCCGGCCGATGTCTTGAACACCTCCATCGCTGTGCCGACGATGTGGAAGATCAGGATGACCTTGGCCTCGGATGGCTTCTCCAGCTTCAGCGCCAGCATCGCCGCCTGGATGGCAAGCGCCGACAGGAACAGGAAGTCGTAGCGCGTCAGCGTTGCCTGTTCCGGCCACCACAGTCTTGTCGCCATGATCAGCGCCAACAGCAGCCCGCCGAACAGGCAGGCCCAGGCCTGCTTGAGGCCGAAGACCAGGAACTCGACGAGCGCGCCCGAAACACCCCCTGTCGGCAGGCGGTCGAGCACGGCATGCGCCGCGGCATCGATCCGCCCCTCGACCGAGGTGAAACGCTTCACTTCGAGGTGGCTTCCACGAGCGTCGTCAGGAAGGTGGCGAGGTCGTCGGTGACGAAGTCGACGTCGTCCTCGTTCTCGGCATCGCGTTCCCAGATCTCCGAGAAGGTCGGCTCGAAGTTGCGCGGCACGATCAGCACCGTGGTCATGCCCAACGCCTTCGGTACGGCGAGGTTGCGGGCGAGGTCCTCGAACATGACGGCGTTGGGGCCGGCCACCTTGTGAAGTTCGGCGAACTTCTCGTAGGTCGCCCGCGCCGGCTTCGGCGTCAGGCCGGCCGCGACGATGTCGAAGATGTCGTCGAAATGCTCGAGGATGCCGAGTTGGCGCGCGGTGCGCTCGGCGTGGCTGCGATTGCCGTTGGTGAAGATGAACTTGCGGCCGGGCAGCTGGTGGATGGCAGCGCCCAGCACCGGATCGGGCACCAGCCAGGAATAGTCGATGTCGTGGACATGCTCGAGGAAGGCGTCGGGGTCGATGCCGTGGCGATTCATCAACCCGTTCAGCGTCGTGCCATATTCCAGGTAGAGCTCCTTCTGCAGCTTGCGCGCATCTTCGCGCGACAGCGTCAGCAGCTCAGCCACATAGCCCGTCATCTTGACGTCGATCTGCGAGAACAGATTCGAGTGGTGCGGGTACAGCGTATTGTCGAGGTCGAACACCCAGTCGGTGACGTGGTCGAAGCGGGCGGGATCTGGAACTTGGGTCATGCGGTCCTTATGGCACGGTTCGTGGAATTTGGAAGCGCCCGTACTTCATCACAATTGACCCCGACCTTGGCGAAATTCGGCAAGGTGGGTCAAATTTTAACTACCGGCGAAAGATGAACTTCAGTTGATGCTGGCATTCCATCAGCCGGCAGGGAGCAGAAATTGAAGCGAGTCTTTTTCCGTACAGGTCTAGTCACGGTTCTGGCCGTCCTCGGGTCGCTGGCGCTCGTCCTCACCTTGGTGCCGATGCTCGGCGGCAAGATCGACGATCTGACCTACACCCTGACGCTGGTCTGCCCGGTGGTAATCGCCTTTCCGATGGCCTTCTACACCTTCTGGCAGGGCATGAAGCTCGAGGTGGCGCACCAGGACCTGACCCGCGCCCACGCCCAGCTCGCCGCCGCCCACAGGCGTCTGTCGGAGAAGGCGAGCCGCGACGAGATGACCGGCATGCTCAACCGCGAGAACTTCTTTGCCGCTCTCGACGGTTCGCGTCGCAAATCCGACCGCGGCGCCTTGCTGATCATCGACGCCGATCATTTCAAGCAGATCAACGACAGTTTCGGCCATCTCACCGGCGACCAGGCGCTGCTGGAGATCGCGGCCGCCATTACGCGCGGCGTTCGTAGCGGCGACATTCTCGGCCGCATCGGCGGCGAGGAGTTCGGCGCCTTCCTGATCGGCGCAACGCCTGAGGAAGCCAAGCTGGTCGCCGAGCGCGTCCGCAAGGAAGTCGAGCAGCTGCGCTTCCAGCCCAGCGTCGAGCGCGCGGTGCCGCTCACCGTCAGCATTGGCGGCACCACCTGTGCTGTCGACGCCAATGTCTCCGAACTGATGCGGGCGGCCGACAAGCGGCTCTACGAAGCCAAGCGCCGTGGCCGCAACCTGACGATCATCGACAAGGAAATGCCCGAGGCGGCGTGACTGCGCTCGAATCGGAAGCATCGCTTTGATGCGGGATGGTGGCGTTTGCCGCCGTCCCTTTTTTGCACTTGAATCTGGCCGATACCGCTCGCCACGGCGAAAGTCTTGTACGAAAAATGCGGTACATTCCGGTCGATCCGGTGCCAAAGATGAAGTTGGGCTTCGACAGCCGGACGATTCGCCCTACATCGAACGGGTCTCTGATGATGCCGACGTGACTGGCGCAACATTTTCCTGAGCTGTCGAAATCAGGCGGTTCGGAACGACATCGGTCTGCATGATGCGATCTCAATGCGGAAACTGCATGGGCCACGGTTCTCTCTGAGGACCGTGCCGAACGGTCCGGGCTCAGCTACCGCAGTCAAAGGAACCGGAAATGACGTTTACCCATAGCTCGCCAGCCACGCCCGAGGAGGCGTATCCGAGACGCTGGATTGCGATGGCAATCCTGCTCCTGGCCGGGTTCATGAACCTGATCGACGTGACCATCGTCAACGTCGCGCTGCCGCGGCTTCAATCCGGGCTTGGTGCGACGAGCAGCCAGATCGAATGGGTGGTGGCAGCCTATGTGCTGGCCTTCGCGCTCGGCCTGCTGCCGTTCGGCAGGCTCGGCGACGTGGTCGGGCGCAAACGTCTGTTTCTGATCGGCGTGGCGAGTTTTACGGTGTTTTCGGCACTGTGCGGGCTGGCGCCGACAATGGCGACGCTGATCGTCGCGCGCGTGCTGCAGGGGCTGGCCGGCGCCATGATGATGCCGCAGGTGCTGGCGATCACCCAGGTGATCTTTCCGCCGCAGGAACGTGGGTTTGCCTTCTCGCTTTTCGGTCTGTCGGCGGGCCTCGCCTCTGTCGCTGGGCCTCTTGCCGGTGGCCTGCTGATCAGTGCCAACATCCTTGGCCTCGACTGGCGGCCGATCTTCCTGGTCAACATCCCTGTTGGAATTCTGGCTGTGATAGCAGGGCGGGCCCTTATCCCCGACATGCCCGGGCGGCCTGAGCTGACGCAGGATCCGTTGGGTATCCTGATCGCCAGCGCTGCGGTCTTCCTGCTGGTGTTCCCGCTTATCGAGGGCCATGCCTATGGCTGGCCGTGGTGGACCTTTGTGATGATCGCACTGGCAGTCGTCGTGATGGCCAGCTTCTTTGCGCATCAAAAGGCGCGGGCGAAGCGCGAACAGAGCCAGTTGCTGCCGGTGGCCCTCATGACCAACGGCAATTTCCTGCTCGGGTCGGCGATGACCATGACGTTTTTCTCAGGAGTCGCAGGCTTCTTCCTGGTGCTGGCCGTCTTCCTGCAAACCGGGTTCGGGCTGACGCCGTTGCAATCGGGGTTGACGACTGTGCCGTTTCCCATCGGCGTGCTGATCGCCTCGCTCATTTCGGGGCGCCTTGGCAGCCGCTGGCCTCACCGACGCATCGTCGCCGGAGCGCTCGTCATGGGCACGGGCATGGGCTGGCTGCGTTTCGTCGTCGCCGGCGTGGGCGACGCCGTCGACCACTGGAACTTCGTGCTGCCGTTGCTGATGTGCGGTTTCGGCATGGGCATCGCCATCTCGTCGCTTTTCCAGACCGTGCTGTCGACCGTGCCGCCGCGCGATGCAGGCTCTGGATCGGGCGCGGTGCAGGCCTTCCAGCAGATCGGTGCTGCTCTTGGCATTGCCGTCACCGGGCAGATCTTCTTTTCGACCCTGGACGGTAGTGCCGGCCAATCTCCACACGTCGCCTTTGTCTCGGCCATGGAGCGTGCGCTTGTCTACGAGATGGTGGCCTTCGCGCTCGTGGCGGCGATGGTTTTCTTCCTGAAGCCGGCAGCGCCGCAAGGCAGCCATGGCAAACGTGTCGAAAGTCAGCAGCCGCTTCCCGTGGAAATGTAACGGCAGCGCCTTCTGTCCGGTTCCTGCGGCTTACAATATCGCCTTGAAAACCGTTCCGATTTTCAAGGCGATGCTGTAGACGCGGAGGTGCGGCCACTCCGGTCGCCTCCCAGCCGACACTGAACGATCATGCCATTGTGGATTCCCATCACCATCGCTGCCGCCTTTCTGCAGAATCTGCGGTCGGTGGTGCAGAAGCACCTCAAGGGCGTGATGGGCACCACGGGTGCCACCTTCGTCCGCTTCGGCTTCGGCTTTCCCTTCGCTCTCGCTTTTGTCGGCGTGCTGCATTTCGCGGTTGGCTACGAGTTGCCGGCGCTTAACAGGACCTTCTTCATCTGGGCGGTGGTCGGCGGCCTCGGCCAGATCGCCGCCACCTTCCTGCTGATCCACCTGTTCTCGTTCCGCAACTTTGCCGTCGGCACCGCCTATTCGCGCACTGAACCGGCGCAGGCAGCTCTCTTTGGTCTGCTCTTCCTTGGCGAGCGGGCGACAACAGGCGCCATCGCCGCGATTGCCATCAGCGTCTTCGGCGTGATGCTGATCTCGGTCGCCCATATGGCCTTCAATGTGCGCACGCTGGTGACCTCGGTCGTCAGCCGCAATGCTCTGATCGGCCTTGCCTCCGGCACGTTCTTCGGCATCTCGGCGGTCGCCTACCGTGCCGCCTCGCTGGCGCTGGGCGGTCCCAATTTCATGATGCAGGCAGCGGTGACGCTGGCGGTGGTCATCGTCTTCCAGACGCTCTTGATGTTTGCCTGGATCGTCTGGAAGGAGCGCGACGAGCTGCCGCGCATCGCCAAAGCCTGGAGGCCGGCGCTGTTTACCGGCCTGGTGGGCGCTTCGGCATCCTTCGGCTGGTTCATGGCGATGACGCTGCAACAGGCCGCGATCGTCAAGTCGCTGGCCCAGATCGAGATGTTGTTCACCTTTGCGTCGTCGGTGTTCTTCTTCCGCGAGAAGATCAACCGGCTGGAGGTCGCCGGCTGCATCCTGATCGTCGGCGGCATCCTGGTGCTGCTCGCGGTCGGCTAGCTGCAGGTTTCACCCCTTGCCCTCTCCCCGCTGACGGGGGAGAGGGGCACGCGGGCAGGGGCGGATGAGGGCAGTGCCCTAGATCATCGACGGGTCGAGCGTCGGCTGGTCCTTGAAGCGCCCGATGATGCCGGCGATGTCACCGCTCTGGAACGCGTCCTTGAGCGCATCGAAGGACGGCAACACGAAATAGGCGCGCTGGAACTTGTCGATCTCGTAGGTCGTTCGCATCACCGTCTCGACATTGAACGGCACATGGTGAGCGTCGCGGCTTTCAACCGCGAACTGCAACTCGGTGAAGGACGACATCAGGCCGGCGCCGAACGCCTTGAGCGGCTCGCCCGGTGCCTGCATCAGCCCGTATTCGACCGCGTACCAGTAGAGCCGGGTGATCATCTCGTCGCCGCCGAGCGCGATGTAGTCGCCCGCCTTCTCGCCGTAGAGCTGCATGAAGTCGGCGAAGGCCGGCTGGCTGAGCACCGGCACATGGCCGAAGAAATCGTGGAACATGTCGGGTTCGACGATGTAGTCGAGCTCCTCACGCGTCCTGAGCCAGTTGGTGACGGGGAAACGGCGATTGGCGAGGTGATCGAAGAACGGCTGTGCGGGGATCAGGCCGGGCACCGCCACGATCTCCCAGCCGGTGAGCTTGCGCAGCTTGTCGCTGACTTCGTGGAAGTCGGGAATCTTTTCGGTCAGGCCGAGGGCATCCATGCCGTCGAGATAGGAGTGGTGCGCCAGCCTTTCGGTCAGCTTGGTCTGGCGGTCGCACAGAGTGCGCCACACCTCCTGCTCGGCTGTGCTGTAGTCATATTTCTGCTCGACGGTGAAGTCCGAGCGGCACAGCGAATAGTCGCCGCGCAATCCCTGTTCGGCGCATTCGCGCGCGTAGTCCTGAACGCTGACACCCACGACCTTTTCCTCCCCGGACATGGTTTCCGATAGTGAGAGGATAGCTCCTGGTGCCGAGTGGAGTTCACTTCATTACGAGAATTCTGGCTGGAATTGAGGTATATTCACCTGGAGTGCAAAGATTGGGAGGAAATATGCCTCATCTCGACGATTACGAAATCCGCATGCTCGACATCCTGCAGCGCGACGGGCGCAAGCCGATCTCGGAGATCGCGCAGGAGATCGGGCTTTCCAACACGCCCTGTACCCGCCGCTTCGAGGCGTTGCAGGAAGCCGGTATCATCAAGGGTTTTTCGGCCCAGGTCAGCCGTCGCGCCGTCGGCCTGATGGTCGAAGTGTTCGTGCAGGTCCGCCTGGTCAGCCACAGCGACGGCTCGCCGGAGAAATTCATCGCCGCCGTGCAGCGCATGGACGAAGTGTCAGCCTGCTGGACGATGACTGGCGACTACGACTTCCTGCTGCATGTCATGGTCCCCGAGGTCGATGACCTCAACGCCTTCGTCATGCATCGGCTGATGCGGCTGTCTGGCGTGCGCGACGTGCACACGCAACTGGTGCTGCAGAACATCAAAGGCCCCGGGCATGTGCCGCTGGCGCATTTGAAGCGGTGAGTGGCCGGGCAGGCCCGGCCATCACTTGCTTACGGAACGATCAGCGTGCCAGCGCCGTGTTCGGTGAACAGTTCGAGCAGCACCGAATGCGGGGTCTTGCCGTTGAGGATGACGACGCCTTCGACGCCGCGCTCGATGGCCTCGATGCAGGTCTCGACCTTGGGGATCATGCCGCCGGAGATCGTGCCGTCCCTGATCAGCGCCTTGGCGTCGGAGACGGTCAGCTCGTCGATCAGCTTTTTGTCCTTGTCGAGCACGCCGGGCACGTCGGTGAGGAACAGGAGCCGCGAGGCCTTGAGCGCGCCGGCGATGGCGCCGGCGAAGGTGTCGGCATTGATGTTGTAGGTGTGGCCGTCGCGGCCTGGAGCGACAGGCGCCAGCACCGGGATCATCTCCGAGCGTGCGAGCAGATCGAGCAGCGTGCGGTCGACTTCGACCGGCTCGCCGACGAAGCCGAGGTCGAGCACCTTCTCGATGTTCGAATCGGGGTCGATCATGGTCTTCTTGGCCTTTTCGGCGAAGACCATGTTGCCGTCCTTGCCGCACAGGCCGATGGCCCATTCGCCCTCGGCGTTGATGAGGGCGACGATCTCCTTGTTGATCGAGCCGGCCAGAACCATCTCGACGATCTCGACCGTCTTCTGGTCGGTGACGCGCAGGCCGCCCTCGAACTTCGATTCGATGCCCATCTTGTTCAGCATCGCGCCGATCTGCGGGCCGCCGCCATGAACGACGATCGGGTTGACGCCCGACTGCTTGAGCAGGGCGATGTCGCGGGCGAAGGCGCGGCCGAGCGTGACGTCGCCCATGGCATGGCCGCCATATTTCACCACGACCGTCTTGTTCTCGTAACGCTGCATGTAAGGCAGGGCTGCTGAAAGCAGGGCTGCCTGCATTTCGGCGTTGGCGGCGACGTTCGTCGACATCGGCATGATCCCGGATAGATGGATGATTTTGCGCGGTCTTAGCCAAAAACCGGGCAGGGGGCAAATGGTTCGGTAGGTCCAAGGCGGCCTGCGGCGAAGCTGCCTCGGATTGCAGGATATGGCTGCGATAAACAGCAGTTGCAAATCGGCTAGCGCAACGTAACTTGGCGACAATGACGCCGCAGGACATCACCAAGCTGATAGTGCGGACTTCGATGAAGGATCGCGGAGCTTTCGATCTGCTTTACCGGCAGACGAGTGCGAAACTTTTCGGCGTCTGCCTGCGTGTATTGAATGACAGGGCAGAAGCCGAGGAGGCACTGCAAGAGGTCTTCGTCAAGATCTGGACGAAGGCCGACCGCTTCGCAGTATCCGATCTCAGCCCCATTTCGTGGCTCGTGGCCATCGCGCGTAACCATGCGATCGATCGCATCAGGGCGCGGCGACAGCCGACCGTTGCCATCGATGAAGCGATGGAGATCGCCGATCCGACGCCGGGGCCGGAGGCGGCCGCGGTTGCGGGCGACGAGGCCGGACGCATCCGGGGTTGCCTGGATGAGCTGGAACAAGACCGGGCTGCCGCCGTTCGTGGCGCCTATCTCAAGGGGGAGAGTTATGCCGAACTCGCGGAACGCCACGGCGTGCCGCTCAACACCATGCGTACCTGGCTGCGCCGCAGCCTGATCAAGCTCAGGGAATGTCTGGAAAGATGACACTGGCGGAAGACAACGGACCGGAACATGGAGGCGACGATATCGTTGCCGCCGAATATGTTCTCGGCGTTCTTGCCGCCAACGAGCGGAGCCAGGCTGCCGCGCGCATCGACAGCGAGCCCGGCTTTGCCCGGCTGGTCGATCGCTGGGAAGTGCATCTGGCGCCGCTCGCATCGGCTTATGCCGAAGTCACTCCGCCCGAGACGGTGAAGCCGGCCATCGACCGCCGCCTGTTCACTGGGGTCATCACGGCATCCTGGCCTGTCACCTCGCCGAGCCTCTGGTCGAGCCTGGCTTTCTGGCGTGGGCTGGCCGCTGTCGCCGTGGCGGCGCTCGCCATCTACGTCGCCGTGCCCTACATCGCCCCGCCGGCCGTTGCTCCGCAGGAGCGCATGGTGGCCTCCCTTGCCGCCGACGGCAGCGACGTCAAATACATGATCATGTATGACGAAAAAACCGGCGAGATCGGCCTGTCGCATGTCGCGGGCGAGCGTGGTCAGGGCAAGGACTTCGAGCTCTGGATGATCGAGGGCAGCAATGCGCCGGTGTCGATGGGCGTCATCCCAGCCGGCACCACCATGAAGATGCCGGTCAAGGACGACCTGCGCCAGAAACTCGCTGCCGGTGCGGTCCTTGCCATCAGCCTCGAGCCCCAGGGCGGTTCGCCCACCGGCCTGCCGACCGGCCCCGTGGTTGCCGCCGGCGACCTGCGCAACATCTGACCTCACCTGAGGCTTTTGTCAGGCAAGGCTGAAACTTTGCCCGACGGCGCCTCGTTACTTCCTGTCCGTTCGATTTAATATATTGATTTTATTCAGAAAAAACTCATTCACCTGAAACTTGTCGGCGCCTTGCCCCGTATCTCCGATGTGCCTTTCCAATGCGGAAACAACCCAAGGAGTTACGACATGCGTAAGATCACTTTCGCTCTGCTTGCCGGCGCCATCTCTGCTCTTGCCACCGTCGCTTATGCCGAAAATCCGATGGTCGGCGGCGCTGCCATGTACGCCAACAAGAACATCGTCGAGAACGCGGTCAACTCGAAGGACCACACCACGCTCGTCGCCGCGGTCAAGGCTGCCGGTCTCGTCAAGACGCTGGAAGGCAAGGGCCCGTTCACGGTGTTTGCGCCGACCAACGAGGCCTTCGCCGCGCTGCCCAAGGGCACTGTCGAAACCCTGCTCAAGCCCGAAAACAAGGACAAGCTGGCCAAGATCCTGACCTGCCATGTCGTCGGCGCCAAGGCGATGGCCGCTGACGTGATGAAGATGGTCAAGGACGACGGCGGCGCCCACAAGGTCAAGACCGCCGGCGGCTGCGAACTGACGCTCAAGGACGACGGCGGCAAGGTCACCGTCACCGACGAGAACGGCAATGTCGCCAACGTCACCATTGCCGACGTCGCCCAGTCGAACGGCGTCATCCATGTCATCGACAAGGTGTTGCTGCCCAAGATGTGAGCTCACCTCACCGTGTGATTGCGCAGCATCGTTGCTCCCCGAGATGCCGCGCAATCGACCCCGGCGCCTCGCCTGCGGTTTCAAGCCGTGGCGGGGCGCTGATCGTTCAAGCCCAGTTGATTTCGCGGGCTGACGCCGGGAGCCTATGATGCGACAGGAGATATCAGATGAACCGCCGAACCTTACTGCTGGGTGGCGCAGCATCCGCCGTTCTTTTCGCCACGCTGTCACCGAGGCGCCTGACCCTTGGCGGACAGGCGCTGGCCGAGAGCTTCGAGGTCACCAGGACCGATGACCAGTGGCGCGCGGCGCTGACGCCGGCCCAGTTCGCGGTGCTGCGCCAGGAAGACACCGAAAGCCCCTGGACCAGCCCACTGCTCAAGGAGCACCGCAAGGGCGTCTTCCACTGCGCCGGCTGCGATCTCGCCGCCTATTCGTCCGAAGCCAAATACGATTCCGGCACCGGCTGGCCGAGCTTCTGGGAAGCCTTGCCCAATGCCGTCGGCACCAAGACCGACACCTCGCTGCTGATGACCCGCACCGAGGTGCATTGCCGGCGCTGCGGCGGCCATTTCGGCCACATCTTCGACGATGGTCCGCAACCCACCGGCAAACGCCATTGCATCAACGGACTGGCGCTGACCTTCAAGCCGGCGACTGCCTAGCCGCCGTTGACCACCAGGGCGATCGCTGCCCGGAGTTCATCCATGCCTTCGTTCTTTTCGGACGAAGTGGCGAGCACGACCGGGAAGGCGGCGGCGCGCTTCTTGATCTTGGCAAGCGTCTCCTCGATCAGCCTGGGCACGCCGGCCGCCTTGATCTTGTCGGTCTTGGTCAGCACGATCTGGTAGGAGATCGCCGCCTTGTCGAGCAGGGTCAGCACTTCCTCGTCGTTCTTCTTGATGCCGTGGCGGGAATCGATCAGCACATAAACGCGCTTGAGCGTCACGCGGCCACGCAGGTAGTCGAACACCAGCTTGGTCCAGGCGTCGACCTGCTCCTTCGGCGCCTTGGCGTAGCCGTAGCCGGGCATGTCGACCAGCGCCATCGGCGGCAAATCTCCCTCGGCGCCGGAATAGCCATCGGGCACGAAGTAGTTGAGCTCCTGGGTGCGTCCCGGCGTGTTCGACGTGCGCGCCAGTCCACCTTGGCGGACCAGCCCGTTGATCAGCGACGACTTGCCGACATTGGAACGGCCGGCAAAGGCGATTTCGGGCGGTCCCTCTGGCGGCAGGAACTTCATCGCCGGCACACCGCGGATGAAGATCCACGGCCGGGTGAATGTCTCGGTATCGACCGGGGGCCTTGTCAAAGTCTGTTCGTTCAAACCGCTGCCTCCAGCTGAGCAATATCCGAGCCGCGAATGGCGTTCAGGTTGCGACCGATCTTTTCGACCGGCCAGTTCCACCACGCAATTGCCAGCAGCTTCTCGATGGTCTTGTCGTCGAAACGCTTCTTGACGACGGCCGAAGGATTTCCGGCAACGATCGCATACGGCGGTACATGCCGGCTGACAACCGATTTCGCAGCAATGATCGCGCCATCGCCTATATGCACGCCGGGCAGGATCACCGCTTCCATGCCGATCCACACGTCATTGCCGATGATCGTGTCGCCGCGCACCTCCTGTCGCCAGGTGTCGACGTCGAAGCCGTCTTCCCAGCCATGGCCGAAGATGTTGAAAGGGTATGTCGAAAAACCCGACATTGCATGGTTGGCGCCGTTCATGATGAAGCGCGCGCCTTCGGCGATGGCGCAGAACTTGCCGATGATCAGCTTGTCGCCGATGAACGGATAGTGGTGCAGCACGCATTTCTGCTGAAACAGGTCCGGACCTTCGGGATCGTCGTAATAGGTGAAGTCGCCGATCTCGATATTGCCGGCGTCGACGAGGGGCTTGAGGAAGCCGACGCGCTTGTGCATCGGCATCGGGTGCTTGATCGAGGGATTGGGTCCATGCATGGCAGCTCTTCCATGTGAAGGCGAACAGGATGGCAGTATAGCGCGGTCCGACGCAATGCCGACATCGCCACTGGATCATCTTTGCTGGACCGCTATTGGGGGCCGCCAGAGCGCATTCGTTCGGTGGGAGAGGCCGGGAAACCGGGGTCTCGCAAGGGACCTGCAAGACCCCGGCCTTGCCGAGACGGTTTCGTGCCAGCCGGGGGGAGGCCGGCGGACCGCCACCCCGCAGAACAAGCCTGGGAGGCACCAGGCAATAACGCGGCGTCGCGGCAAAGAGTTTCAGCGCCCCAGCACCTGGCCGCACAAAAGAAAAAAGCCCCGGAAGTTCCGGGGCTTTTTCGATTGGGTTGGCGGCTATTCGGCCGGCTTGGGCTTTTTCTTGAACAGCGTTCCGAGATTGTCCCACAGCTCGATCTTGGCGCCCTGGCGCTTCATGATGAAGCCCTGCTGCAGGATCGACAGGAAGTTGTTCCAGGCCCAGTACAGCACCAGACCGGCAGGGAAACCCGCCATCATGAAGGTGAAGATGATGGGCATCCAGGTGAAGATCGCGGCCTGGGTCGGGTCCGGAGGCGTCGGGTTCATGCGCATCTGCAGGAACATGGTCACGCCCATGATGAGCGGCCACACGCCGATCATCAGGAAGGCAGGCACGCCCCAAGGCAGCAGGCCGAACAGGTTGAACAGCGACGTCGGATCCGGTGCGGCCAGGTCGTGGATCCAGCCGAAGAACGGCGCATGCCGCATTTCGATGGTGACGTAGAGCACCTTGTAGAGCGCGAAGAACACCGGGATCTGGATCAGCACCGGCCAGCAGCCTGCCAGCGGGTTGATCTTCTCGGTCTTGTACAGCTCCATCATCGCCTGCTGCTGCTTCATCTTGTCGTCCGCGTATTTCTCGCGGATTTCAAGCATCTTCGGCTGCACCTTCTTCATGTTCGCCATCGACTTGTACGACTTGTTGGCGAGCGGGAAGAAGATGGCCTTGACGATGACGGTGGTGGCCAGGATGGCCAGGCCGAAGTTGCCGAGGAACTTGTAGAGCGTGTCGATCAGCCAGAACATCGGCTTGGTGATGAAGTAGAACCAGCCCCAGTCGATCATCAGGTTGAACTGACGGATCTGGCGGTCCTTTTCATAGGCGTTGATCTTGGCCACTTCCTTGGCGCCGGCGAACATCAGCGTCTCGACCGTGGCCGACTGGCCGGCGGCGACCGTGATCGGGTCGGTCAGGTAGTCCGACTGATAGCGCGGACGGCCGTCGTCGAAATAGGAGAAGCGCGGCTGGAACGCCTGCTTGCCCGAGGGCACGAGCGCGGCTGCCCAGTACTTGTCGGTGATGCCGAGCCAGCCGTCGGTGGACTTGCCGGGCAGGACCTGCTTGTCCTTCTCGATCGTCGCGTACTTCAGTTCCTGCAGGCCTTCGGTGCCGGTGACGCCGATCAGGCCTTCGTGCAGCACGTAGGTTGAGGCATGCAGCGGCTTGTCGAAGCGGGTGATGCGGCCGTAGTTGGCCAGCGACACGTCGGCGCTGCCGGCGTTCGTCACCGTGTCGGTGATGGTGAACATGTAGTCCTGGTCGACCGCGATCTGACGCTTGAAGGTCAGGCCCTTGTCGTTGACATAGGTCAGCGTGACAGGGGTCGCGGGCGTCAGCGTCTGGTTGCCTTCGGCGGTCCAGACGGTGTCGGGGCCAGGCACGGTGCCGGTCGCCTCGCTGCCGACGAAACCGATTTCGCCGTAGAAGCCGGATGGCAACGACTGCGGGTTCAGCAGCTCGATGATCGGCGAGTTCGGCTCGACCGTGACCCGGTAGTCCTTGAGGCTGAGGTCGTCGACGCGTGCGCCGGTGAGATTGATCGAGCCCTTGAGGCTCGGCGTGTCGATGGCGACGCGGCTGGAGGTGGCGACGGCCTGGGCACGGTCAGCGGGGGCTGCACCCTGGACTGCAGGCGTGCCGGGCACGCCTGCCTGCGGCTGGGTGGTCGGAACGCTGCCTGCGGTGCCGGCCGGCTGGGCAGCCTTCTGCTCCTGCGCGACCCGTTCGGCCTGAACGCGTGCTGCCTCGCGCTGCGTCTCGACGCGCGGGTTCATGTAGAACACCTGCCAGAGCGTCAGGATCAGCACCGACAAGGCGATGGTGATAAAGAAATTACGGTTGTTTTCCATCGAAAGCCCTTATCGCGTTCCGCGAATGCGCCGAGAAAGTTCGGCCGTGATCTGGCCGAAAGGGGCGGTGAGCACATCTTCGCGCCCGACGATCACATAGTCTTTGCCGGCGGCCATGTCACCTGCGGCATGTGTACGAACGGCTTCCCTGAGGCGCCGTTTGACACGATTGCGGACAACCGCATTGCCGACCTTCTTGGTGACGGTGTAGCCGACCCTCGGCCCCGCTTGGTCGTCGCGATCCAAAACCTCGACGAGAAAAAACCGCCCGCGCCGCTTGTCACCGCGGCGGACGGCCAGAAACTGTTTTCTTTTCAGAAGCCGTTCGGGGCCGCGTCCGTGCGGAGCAGACCCCTCTGGCTTGCCGTCAGCGGGCAAGGTTCCCGCCTATGGCTTAGGCGGAGAGCCGCTTGCGGCCGCGGTTGCGGCGAGCTGCGACGACGCCACGACCACCCTTGGTTGCCATGCGAGCACGGAAACCATGACGGCGCTTACGGACGAGTTTGGACGGCTGATAGGTACGCTTCATTTGTTTTTATACCGCGGGGTGCGGCCCTTCTTGATTCTGTCACTTTGTAACAGGAGCTTGGCTCGGCTTGCTTCGACGCGATCAAAAACCGCGACGGAAGCGGGGCCCGAGCGTGAGCGGGCTTATAAAAAGAAGGTGTGGCGGAGTCAATCCGGCTGCCGGTCGCCACTTCAGGTTGCCGGCGGTGCGATGAACGCGCCGTCTGCGCCAGCGAATTGGTCGGCTCTGTATCTTCTTTGTCGTTCGTGGAATTTGCAAGTGCGCGGCGATAACCTATCTTTGCCCGTGAAGGGAAGGTTTCCGCGTCGAGCGGCGTTCCTTCTTGAGAGGCAACCGGCATCCCCCGGTGCGGGATTGCAGCAAAGGCGCAGATGACTGAAGCAGCCGATACCGTTGCCGATGCCGGCAAGCAGGCTGAACGCTCGGTCCCGCTGTCGCGCGGCCTGTCGAGCAAGTTGCTGTTGCTGACTGTTGCCTTCGTGCTTTTCGCCGAAGTCCTGTTCTTCCTGCCGTCGATCTCCTCGTTCCGTATCCGCTGGCTCGAGGAGCGGCTGGCGACCGCGGCGGCCGTCGCCACCATCCTGGTCCAGGGCGACCCCACGACGCTGTCGCGCTCGGCCCAGAACGACGTGCTGATGGCAATCGGCGCCAAGGCGATCGCCGTACGTGACGGCGGCGTTTCGCGCCTGCTCGTCGTTTCGGAAATGCCGCCGCAGGTCGACGAGCATATCGACATTTCCAACGCCACGGTGCTCGGCTCGATGCCGGCCGCGATCGACACTCTGCTTTTCGGCGGAAGCCGCATGCTGCGCGTCTACGGTCCGGTCGGCGACAGCACCAAGGAATTCGAGCTCGTGCTGCCCGACTATCGCCTGCACAGGGCCATGCTCGCCAATGCGCGCTACATCGCGGTCGTTTCGCTGCTGATCTCGCTGTTCACCGCAGCGCTGCTCTATGGCGCCATCGACCGCATCATGATCGGGCCGATCCGCAACATGACGCGCTCGATGCTGACCTTCTCCGGCGCACCCGACGATCCGGCAGGCGTGATCGTGCCCGAGCCGCGTGCCGACGAGATCGGCGTCGCCGAACGCGAGCTGTCGATGATGCAGGCGCGGCTGCAGAAGATGCTGAGCGAGCAGAAGCACCTGGCCGATCTCGGCCTCGCCGTGTCCAAGATCAATCATGACATGCGCAACATCCTGGCGTCGGCGCAGCTGATGTCCGACCGCCTGCGCGTGGTGAAGGACCCCTCGGTGCAGGCCTTTGCGCCCAAGCTGGTGCGCACGCTCGACCGTGCAGTCGCCTATTCCGAGAACGTGCTGGCCTATGGCCGTGCGCAGGAGCCGCCGCCGGCGCGCCGGCGCCTGCGGCTGCGCCAGCTTGTCGACGACGTCCATGGCTTGCTCGGCCTCGATCCCGAACAGGGCATCGAATTCTCCAACGCCATCGATTCGGATTTCGAGATCGATGCCGATGCCGACCAGCTGTTTCGGGTTCTGACCAATCTCTGCCGCAACTCGGTCCAGGCGATGGCTGGCGTCTCCGATAATGCCATCGTCAACCGCCTGACGGTCCAGGCGGAGAGGGAAGGCAGCGTCAGCCGCATCCTGGTTGCCGACACCGGCCCGGGCCTGCCGCAAAAGGCGCGCGAAAACCTCTTTGCCGCCTTCCGCGGCTCGGCCCGCAGCGGCGGCACCGGCCTTGGGCTGGCAATTGCCTACGAGCTCGTGCGCGCCCATGGCGGCATGCTCGAGCTGGTCGAAAGTGCCGGCGGCCGCACGGTCTTTGCCGTCTCCATCCCCGACCAGCCGGTGCGGCTCGACGACGCCCGCAGCAACCTGCGCCGTCCGGCCTGACGAAAAAAACTTTGCCGGCAGCGGCTTGCAATTCGCAAATCCAGCCGCTAGGTAGCGCCCATCGCTGCGGTCGACCGGCCGGAGCGTGTTGGTCGTCCAAACGGCCTGTTGCGCGCCCGTAGCTCAGCTGGATAGAGCACCAGACTACGAATCTGGGGGTCAGAGGTTCGAATCCTTTCGGGCGCGCCATTTCTTTTTCCCAATCCGGAACAAAGCTGCGCACAGGGCTCGCCATTGGTCCCCGAAGCGCATGCGGCGCCCCGCGCCGCAATGCTGTTCTCGCGCGGCAGCACGCCTGTGGAACTGGACTACCTCGCCACGGGCGATTTTCCGCACACCATGAAGCTTGGAGTTCCGTCCGGGGACGCGTGATATCCATCGCCCGCGCCAAGATTGGGCGAGGGGCCTGGCCTAACGCTATCCGCGCCCATCGTCTTGCCGGCATGCCTGCCGCGGCGTAAACGGCAGCTTTTTGAAATTGCTGCATTTCCGGTTACGCTATTGCATTCCTTCGCCTCTGACTTTGCTCCGCATGCCTATGCTGCTGACCGCCTGGCCCAGATGCAGGGTTTCCTGAACGGGCTTGCCCAGGCCGCGGGCGATCTGCTCGAGACGCATCTCGCATTTCCCCGGGAGGTTCATTACGTCGCCGACCTGCAGCGCTGGCTGCTCAGTCAGACGACGGTCGCCATGCATTTCGAGCATGAGCGCGATCCGGCGTTGCCGCCGATTTCCCCCAAGAACCTGATCGGGGCTCTCAAGGAGACGCGGATCGCCAGCCGCAACACGGTCCACTCCTTTCTGCAGGAGTTGAAACGTTACGGTTTTGTCGTGCCGATGCCGAGCCTGGACAACCGCAACAGGCATTCACGGGCGACCGAGATGAGCGAGCAACTGATCCGGCGCTATTTCGACATTCACCTGAGGGCGCTCGACCTGGTCGACAACGGGCAGCGTTTTGCCTTGTCCTGTCGGGCGCCGCAGCTTTTGCCCCATGCTCAGCCTCGTTTCGTGCGGTTGTTGCTGGCGCAGGAAGAGTGGCACAGGCCGCCACAAAGCATCGCAAAATTCGTGCGTTCCGATTCAGGCAGCAGCGTGCTGCATGACCTGATCAAGGCCGTGCCGTCGCTGTCGTCGGACATGATGTCGCCGATCTGGGTCGGAAAGGTGTCGCCCAACGCGCTGTCGCAGCGCTACCGCCTCTCGAGAACGCACGCCGCGCGGCTGTTCGGGCAGGCGAGGGAGGCTGGCCTCCTGGGCTGGAAGAACAAAAGCAATCGGGGCGATTGCTGGATCTCGCCCGATCTGGTCCGTGCCTACCGCCACTGGCAGGCGCTTAAACTGGCTGCGGTTTCGCAAGCCTTCCGTGAGGCCTGCGAAACCGCCGATCTTCACCCCCTGGCTGCCTGACCGGCTGTCGAAGGGGAGGGCTGCCGAGCTTACTCGTGGATCGTGTACGAGCCCATCTCGCAGAGGTCCTGCGTGTCGGTGGTCGTGTCGAGGTCCGAGCCCTCTTCGAATTCGAACTTCATGTCGTATTTGCAGACGTCGCGGCCGTCGGCGATGGTGATCTCGATGCTGTCGCCCGGGTTGAGAACCTGCTTGCCAAACACGTCGCCTTCCCAGCTTTCCACGCCGACCGGCGAGGTGTAGAAGCGCGTCAGGACCGACTTGGTGCCGTTCTTGAGCGTGAAGACGAGATCTTCGGCCTTGGCAGGCGCCGACGCGAGGGCGACCGCCGCCAAGGCAATGGCGAAGCTGAATTGTTTCATGATTTCATCCAGTTATGGGTTGTGAGACGTGTTCTCGGCAGCGATGTACACGAGCGTCGAACCCAGTTGAAGCTGGCTGCCGTTCCATGTTTGGCATTATCGGAGTTGGCGGGCGCCGGGTGAGGGGCGATGCCGTTGCCGGAGACTGGTGCCTCAGGCCGTCCGGCCCCGGTGGAGAGTTTCGGTCAACTAGCCGCGAGGTTTACCGGCAGATGCCCATGAGCACTGCGGTTGACGCCACGGCGTCGGCCGCATCCCCAAAAAAGTTTGTCGGCCGCTTGCAATTCGCAAATCCAGCCGCTAGGTAGCGCCCATCGCTGCGGTCGACCGGCCGGAGCGTGTTGGTCGTCCAAACGGCCTGTTGCGCGCCCGTAGCTCAGCTGGATAGAGCACCAGACTACGAATCTGGGGGTCAGAGGTTCGAATCCTTTCGGGCGCGCCATTTCTTCTCACGACGCTTCTTTTCCGGCCGACCTCGCTTGGCTGTCGCGTTGCCTCTTCCTTTGCATATTGTTTGACCAACAATGATGTGCGTTGCACAACATTTAGAGTTGCACGTTAGCTGCCACGAAAATAGGCTCGCTCGTCCCTCCGAGCGCCCTGCCGGCGCCAGGGCGTCGAAACAGCAGAGGCTTCAAATGACACGATTTCACACCCTCCTCGCGGCTGGCGTTGCCGGCCTCGCGACGACGCTCGTCGCCGCGCCGGCCCTGGCCCAGGGCAAGACGCTGACCATCTCCTGGTGGGGCTTCAACGGCGACAAGCTCGACGAGTACATCATCAAGCCGTTCAAGGAGAAGTGCGGCTGCGAGATCGTGTTCGAGACCGGCAACAACGCCGACCGCCTGAACAAGATCAAGATCCGCAACGGCGAGGGCGTCGACGTCGCTTACTTCACCGACGCCTACTCGCAGATCGGCATCAAGGAAGGCCTGTTCCAGCCGATCGACAAGTCGAAGGTGCCGAACCTCGACGGTCTCTATGATCTCGCCAAGGCACCCCAGGGCGAATTCGGCCCGGCCTACACCATCGGCCGCGTCGGCATCATCTACGACACCGCCAAGGTGAAGTCGCCGGTCACCTCCTGGAACGACCTCTGGAAGGAAGACTTCAAGGGCGCGCTGTCGCTGCCGGGCATCACCACCACCGCCGGCCCGATGGCCGTCATGATCGCCGGCATCCATGCCGGCGTCGACCCGTTTGCCGACGCCGACGGCGCCTTCAAGGCGGTCGAGGCGCTGAAGCCCAACGTCGTCAAGAACTACAACACCGGCTCCGAGCTGGTGAACCTGTTCTCGACAGGCGAAATCTCGGCCGCCGTCGCCCAGGACTTCACGCTCGCCCAGATCCAGGCTGCCGTGCCGACCGCTGCATGGGCCAACCTCTCTGACGGCGCCATCGCCACGCTGAACACCATCAACATCCCCAAGGGTGCTGCCAATGTTGAACTCGCCCATGAGTTCATCAACTTCGTGCTGTCGAAGGAAGTGCAGCAGAAGACCGCCGAGAACGGCGTCGATGCGCCTGTCGTCAAGGCTGTCGAACTGACGCCCGAGCAGGCCAAGCTGTGGACCTATGGTGCCGACATGATCGCGTCGCTGAAGCAGGTCGACTACGAGAAGCTCAACACGGCCAAGACCGAGTGGGTTGATCGCTGGAACGAAGTCTTCGGTATGTAAGACCAAACGACGGGGAAGGGCGTCTGCCTTTCCCCGTTCTTGTGCATATCACTGAATATTCTGCCCCTTTTGCCCGCTGCCAGGCCCTTTGCGGCATTCTGCGCCTTTCACTCTCGCGCAATGAAGGCTAGCAAGCCCCGAAAGTGCTGCTCCCTGGGTGGAGCGCGCCGGGCTAAACTGGAAGAGATCGGAACTTCATGCTGAAACGCTTTGCCGGATGGTGGCTCGCCGGGCCTGCAACGCTGGCGGTTCTGGTATTCCTGGTGCTGCCGGTGGTCGCCACCATTGCTACGACCTTCGGCGAGGACGGCGGCATCTTTGCGCCCTACATCGCCTTCTTCAACAGCGGCTTCCGCCGCACCGTGCTCTGGCGAACCATTGAGATTTCGCTGGCAACGACCGCCATCTCGCTCGTCGTCGGTTTTCTCACCGCCTATGTGGTGTCGAAGACTCCTGGCAAGCTGAAGAGCCTTTTGATCATCGCCGCCGTTTTCCCGCTGCTGACCGGCGTCGTCGTCCGCTCCTTCGCCTGGCTGATCATCCTGGGCAAGAACGGCATCCTCAACAACTTCCTCGTCGGCATCGGCGCAACCTCCGAGCCGCTGCCGATGCTCTACACCCAGGGCTCGGTCATCGTCGCCATGGTCTATCTGTTCGTGCCGCTGATGATCCTGACGCTCGTCGGCGTGCTGGAGAACATCCCCGACGACGTCATCCAGGCCTCGTCGTCGCTTGGCGCCACGCCGGCAGCGACCTTCCGGCAGGTCATCCTGCCGCTCGCCGTGCCCGGCCTCATCGTTGGTGCCGTGCTCGTCTTCACCGGTTCCTTCACCGCCTACGCCACGCCCCAGCTTCTCGGTGGCGAGCGCCAGATGGTGATGGGCACGCTGATGTACCAGCGTGCCATGGTGTCGTTCGATTGGGTCGGCGCCTCCACAATCGCAGCAATCATGGTGGTGATCACTGTCACCGTGGTTCTTGCCATGAGCCGCGTTGCGCGGCGTCTCAACCCGATGGCGACATGATGACCAGCCGTATCAATCCCCTGCTCATCCTGTTCACCGTCCTGGTCTACATCTTCTTGATGGGGCCGCTGATCATCGTGCTTGGCGCGTCGGTCAGCGACACCACCTACCTGACCTTCCCGCCGCAGGGCCTGACACTGCGCTGGTTCGAGAACATCTTCGAGATCAGCGCCTTCCGGCGCACCATCATCACCAGCCTCGAACTCGCTTTCCTAGCGACCGGGCTGGCGCTGCTGGTCGGCATCCCCGCCGCCTATGCGCTCAACCGCTACCGCATCAAGCTGCCGTCCTGGCTGTCGACAGTCTTCGTGCTGCCGATCCTGGTGCCCGAGATCGTGCTCGGCTTCTCGCTGCTGAAGTCGGTTGCGGTGGGCATGCAGACGCCGATCTTCCTGACGCTGCTCGTCGGCCACATGCTTTTGGTGCTGCCCTATTGCGTGCGTGTCGTCTCGGCGAGCCTCGCCTCCTTCGACTTTTCGATCGAGGAAGCCGCCGTCAGCCTCGGCAGCCCGCCGGCGAAGACGTTCTTCACCATCGTGCTGCCCAATGTGCGCTCGGGCGTGATCGCGGCCTTCATCCTGGCTTTCATCACCTCGATCAACGACGTGTCGACGTCGCTGTTTCTCACCGGTCCCGGCGTTTCGACGCTGCCGATCCAGATCCTCGCCCATGTCGAGCAGTTCTTCGACCCGACGATCGCGTCGGTGTCGGTGCTGCTGATGCTGCTGACCGTCGCAGTCATGGCCATCGTCGAGCGTACGCTCGGCCTCACCTTCCTTGCGAAATAGACCAATGACCCAGGCACTTACTGTCCAGAATCTCACCGCTCACTACGGCGCCACCAAGGTGCTGGAGGACCTGTCGCTGTCGGTCGGCAAAGGCGAACTCGTCTCGCTGCTCGGCGCCTCGGGTTGTGGCAAGACGACGACGCTACGCCTCATTGCCGGCTTCCTCGAACCGACCTCCGGCTCGATCCGCCTTGGCGACAAGGACCTGACCCGGTTGCCCGCCTACAAGCGCGACATCGGCCTGGTGTTCCAGAACTACGCGCTGTTCCCGCATCTCAGCGTGCTCGACAATGTCGGCTTCGGCCTGAAGCAACGCGGTGTGGCCCCCGCCGATCGCGAGAAGCGCGCCAAGGCGATGCTCGAACGCGTCGGCCTGTCCCAGCTCGCCGACCGCCTGCCTGGCGCGCTGTCGGGCGGCCAGAAGCAGCGCGTGGCGCTTGCCCGCGCACTCGTCATCGAGCCGCCGCTCCTGATGTTCGATGAGCCGCTGTCCAACCTCGACGCCAAGCTGCGCGTCGACATGCGCGTCGAGATCCGCCAACTGCAGCGCGCCAACGGCACCACCTCCGTCTACGTCACCCACGACCAGGAAGAGGCGTTCTCGATCTCCGACCGCGTCGCCATCATGAATGCCGGCCGCATCATGCAGTTCGATACGCCCGAGACACTGTACCAGCGCCCGGCCAATGCGTTCGTCGCCCGCTTCGTCGGCTTCGAGAACCTGGTGCCGATGAAGGTTGCGGCGCGCGACGGCGCGACCGTGTCGGCCGTCACCGAGGACGGTTCGCAGCTCAAGCTGTCGCAGGACCGCTTCGGCGCGATCCCCGATGCGTTCGTGCTTGCTGCACGCGCGGACGGCCTGTCCGTCTCGACCGACGCCAACGCCGAAGGCATCCCCGCGACGCTCGGTCTGCGCACCTATCTTGGCCGTGCCTACCAGTACCAGGCCGACACTGCCGCCGGCCAGCTGATCGCCAACGGCTCGCTGTCGGCGCCGCTGGAGCCGGGCGTGCAGGCCAAGCTTGTGCCGGTGCCCGACCAGTGCTGCGTGCTGAAGCCGGAGTGAGCCGAGGAGCGACCATGTCCATCCTCATCACCAACGCCACCGTCCTGCCCTGCACCGAGGACATGCCCGTCATCGACAGGGGCTGGGTCCACGTAGAGGGCGACATCATCAAGGCCGTTGGCGGGGGCGATGCCCATGAGATCGCCGGCGCGGAAATCGTCGATGCCGGCGGCGATCTGGTCATGCCCGGTATGGTCAACCCGCATTGCCACATGGCGATGACGCTGTTCCGTGGTTTGGGCGAAGACGTCGATGACCGGCTCTACCGCTACATTCTGCCCTTGGAGCGCAAGTTCGTGCGGCCCGAGGCGGTGCGTGCCGGCACGGCCCTGGCGGCGCTCGAACTGATCGAGGGCGGCGTCACCTCGGTCGCCGACATGTATTATTTCGAGGCCGAGGTCGCCCGGATCGTCGACCAATCGGGCATCCGCGGCGTGCTCGGCCAGACCATCGCCGACTTCGACCCGCCGGATCACAAGTCGGTCGATGAGGGTTTCGCGCTGACCGAAGCGCTGGTCTCCGAATTTTCCGGCCACGGCCGCGTCATCCCCTCGATCGCGCCGCATGCACCCTACTCGACCGGTATGGCGACCATGGAGCGCATCGCACGTTGGGCGGACGATCATCCCGATGTGCCGGTGCAGATGCATCTGGCCGAGAGCGACCAGGAGATGGAGTGGGCCGAGAAGACCCACGGCATGCGACCGGTCGAGGTGGTCGAGAAAGCGGGACTGCTGCGCAAGGGCCTGATCTGCGCCCACTGCCTGCATGTAAATGCGTCCGACATCGAGCGCATGGCGCATGCTCAGGTCTGCGTCGCCCACAACGCCCGCTCCAACGGCAAGGCCGGCCGTGGTATCGCGCCCGTCGAGGCAATGCGCAAGGCAGGCATTCCCGTGGGCATCTCGACAGATGGCGCGATGAGCGGCAACACGCTCGACCTGTTCTCGCAGTTCGCGCCGGTGTCGATGTTTGCAAAGCTGCTTGGCCACAGCCGCAAGCCGATGGCCTCGGTCGACGTCGTGCGCATGGCCACGCGGGATGGCGCGAGGGTGCTCGGGCTGGACGCGAAGGTCGGTTCGCTCGAACCGGGCAAGCAGGCCGACCTCATCCGCGTCAGCTTGGCCTCGCCGCGCCAGCAACCGATCTACGACATCTATTCGACGCTGGTCTTCGCCACCATGCCGACCGACGTGCGCGACGTCATGGTGGGCGGCGACTGGCTGATGCGCGGCCGCGAGGTTCTGAGCCTCGAACGCAAGAAGGTGCTGCGTGACGCGCTGCAGGTGGCGCAGAGCTTCAAGGCCGAGATGGCCCGCATCGACGCTGCGGGCTGATCGCTCCGGACGTGTGTCCGGGTACTAGGGAAGGACAAAGTCATGAACAGATCAGAAGCCTCGGGGCAGCTCGACCAGGTGCTCGCCAATATCGACGCCAATATTGATGGCAGCCTGGAGCGCCTGTTCGATCTGATCCGTATCCCTTCCGTGTCGACCGATCCGGCGCATGCCCAGGATTGCCGGCGCGCCGCCGAATGGCTGACGAAAGAGCTCGACTCGTTGGGCTTCGACGCCTCGGTGCGCCCCACCGCCAGACATCCCATGGTGGTCGGCCACGACCGCACGGGGCAGGGACCGCACGTGCTGTTCTACGGCCACTATGATGTCCAACCGGTCGATCCGCTCCATCTGTGGCACTCCGATCCGTTCGAGCCGAAGCTTGTGCCGCAGCCCGATGGCGAGACCCATATCGTTGCCCGCGGGGCCTCCGACGACAAGGGCCAGCTGCTCACCTTCGTCGAGGCATGCCGCGCCTGGAAGGCCGTCACCGGCAGCCTGCCGATCCAGGTGTCGGTGCTGTTCGAGGGCGAGGAAGAGATTTCGAGCCCCAGCCTGCCGCCTTTTCTCGATACCACGGGTGCCGAGCTCAAGGCCGACGTCGTGCTCGTCTGCGACACCGACATGTGGGACGCCGAGACGCCGGCGGTCACCACCATGCTGCGCGGCGTGCTGAAGGAGGAGATCGTCATCTCCTGTTCCAACCGTGATTTGCATTCTGGCATCTATGGCAACGCCGCACGCAACCCGCTGCAGGTGCTGTCCGACATCGTCTCCAGCCTGCGCACATCGGATGGCGGCGTGGCGGTCGAAGGCTTCTACGACGGTGTCCGCGAACTGCCCGATGCCATCAAGGCGCAGTGGCAGCGCCTACCCTTCGACGACAAGGGCTTTTTGGGCGACATCGGCCTGTCGATCCCCGCCGGCGAAAATGGCCGTTCGGTGCTTGAGCAGGTCTGGGCACGCCCGAGCTGCGAAATCCACGGCATCATCGGTGGCTACACCGAAGAGGGCTTCAAGACCGTCATCCCGGCCAAGGCGCAGTCCAAGATCTCGTTCCGCCTCGTCGCCGGCCAGGACCCTCAGAAGATTCGCGACGCCTTCCGCGCCCATGTCCGCGCCCGTATCCCGGCCGATTGCTCGGTCGAGTTCATCGATCACGGTGCGAGTGCCGCGACCGTCATGCCGATCGACGGCGATTTTCTCGGAAAGGCGCTCGGCGCGCTGACCGAGGAATGGGAGCGCGAGGCGGCCGTCGCCGGCAGTGGCGGCTCTATCCCGATCGTCTCCGCTTTCAAGGAGAAGCTCGGCATGGATTCGCTGCTGATCGGTTTCGCGCGCTTCGACAACCGCATCCACAGCCCGAACGAGAAATACGACCTGTCGAGCTTCCGTAAGGGTGTCCGCTCCTGGGCGCGGATTCTCGCGGCGTTTGCGGACAACAAGGGCTGAGGTTGCCGGGCGGGCGCGTTCTTTGAGGCTCGCCCGCCGATGGTTTTCGTGACCGGATGAAGGGGTTTACGGGCTCGCACCTCAGGATGAGGTGCGGCGCTGACTATCCCTGACGGTGAGGGCGCTTTCGAGCGCTTCCGCCTCAGTAGCCCTCATGGTTCGACAGGCTCACCATGAGGTGCAGCGCAGTTCGCTACCAAACCACCTTGTGGCTCTCGCCCGTCTGCACGTTCACGAACCCCTCGGGCACGGCATCGGTCGGCGCAACCAGCACCCAGCGCCACGGCGCGCAGGTGAGGGTGGCGAACTGCAGGCGCTCGGGGAAGCCGGGGAACCAGCGCGGTGAAAACGTCGGCTCGTAGAGCCAGTCGATCTTGTTGGCCTCGGCGTAGAGCGTTTCCATCTCGGCATCGAGCGCCTCGGCGGGACGATTGGTCATCAGGCCGCCGACCTCGTAATGCACGTCGGCCACCATCTTGCCGCCCGTCACCAGCGCCCAGCCGCCCTGGTTTTCCGAGATGCGGTTGACCACTTCGGCCATGGCCGCGTCAGACGAGCCGACCACCCAGATATTGTGCTGGTCGTGCGCCACCGTGCAGCCCACCGCCGTGTCGGGCGTTTTCGGCCCGCAGCCGAGCCAGAACATCTTTGCCACCCGGCCCTTGCCCGAATAGCGGTCGACGACGGCGAATTTGGTGATGTTGCGGTCGCTGTCGCGCTGCACTTCGCCATCCGCCACCTGAAGTTCGGTGGTGATGAAGTTGTCGTCCCAGTGGAACGGGCGCAGCAGTGCCGCCTGCATCGTTTCGCGATCCGGCTCGGCCGGAATGACGAAGTCATCGGCGGTCAGCTTGCGGCCGACATTGACCGTCTTCGTCGCCCAGTCGGGCCAGTCGATGGCAGGCAGGTGGCCGGTGAAGCGCTTGCCCTCGGACACCTGTTCGCCGTCGGCCCAGACCTCCGCGATCGACACGGTCGCCGCCTTGTCGAGCAGCACCATGTCGGCGAAGCGGCCAGGCGCGATGGAGCCGACGAAGGGCGTCAGCCGCATGTGCCGCGCCGGGTTGACCGACACGCACTGGTAGGCGATTTCAGGCGCCAGGCCGCTTTCGATGGCGAGGCGGACATTGTGGTCGGTCGCGCCCATCTTCAGCGTGTCGGAGGCGCTGCGGTCGTCGGTGGCGAAGGCCACCTGGCTCCAGTCGCGCAGGCCGCGTTCGAGCAGGCCCTTGATGATGTCGGGCATCGAATGTGGCCTGATCTCGACGAAGATGCCGCGCCGAAGCTTGTCCCACGCCTCCTCGGGCGTCCATGCCTCGTGGTCGGAGGACAGGCCGGCGGCGGAAAACGCATTGATCGACGGCAGGTCGCGCAGGCCCGCGCCATGGCCCTCGACCACGCCGCGCTTCTCGAAGGTCGCCTGGATCATGCCCCAGAGCCGGCCATAGGATGGGTTCTCGGGGTTCCACACCGCAGGCCAGTCCATGACCTCGTCGAGGCCGGCGACCATGGTGCTTTCGCCGAGAAAGCCGAGCTGCTCGGCATAACCGAAATGGCCGCCGCCGCCTTCATAGGCCGTCGGCGGCACGGCCGAGCCAGGCAACGGGAAAATCTTCATCGGCGAGCCGGCGCGGCGCGCCGTCAGCCAGAACTCGAGATTGTTCGGTCCGTTGACGTTGGAGAATTCGTGGCTCGCCTCGCACGTCCAGGTGTTGCCGCGCGGCATGACCAGCGCGGCCTCGTGTTCTGGCGTCAAATGCGAGCTTTCGATGTGCTTGTGCACCTCGCCGAAGCCCGGCACAGCCGAAAGATGGGTGCGGTCGATGGTCTCGCGCGCCGTGCCCGGAAAGCTGCTGGCGGGACCGACATAAGCGATGCGGCGGCCGCGGATAGCGACCTCGCAATCGTCCATCCAGGTGCCGGTGTGCACGTCGAGCACGCGGCCGAGCCGCACGAGGCGGTCGGCCTCGCGCTTGCCGAGGGCAACGAGGACAAGGTCCTGACGTATCAGGATTTCGTCGGCGGGATCGATGAGGAGATCGGCGGGCAGGGGAGCGGTCTTGGTCATGGCCTTGCCTCTACTGCATCGCCCTCGAAATCGGAACCCGTTTCCGCTGGGCCAGCATTAGGCAGGTTTGATCGAGAGGCGCTGGTGCAAGCATTTCGGCTTGATTCCTCCGATGCGATGATGTGAAGCCAGCGGACTTGATTTGGAATGAAAGGTCGCGCCATGCAGCTGAAGCCTACCCGCAAGGTGATCATCGACACCGATCCCGGCATCGACGATGCGGTGGCGATCCTTCTGGCGCTGAAGTCGGTGGAGTTCGACGTCATCGGCATTACGACAGTCGCCGGTAACATCGGCATCGCCACCACCACGCGCAATGCCGGCCGCATCCTGGCGCTCGAAGGCCGCGTCGACGTGCCTGTCATCGCGGGTGCTGCCGGCCCGCTGTCGCGAAAAGGTTTCGACACCGCCGACATCCACGGCAATGACGGCCTCGGCGGCGTGGCCTTCCCCGATGCGCTGGCCCAGCCGGTGGCCGGTGACGCAGTGATGTGGCTGCGAGATACGCTGGTAGAAGCTGAGGCCGGCAGCATCGACATCCTGGCGCTCGGCCCGCTCACCAACATCGCCCGCCTCGTCACCGAGTATCCGGACGCAGCCAGGAACATCGGCCGCGTCATCGCCATGGGTGGCGCTGTCTATGAACCCGGCAACATCGGCCCGCGCGCCGAGTTCAACATCGCCGCCGATCCGGAAGCCGCCGAGATCGTCTTTGCCGCCGGGCTCGATATGACGCTGATCCCGCTCGACGTCACTCGCAAGGTCCGCGCCACGCGCGACGACACCGCCATGCTGCAGGCGTCCGATGTTCCGGCAGCCGTCGCCTCGGGCGCGCTGATCGACGCCTATTTCCAGTCGACCACGGGCGGCGAGAGCCGGCCGCTGCATGACCCCTGTGTCATGCTGCTGGCGCTCGACGAGGCGCTGTTCGGCTGCGAGACGCTGAAGCTCGCGGTCGATACCGGTGCGACACGCGACGCCGGGGCGCTGACGGTTTCGGAAGAGGGCGCTGCGGTTTCGGTGGCGCTGAAGGTCGAGAGTGCAGCGGTGCTGAAGCTGCTCTATGACAGGCTGAAGGCGGAGTAGGGAGCGCGCATCAGCTGGCGAAAATGCCCCTTACCGTCACGGCTTCGCCGTAGCGGCAAGGGCCTTTCGGAAAACGAATCCCGCCCAGCCTCCCTGTCGGTTCGCGCCAAAGATCGGCAACTACGCCGCCAGTTCCTGCTCCACCAGGGTCGTCCAGAACCTCACCCCGCTCGCCAGCGCGTCGTCGTTGAAGTCGTAGCGGCTGTTGTGGTGGAGGGCGCCGTCGACGGCGGGGCCGTTGCCGAGCCAGACATAGGCGCCCGGAACCTCCTGGCTGAACATGGCGAAGTCGTCGCCGGCGGTCGACGGCGGGAACTCGGTCATCACCTTGTCGATGCCGAGTGCCGCTTGGGCCGCTGCCAGCGCCCGGCGCGTCGCGTCTTTGTCGTTCACGACAGGCGGCATCTGCCTGAAGTAGCGGTACTCCGCCTCGATCCCGTAGAGCTTCGCCGAGCCCTCTGCCAGCGCGCCGATCTCTTCTTCCAGCTGGTCGCGCACGGCGGCCGAATAGGCGCGTGACGTGCCGCCGATCTTCACCAGATCGGGGATGACGTTGAGCGCCTCGAAGCTGCCGGCTTCCATGGCGCAGGCGCTGACCACCGCCGGCTGCAGCGGATCGACCCGGCGCGCGACGATGGTGTGGAGCGCGGTCAGGAACTGGCCGGCTGATGTCATCGCGTCACGGCCGAGATGCGGCTTGGCGCCATGGGTGCCGATGCCCTTGAAGGTGACGGTCCAGCGGTCGGACGAAGCGAGCTGTGGACCGGCAACGACAGCCATGCTGTCGGCCGCGATACCGGGCATGTTGTGCAGGCCATAGACAGCGTCGACGGGAAACTGGCTGAAGAAACCATCCTCGATCATCGCTTTGGCGCCGCCACGGCCTTCCTCTGCCGGCTGGAAGATGAAATGCACCGTGCCGGAAAAGTTCTTGCGGCGGGCGAGCTCGCGGGCGGCGCCCAGCAGCATGACGGTGTGGCCGTCATGGCCGCAGGCGTGCATCTTGCCCGATACGGTCGACTTGTAGGCGCGCTCCTCTGCCATTTCGGGCATTGCGAGCGCGTCCATGTCGGCGCGCAGGGCGATGCGGCGCGAGCCCTCGCCAAGCTTGAGCGTGCCGACGACGCCGGTCTTGCCGAGGCCTGCCTGCACTGCGATGCCGGCCTCGGCCAGCATCTTCTGAACGATGGCAGAGGTGCGCACCTCCTCGAAGCCAAGCTCTGGATGGGCGTGGATGTCGCGGCGCAGCGCCGTCAGCATCTCGATTTCGCCCTTGTCGTGCCCGGCCGTCAATGTCATCACGCAAACTCCGTTCGGCCCGTCTCGTCAATCCGTAGCGCCCAGGGCCATCGGCGCCGCATGTCCCCTTCTGCAACAGAAAGGCCCGTTGTGCCACTCGCTCCGCATCAATTCTGGCAGACAGTTTTTCCCGCGGGCACATTCGACGCCGCACCTGTCGACGGCTTCAGCGACCTCTATCCTGCCTTGCTGCCCGACGGGCGCCAGATCGCGCTGCCCGTCCGCGTGTTGCCGGGCGACGGCAGCCGGGCGGTTGCCTCGATGATCGTCAACCAGGCCAGTTTTGCAGTCGAGGACGCGCTGTCGGATGCGATGGCAGCGCATGCCCGCGTCTATGCGCCCGAAATCGTCATCGGCGTGCCGACGCTCGGCCTTCCGCTGGCCAATGGCGTCGCCCGCCGTCTCGGCCATGAGCGTATGGTGGCGCTCGGGACGTCCAGAAAATTCTGGTATAGCGAGGAGCTGTCGGAGCCGATGAGTTCGATCACCAGCCCCCAGCACGCCAAGAGGCTCTATCTCGATCCACGCATGCTGCCGCTGCTGGAGGGCAGGCGCGTTGTTGTCGTCGACGATGTCATAAGCTCCGGCACCTCGATGCTTGCGGTGCTGAAGCTGTTGGAAAAGGCGAACATCAGGCCGGTGGCGGCCGTCTTCGGTATGCTGCAGGGAGATGTCTGGCGGCAGGCGATCAGGGAATTCGACGCCGGTTTTGTTTCGCATGTCCATGGCGCCGTCGCTTCGCCACGGCTGGCGCGCACCGAAAACGGCAAGTGGCTGCCCATTCAGGCCTGAAAACGCGCGTTTGGCCGCATCGGGCCTGCGTCAGCTGACCGTGTTTTCCTTGCTTTCGCAATCGCGTCCGCCTTGGCCGCTCGGCTTCGGGCAGTTCTCGCCGGTACAGTCCTGCGACGACTGTGCATGCGCCTTGGCGATGGGCGCAAGCGATGCGACCGGAAGCAGGCCGGCGATGGAAAAGGCGAGGATCAGCAGGCGCATTTCGCTTTCCTTTCCGTGTGTTCAGGGCAGGTGACGCCTGGCTTTCGGTTGCGTTTTGAGGCGTGCCGGCCGACGGGCGAGGCTGAGCATAGCCTAATGTACCGGAGTGCGGAACAAAGGGTATATGCATGTCCATGCATGAGCCATGTTTCAGCCCTTGCGCATTTGCATTTGCGGTCGCTGCGATTTCCGTCTAAGGCCAAGCCCATGCTGCACCTGCCAGAGAAACTGCTCGCCGGTTACCGCAACTTCATGACCGGCCGCTATGCGGCCGAGACTGACCATTACCGATCCCTGGCCCGCGAAGGGCAGACCCCCGAAACCATGGTCATCGCCTGCTGCGATTCGCGTGCAGCGCCAGAGACCATCTTCGAGGCCGGGCCCGGCGAACTCTTCGTTGTCCGCAACGTCGCCAATCTGGTTCCGCCCTATTCGCCCGATGGCGAATTCCACTCCACGTCGGCCGCACTCGAATTCGCCGTGCAGGCGCTCAAGGTCAAGAACATCGTCGTCATGGGCCACGGCCGCTGCGGCGGTATCCGTGCCGCGCTCGACCCCAACATGGCACCGCTGTCGCCGGGTGACTTCATCGGCAAGTGGATGAGCCTTGTCGCGCCCGCCGCCGAGAACGTCGCCAGCAATTCGATGATGACCCAGACCGAGCGCCAGACCGCGCTCGAGCGCATCTCGATCCGTTATTCCATCGCCAATCTGCGCACCTTCCCCTGCGTGAAGATTCTCGAGCAGAAGGGCAAGCTGGAGCTGTTCGGCGCCTGGTTCGACATCTCCACCGGCGAGTTGTGGAGCATGGACCGCGAAACCGGCGACTTCGAGCGTTCGCCCATCTCCTGATCGTCTGGTCTCATGTCCAGGGCTTGAGTCGATTGCAGGCTTCGGCTTAGCCTCCCCGAACGGGTGATACTGTCGCCCGCTCGCGAGGAGCATGTTCATGACTGCCGTTCCCACGCCCGCACCGATGCGCCATCAGCTCGACGGCAGGCATCGCCAGATGTTCATTGGCGGCATCTGGGTGGATGCGGCGTCAGGCGAGCGTTTCGAAACGCGCAATCCCGCCACCGGCGAAATTATCGCCACTGTCCCGCGCGGCGGCAAGCAAGACATCGAACGTGCCGTGGCTGCGGCACGCGCGGCTTTCGACGGACCGTGGAGCCGCTTCAAGCCGCATGAGCGCCAGAAGCTTCTGCTGCGCATCGCCGATCTGTTCGAACGGCACTGGGACGAAATCTGCGTCTCCGACACCACCGACATGGGCCTGCCCATCGCCAGGGCTCGGGCCAATGCCAACCGGGTGCTCGGCATGCTGCGCTTCTATGCCGGCATGGCCACCGCCATCCATGGCCAGACAATCGAGAACTCGCTGCCCGGCGACATCGTTTCCTATACACGCAAGGAGCCAGTCGGCGTCGTCGGCGCCATCATTCCGTGGAATGCACCGACGGCCGCCTCGGTCTGGAAGATCGGCCCTGCATTGGCCACCGGTTGCACGATCGTGCTCAAGCCGTCGGAAGAAGCGCCGCTGACCCCGCTGCTGCTCGCCGAACTCATGGCGGAAGCGGGCGTGCCCGACGGCGTCGTCAACATCGTCACCGGCACCGGCCAGGAGGCCGGTGCGCCGCTGGCCGAGCATATGGGCGTCGACAAGATCGTCTTCACCGGCTCGACCGCTACCGGCCAAAGCATCCTCCGTGCATCTGCTGGCAATTTGAAGCGTGTCTCGCTGGAACTCGGCGGCAAGTCGCCCGTCATAGTCTGCGCCGATGCCGATCTTGAGCGGGCCGTGCCGGTCGCTGCCATGTCGGTCTTTGCCAATTCCGGCCAGATTTGCATCGCCGGCTCGCGTCTGTTCGTGGCCCGGCCGATTCACGACGAGTTCGTCGAGCGTCTCGCCACTTATGCCAAGGGCCTCCGCATCGGCGATGGCATCGACCCGGAAACGGAGATCGGGCCGCTGATCTCGGCGCGCCAATTCGAACGGGTGCAAGGCTACCTGCGCTTGGGCGCGGAGGAGGGCGCACGCCTCGTCGCGGGCGGCGAGCGGCAGACGCAAGGCACGCTGGCAAAAGGCCATTTTGTTGCCCCGACCGTCTTCGCCGGGGTTTCGGACACGATGACGATCGCGCGCGAAGAAATCTTCGGCCCGGTCATCTCGGCGCTGCCCTTCGACACGCTCGACGAGGTGGTAGGGCGCGCCAACGACACCCCCTACGGGCTTGCGGCGGGTGTGTTCACGCGGGACCTGTCGACCGCACACCAGCTGTCGCGCCGGCTGCGCGCCGGTTCGGTGTGGGTCAACACCTACCACGCCATCGACCCGGCGGTGCCCTTCGGCGGCTACAAGATGAGCGGTTACGGCCGGGAGGGCGGCACCGAACATCTCGACGAATATCTGAACACCAAGGGCGTCTTCATCCGCGTCGATTAAGTGTTTCGCCGCTCAATCCATCAACTGGTAGTCGTAAAGCTTGCGGTAGAGGCCGTTGGCCTTGATGAGGTCGGTGTGGCGTCCCTGCTCGGCGACCTGGCCCTTGTCCATGACCACGATGTTGTCGGCCTGATGAACGGTCGAAAGCCGATGGGCGATGGCGATGGTCGTGCGCCCCTCGGACAGCAGCGCCAGAGCGTCGCGGAACAGTGCTTCTGACTCGGCATCGAGCGCGCTCGTCGCTTCGTCGAGCAAAAGGATGTTGGCGTCGCGCAGGATGGCGCGGGCGATCGACAGCCGCTGCTTCTGACCGCCCGACAGGAAGGCGCCGTTTTCGCCGACCTGGGTGTCATAGCCCTTGGGCAGATCCATGATGAAGTTATGCGCGTTGGCGGCCTTGGCGGCTGCGATCGCGTCTTCCTCGGTGGCGCCTTCGCGACCGAGTTGGATGTTGTGCAGGATCGTGCCGGAGAACAGGAACGTGTCCTGGCTGACATAAGCGATGCGGTCGCGCAGCGAATGCAGCGTCGTCTTGGCGATGTCCTGGCCGTCGAAGGCGACCGCGCCGCCGTCGGGGTCGTACATGCGCATGATCAGGTTCATGACCGTCGACTTGCCGCTGCCGGAGGGGCCGACGAGCGCCGTCATCTTGCCGGGCGGAAAGAGGATGTCGAGCTCGCGCAGCACCGGCTCGCCGTTGCGGTATGAGAAGCTGACGTCCTTGAACTCGACCTTTCCCGGACCGGCGGCGAGTGCCGTGGCGCCGGGCTGTTCAGTGAGGGTGAGCGGCCGGTCGGCCAGCTCGAACATCATGCGCACGCCGATGAGGCCGCTTTCGAGCGAAACGCGAACGCGCGCCAGGCGCTTGGCCGGTTCGTAGGCGAGCAGAAGTGCGGTGATGAAAGCCATGATCGCGCCGGGCGTCTGGCCGCCCTGGATGACCAGGAAGCCGCTGACCAGCACGACGCCGGCGATGGCGAGGCCGGCGAGCGTTTCCATGATCGGGCTTGTGCCTGCCTCCAGTGCGGCAATCGAGTTGGCGCGCCTTTCGACGTCCGACACGGCCTTGTGCATGCGGCCGCGCATCAATTGCTCGAGGTTGAAGGATTTGACGATGCGCACACCCACCGTTGTCTCCTGCATCACCTGGACGATCTGGGCGAGCGACAGGAACTCGGCCTCCATGATCTTGCGCACCCGGCGCAGGATCTGGTTGACGCCATAGATGGCGATCGGCCCGACGATGAAGGCGACGAGCGACAGCACCGGCTGCTGGAACACCATCACGGCAATGAGGCCGAGCAGAGTGAACAGGTCGCGCACGAAGGATGTGACGACGAGGTCGAGCACCGCGCGCGCCGCCTGGGCGTTGTGGGTGACACGGGTGATCAGGTCGGCCGAAGGCATCGAATGATAGAAGGAGATGCCTTGTGCCAGGATGCGGTCGTAGATCCGGCGCTGACGTTCGGCGATGATGGCATTGCCGACGCGGCTGAGATAGAGCGCCTGCACGAAGGTGGCGATGCCCTTGGTGATGAAGATCGCCGCCACTGCCGCTGCGATCAGGTAGACTTGGTTGATGTCCTTGCCGATCACGAACTCGTCGGTGATGTGCTTCATGACGAGCGCGCTGGCCGCCGTCATGCCGGCCGTCACCAGCATCGCTGTTATCGCCACGCCATAACCGAATGCGTGCTTGCGGAACGACTCCCGCACCAGTCTCCAGATCAGCAGGTGATTCTGTGTCGGACGAAAAAATCGAGCCAAATCAATAGGTCCTGGAGCTGCTGCCGCGCGTACGCATATGTTAAGGGACGGACAGGCCTTCGGAAACCGCCAGCTGCCCGCATCGGATGTTCAGTCACAGCCGCGAGAACGCGGTGGACAGGCCGGGCAGGGCCGATTGCTGCCATATACGATTTCGCTTACGTTGACCAAACGATAAAAAAGACGTCTTCCAAAAAGCATGCACAACCAGCCAGAGGTGGATAGAATGCAAAGCAATTCCAACAATTCGGGCATTTCCAGACGCACCCTGATCAAGGCCGCCGGCGCTTCCGCCGCGGTTGCCGCCGTGGGCCTGCCGGTCCGCCTGTTTGCCGCCGACCCGATCAAGGTCGCCGCCGTCTACACCGTTCCGGTCGAGCAGCAGTGGGTCAGCCGCATCCACAAGGCGGCCAATGCCGCCAAGGACCGTGGCGACATCGAATATGTCTATTCGGAAAACACCGCCAACAACGACTATGAGCGCGTCATGCGCGAATATTGCGAGGCCGGCCACAAGCTGATCCTCGGCGAGGTCTTCGGCGTCGAGGACGCCGCCCGTGCGGTCGCCAAGGACTATCCCGGCGTCGCCTTCCTGATGGGCTCGAGCTTCAAGCCCGATGCCGCCGTGCCGAACTTCTCGGTCTTCGACAACTACATCCAGGATGCGTCCTATCTCTCCGGCCTCGTCGCCGGCGCCATGACCAAGTCGAAGAACATCGGCATGGTCGGCGGCTATCCGATCCCCGAGGTCAACCGCCTGATGAACGCCTTCATGGCCGGCGTGAAGGAAGTCGCGCCCGACACCAAGTTCCAGGTTGCCTTCATCGGCTCGTGGTTCGATCCGCCCAAAGCCAAGGAGACCGCCTTCGCCCAGATCGACGGCGGCGCCGACCTACTCTATGCCGAGCGTTTTGGCGTGTCCGATGCCGCCAAGGAGAAGGGCAAGCTCGCCATCGGCAACGTCATCGACACCCAGGCCGACTATCCCGAAACCGTGGTTGCCTCGGCGCTCTGGCACTTCGAGCCGACGCTCGACAAGGCGATTGCAGAGGTCAAGGCCGGCACCTTCAAGGCCGAAGACTACGGCGTCTATTCCTTCATGAAAAATGGCGGCTCGTCGCTGGCGCCGCTCGGTACCTTCGAAGGCAAGGTACCCGACGAGATCAAGGCCAAGATCGCCGAGAAGGAAAAGGCGATCAAGGACGGGTCGTTCACCGTCGAGATCAACGACGCCGAGCCAAAGTCGAGCTGACGACAGCGTTCTTCTCCCCGTTTGCGGGGAGAAGATGCCGGCAGGCAGATGAGGGGCAGCGAATGCCTTTCCAATGTCGGCGCTGCCCCTCATCCGGCCCTCCGGGCCACCTTCTCCCCGTGAACGGGGAGAAGGAACCTCCAGCCGCCGCCGCTTCATGACAACTGAGCTCACCCCAGTCCTCCGCCTCTCCGGCATCACCAAGCGTTTCGGCCCGCTGACGGCCAACGACGCCATTTCCTTCGAGCTGAAGCGCGGCGAGGTGATTGCGCTGCTCGGCGAGAACGGCGCCGGCAAGACGACGCTGATGAACATCCTTTTCGGCCATTACGTCGCCGACGAGGGCACGGTGGAGGCGTTCGGCAAGCCTTTGCCGCCAGGCGATCCGCGCGCCGCCCTCGATGCCGGCATCGGCATGGTGCACCAGCATTTCACTCTCGCCGACAACATGACTGTGCTGGAAAACATCGCGCTCGGCACCCAGAGCCTGTGGCGCCCGCGTCTCGATCGAACTGCCGCACGCGGCCGCATCGAGCAGCTGTCCGCCGATTTCGGCCTGGCCGTCGATCCGACAGCTACCGTTTCCACCCTGTCGGTGGGCGAGCGCCAGCGCGTCGAGATTCTCAAGGCGCTCTACCGCGACGCCCATGTCCTGATCCTCGACGAGCCGACGGCCGTGTTGACGCCAGCAGAGACCGACGCGCTGTTCCGCACGCTGAAGCTGCTCGTCGCCAAGGGGCTGTCGATCATCTTCATTTCCCACAAGCTCAACGAGGTGATGGCCGTCAGCGACCGCGTGCTGGTGCTGCGCTCCGGACGGCTCGCCGGAGAGCGCGAGACGAAAGCGACCGACCGCAAGGAACTCGCCGCCCTGATGGTCGGCCAGGAGGTCAAGCCGGCCGAAGTCGGCCCAGTCCAGGCCGGCGCGCCGCTGCTGGTGCTCGACCGTGTCTCGACAACCCGCCACAACGGCGCCGGCCTCGACGAGGTGTCGCTCACTCTCAGCGCCGGCGAGATCACCGGTCTGGCCGGCGTTTCTGGCAACGGACAGGCGGCCCTTGCCGCACTCATCTCAGGTACCCAGCGTCCGACGGGCGGCGCAATCTCCATCGCCGGCCGGGCGGTTGGCGACTGGTCGCCGCGCGCAGCCCTTGGCCATGGTGTCGCCCGCATCCCCGAGGATCGCCATGCTGTCGGTACCATCGGTGACATGAGTGTCACCGAGAATGTCATCGCCGAGCGCTACGGCAGCCCGCGCTTCAGCCGCATGGGCTTCCTCGACTGGAAGGCGGCGCGTCGCTTCGCCGAGGAGATCATTGCCGACTACGACGTCAAATGCCCGTCGCCGGAAGCGCGTATCCGCCTGCTTTCGGGCGGCAACATGCAGAAGCTGATCCTCGGCCGCGCGCTCGACCCCGAGCCTGCGGTCATCCTCGCCAGCCAGCCAACGCGCGGCCTGGATGTCGGTGCGGTCGCCTATGTCCACCGAATGCTGCTCGCCGCGCGCGAGCGCGGGGCGGCGGTGCTGTTGATCTCCGAGGACCTGGAGGAAATCCTGGCGCTGTCCGACCGCATCGTCGTGATGTCCAAGGGGCGTTTGTCGGCGCCATCGTCGCGCGGGGAGCGGACCATTCGGGAACTGGGCGAGCTGATGGCCGGACACGGCGAAGAAGGGCAGGCGGCGTGAGCGATGGGCTGATCCTTGTTGGGGCGGCTCTCGATGTTGCCCCCCTCTGTCCTGCCGGACATCTCCCTCTCAAGGGGGGAGATTGGCAGCTGCAGCCTCGCCTTCATTCTTGCAGCGTTGGCGGTTGGCGCTGGCCTGCCCATAGCGTGATCTCCCCCCTTGGGGGGGAGATGTCCGGCAGGACAGAGGGGTGCGCTGCCCCGCTAACGTCTGCCAATCTGAAAGCGTCTCAAGCCGTTGGAAGGCATCATCATGCGGCTTGAGCCCAAACCCGCACCATCGCTGGCGGTCACTCTGCTGTACCCGCTGGCGGCGGTTGTCGCCACGCTGCTCTTCACTTCGCTGCTGGTGCTGGCCGCCGGCGCTTCGCCATTGTCTGTCTTCTACCTCGTCGCCAAGGGCGCTGCCGGCTCGCAGTTCGCCTTGCTCGAAACCCTGACGCGCGCGACGCCGCTGATCTTCACCGGTCTGGCCGTCGCCGTCGCGTTCCGCGCCAAGCTCTGGAACATAGGCGCCGAAGCACAGCTCTATGTCGGCGGCATCGTCACCGTGGTGCTCGGCACCGGCGCGCTGCCGCTGCCTTCTGTCGTTCTCATTCCCGTGATCATGGTCGCCGCCATGGCCGCCGGTGCGTTGCTGCTGCTTGGTCCTGCCGTGCTGAAAACCCGCTTCGGCGTCGACGAGGTCGTAACCACGCTGCTGCTCAATTTCATTGTGCTGCTGTTCGTGTCGATGCTGCTCGAAGGTGTGCTCAAGGACCCGATGGGCCTGGGGTGGCCACAATCGCAGAAGGTCCTCGCCGAGGCGCAGTTGCCGCGCATCATCCAGGGCAAGCGCCTGCACTACGGCTTCGTCATCGCCGTCGTCTCGGCGGTTGTCGTCTGGGTCATCATGAAGAAGACGGTCCTCGGCTACGAGATGCGCGCCGTCGGCCACAACCCGGAGGGCGCGCGCTTTGTCGGCATCCCGGTCAATCGCGTTCTGATGAAGACCGCGCTTCTGTCGGGTGGGCTTGCGGCACTCGCCGGCTTCTCCGAGGTGTCGGGCCTCAAGGGCAACCTGACGCTCGACCTGTCGCCGGGCTACGGCTATTCGGGCATCGTCGTTGCCATGCTGGCAATGCTGAACCCGCTTGGGGTGATTGCTTCGGCCATCTTCGTCGCCGGCATCTTCGTCGGCGCTGACGCCATGAGCCGTGTCGCCAAGGTGCCGAGCTACATCGCAGACGTCATGGTCGCCACGTCGTTGCTGACGATGGTGGTGGCGATCCTGCTGACGCGGTTCAGGGTGAAGTGGAGGTAAAGCGATGAAGTCTTACCGCTTGCAGGGGCTCTGATGGACGCGTTTGAAATCCTCTTTACCGCTTCCTTCTGGGTCGCTGCCATCCGCATCGCTTCGCCGCTGATCTTCGCCACCATGGGCGAGCTGATCTGCGAGCGTGCCGGCGTGCTCAATCTTGGCATCGAGGGCATCATGACCGCTGGCGCCTTCGCCGGCTGGTTCACCGTCTATGCCGGCGGCGACCTGTGGACCGGCGTGCTGGTGGCAGCTCTTGCCGGCGCGATGTTCGGCCTGCTGCATGCGACGCTGACCGTTCCGCTCGGCTTGTCGCAGCATGTCGTCGGCATCGGCGTCACGCTGCTCGCAACCAGCCTGACCTATTTCACCTATCGCCTGGCGCTGCCGGAAGTGACCTCGCCGCCCAAGATCGAGCCGTTCCAGCCGCTGCCGATCCCCGGCCTGTCGCAGATCCCCATTGTCGGCGAGGCGCTGTTTTCCCAGACGCCGCTGACCTATCTCGCTTTCATCACCGTCGCGGTGGTTGCTTGGGTGCTATACCGCACGCCGGTCGGCCTCGCCGTCCGTGCCGCCGGCGAGAACCCGTCCGCCGTGGAGGCGCAGGGCATCTCGGTGACCGCCGTCCGCATGGGAGCGGTGATGGTCGGCAGTGCGCTGATGGCTGTCGGCGGCGCTTTCCTCACCATGTCGGCATTCAACTCGTTCTTCTTCCAGATGATCAACGGCCGCGGCTGGATCTGCATCGCCCTTGTGGTCTTCGGCTCGTGGCGGCCGGGCAAGGCGCTGATCGGCGCCATCCTGTTTGCCGCCTTCGACGCCTATCAGGTTCGTCTGCAGCAGATGTCGGGCGGCATCGTGCCCTACCAGGTGTTCCTGATGATGCCTTATGCGCTGTCGATCCTGGCCCTGATCCTGGTGGCGCGCCGCGCCACCTATCCGAAAGCGCTGATGATCCCATATCAGAAAGGCGAAAGATGAGCTTCGACCTGATCGTCAAGGGTGGCACCCTTTCAGATGGAACCATTGCCGATATCGGCATCAAGGGCGACAGGATCGCTGCGATCGAGCCGAAGATCGACGCGCCTGCCGGCCAAGTTGTCGACGCCTCAGGCAATCTTGTCTCGCAGCCTTTCGTTGATCCGCATTTCCACATGGATGCGACATTGTCTTACGGCCTGCCGCGCATCAACGCCTCGGGCACACTGCTCGAAGGCATTTCGTTGTGGGGCGAACTCAAGCCGCTTTTGACCCATGAGGCTGTCAAGGAGCGGGCGCTCGCCTATTGCGACTGGGCAGTCTCCATGGGCCTGCTCGCCATCCGCACCCATGTCGACACCTGCGATGACCGCCTGCTTGCCGTCGAGGCGCTGCTCGAGGTCAAGAAGGAGATCGCGCCTTACATCGACCTGCAGCTTGTCGCTTTCCCGCAGGACGGGCTCTACCGCTCGCCGACCGCCCGCGAAAACACCATCCGCGCCCTCGACATGGGCGTCGATGTCGTCGGTGGCATTCCGCATTTCGAGCGCACCATGGCCGATGGCACCCGCTCGGTGACCGAACTCTGCGAGATCGCAGCGATGCGCGGTCTGATGGTCGACCTGCATTGCGATGAGACCGACGACCCGCTGTCGCGCCACATCGAGCAGCTGGCCTACGAGACCCAGCGCCTCGGCCTGCAGGGCAGGGTGGCCGGCTCGCACCTGACGTCGATGCACTCGATGGACAATTATTATGTCTCGAAGCTTTTGCCGTTGATTGCGGAGGCCGGCGTGTCGGCGATCCCGAACCCGCTGATCAACATCATGCTGCAGGGGCGCCACGACAGCTATCCCAAGCGCCGTGGCATGACCCGCGTACCGGAGATGCTGAAGGCCGGCATCCGCGTTGGCTGGGGTCAGGATTGTGTGCTCGACCCATGGTATTCGCTCGGCACCGCCGACATGCTCGACGTTGCCTTCATGGGCCTGCACGTCGCCCAGATGTCGTCTCCCCAGGACATGCGCCGTTGCTTCGACATGGTCACCAAGGTCAACGCCGAGATCATGGGCCTCGGCCATCTCGGGCTCGAAGTCGGCAAGACCGCGAGCCTCGTCGTGCTCGATGCCGGCAATCCCATCGAGGCGGTGCGCCTGCGCGCCGAGCGGCTTTGTGTCGTGGCCAAGGGCAAGGTCGTGGCCCAGCGCCCCAAGCGCGACACGGCGCTGTCGATCAAGGGCCGCCCGGCGACCATCAACCGTCGCCATGTGGTGCCGCCCCAGGCGAATTGACCGGCGACAATTTGGAGGCTCCCCTCCCCAGCCTCTCGGGCCACGTCACTCCTCTGGGGAAAGGTGCCGAACGTGGCGAGACGGAGAAGCGGCTGGATGGGCGCGCCCAGCACTGTCGGTCAAGGCCGCTCTTTCTGAAAATCAGCTGGAAGCATAAAGTCGCCAGCTGGAAACAAGTTTGAATGCGAGACGTCGCCATGAAGCTCAGGACCATCTTGTTGCTGCTCACTGCAGCCGTGCTTGCCGGCTGCGTGTCGGCGGAAGAACAGCGCGCCCGCGACGAGGCAAAATGCCGTTCCTACGGCTTCAGCCAGCGCAACGATGCTTTTGCCGAGTGCCTGCAGCGCATCGATCTCGACCGCCGCGCCGAATTCCGCGACCGCCAGACTGCGTTCGACGACTGGAACAGGCCTGTGGTGATCTACCGCCCCGTCGTCGTGCCGCCCAAGCCGTAACCGCTGGTTCTGCGACGCTGGAACGCATGGTCCAGGACTTTTTGCCCTCGCCATGGTGAAGTTCCGGGCATAGATAGGCGCGATCCGGGCCCGTTGCCCGGCGGACGTTGACACCATGACATTTCGACAAGCCCTCGCTCTCCCCAAGAGCAATCTCGTTCTCGCGGGCGTGCTGCTCATGCTTTTGGGCGACTTCATGTTCGCCCTCAACGATGCCATGGGCAAATGGCTGGTCGAGAGTTTTTCGGTCGGGCAGGTTCTGCTGATCCGCTCGATCGGCGCCTTCATCATCCTGGGGCCGATGCTGGCCCGACAGGGGCTTGCGCCGCTGACCAAGGTCGAGCGTCCGGGCCTGCAGGTGCTGCGCGTGGTGCTCGCCACCGCCGACACCGCTTTCTTCTACGCTGCGGTCGCCTATCTGCCGCTGGCAGACGTCATGACCTTCTACATGGCGGGCCCGATCTACATCGCCGCACTCTCGCACTTCTTTCTGGGCGAAAAGGTCGGTTGGCGCCGCTGGATCGCCATCGTGCTCGGCTTCTGCGGCGTCGTCATCGCGCTGCGCCCGTCGACGGCGTCGCTGTCCTGGCCATCGCTTTTCGCTGTCGTCGGCAGCCTGTCTTTCGCCATCAGCCTGATCCTGAGCCGTAAGCTTCGCGCCACCAACGACACAACGCTCGTCACCTGGCAGACCGTCGGCGCGCTGGTCATGGGCGGCATCCTCGCGGCAGCCGATTGGAGGCCGCCGAGTGCCGTCGACTGGTCGGCCATGCTGCTGCTTGGCGTCGTTGCCTGCGCAGCGCATCTGATGATCACCCGCGCGCTCAAGCTCGCACCCGCCTCGTTGCTCGCGCCGCTGCAATACACGCTGCTGCTGTGGGCGGTGGTGATGGGCATTGTCTTCTTCGGGGACTATCCGGATGCGCAGATCCTGCTCGGCTCGGCGGTCATCGTCGTTGCAGGCCTGTTCATCTTCCACCGCCAGAAGGTGGTGGATAAGGCCGAGCCCGAGACAGTGCCGACCAGCGTGCACTGAGGGCGCTGCGCGGGTATTCGCCCGCCCAGTGATCTGTTCGAGCGGGCTGCGCCCGGAATTGTCATGCAGATACGGGGCGCCGGATGGCGAGTCCTGCCTCGGCGAGGAAGTGGGGCCAGCTAGGAGGGAGCTGGTCGAAGCCAGCGCGTCTTGGTTACCGCCCGAGCACCAGCGCCCAGTAGCGTTTGTCGCTGCCTTTGCTCTCGCGTACATAGGCGAGGCCGAATTTGCTGAAGCGCGGGTCGAGCATGTTGCGGCGGTGGCCGGCGGAATTCATCCACATCGAGAACAGCTTGGCCGGCTCCATGCCGCCATGGGCGATGTTTTCGGCCGCCGCACCTTCGACGCCGCCGTCTTTCATGCGTGCGGCGAAATCCTTGCCCCAGCCGGTGGTGTGCTCCATTTTGCCGCTGCGTGCCATGTAGGCCGCTTGCTGCAGCGCCGCCCGCTCCAGCGTCGAGTCGGGGCTCAGCGGCGGCAAGCCATTCTCGGAGCGGATCGTCTGCAAATAGGCGATGCCTGTCGACGACGCGCCGGCCCCGTCACCGGCGACATTGGACCCCGTCTGGCAGGCGGCCAGGAACAGCAGGGACCCAAAGGCGGTCGCCCGCATAACCGTGCCCGTCAGTCGCGCCATGATCTTGTCCTTGTTTCGTCGTCCGTCCTTGGCCGACCGTTGATAAGGCAGATCATGGCTTTTTGGCGAGTGCCGCGCGCCCGGCTGGACGCGCCAAGGGTCGCAGTTGGACGCGCTAAGCCTTCACCCTTGTCGCCGCTGGATCGAACAGCGGCTCGAGATGGATCGTCGCCGGCACGCGCTCCATGGCGACCACCAGCTCGTAGTTGCCGCCTGTGAGGAACGCATCGTCGACGCCGCCTGCATTGCGGACATAGCCGAAGCCGATGTTCTTGCCGACCGTGTAGCCGTAGCCGCCGCTGGTGAGGTAGCCGACTGGCTGGCCATCGCGCAGGATCGTCTCACGGCCGACGAGAACGACGTTCTTGTCGTCGACGGTGAAGCAGGCAAGGCGTTTGGTCAGCGGTGCGTTGCCGAGCTTTTCCAGAGCCTTGCGGCCAAGGAATTCGGTCTCCTTCCTGAGCTTCACAGCCCAGCCGAGGCCGGCCTCGAATGGTGTGTCGTTGGGAGTGATGTCGGAGCCCCAGGCACGGTAGCCTTTTTCCAGGCGTAGAGATTCCAGCGCGCGGTAGCCGACAGGGCGGATGCCGTGCGGCTTGCCCGCCGCCATCAGTGCATCGAACACCTCGCCGGTGGCGTCGATCGGCACATGCAGCTCCCAGCCGAGTTCGCCGACATAGGTGACGCGCAGCGCCCGTACGGTCGCGCCGGCGATCTCGATCTCGCGGACATGGCCGAAGGGGAAGGCTGCGTTTGAAACGTCCGCCTCCGTGACCGCTTCGAGTACCTTGCGTGCGTTCGGCCCCATCAGCGATAGCGTGCCGAACTGTTCGGTAACATCGACCAGTCTCGCGTCCAGCCCCGACGGGATGTGGTCGCCGATCCAGGCGAGGTCGTGGGTGCGGAAGCCGGTGCCGGTGACGATGTAGAATTTGTTGTCCGCCAGCCGCGCTACGGTCAGATCGGCCTCGATGCCGCCGCGCGTGTTGAGCAGCTGCGTGTAGGTCAGGCGCCCTGCCGGCTTCGACACGTCGTTGGCGCAGATGAAGTCGAGCGCTTTCTGAGCATCCTTGCCCGCCATCTCGTATTTGGCGAAGGACGACTGGTCGAACACGCCCACCGCTTCGCGCACATGCTTGTGCTCGTCGCCGACCGGCTCGAACCAGTTCTGCCGGCCCATGGCGTAGACGTCCTTGGCTTCCATGCCTTCGGGCGCGAACCAGTTGGGTCGCTCCCAGCCGAGTTTGGAGCCGAACACGGCGCGGTGCGCTTTCAGCCGCTCATAGAGCGGCGAGACGATGTAGGGCCGGCCGCTCGCATATTCCTCATGCGGATAGCCGATCGTGTAGTGCTTGCCATAGGCCTCGAGTGTGCGGTCCGACACCCATTGGCGATCGCGATGCAGGCCCGAGAAGCGCCTGATGTCGACCACCCAGAGATCCAGCGGCGCCTCGCCATCCACCACCCACTGCGCCAGCACCCAGCCGGCGCCACCGCCCGAGGCGATGCCGAAGGCGTTGAAGCCGGCGCCGACGAACATGTTCGCGCATTCCGGGGCCACGCCCAGGATGAAGTTGCCGTCGGGGGTAAAGCTTTCGGGACCGTTGATCATCTGCTTGACGCCGACATCGGCCAGTCCCGGCACACGTTCGATAGCCTGCACCATGTGCTGCTCGAAATGATCGAAATCGTCGTCGAACAGGCGGAATTCCCAGTCGTTGGGCACGTCACCAGTCGTCCAGCCCTGCGGGTTCGGCTCGTAGCCGCCCATGACAAGTCCGCCGACCTCCTCCTTGAAGTAGGTGCGGCGGTCGGGGTCGCGCAGCGTCGGCGCATCGGTGGCGAGCCCGGGCAGTTTCTCGGTGATGATGTACTGGTGCTTCACCGGTTGCAGTGGCACGTTGATGCCGGCCATCGCGCCCACCTGCCGTGCCCATTGGCCGGCACAGTTCACCACCTTGTCGCAGACAATGTCGCCCTGGTCGGTCTTCACCTTCAGGATGCGGCCGTCCTTCATTTCGAAGCCGGTCACGCGCACATTCTCGAACAGCCTGGCGCCATGCATGCGCGCGCCCTTGGCCAGCGACTGGGTGATGTCGGAGGGGCTGGCCTGGCCGTCGGTCGGCAGCCACGAGGCTCCGATCAGGTCCGACGTGTCCATCAGCGGCCACATCCGCTTGACCTCATCAGGTGACACCAGCTGCATGTCCATGCCGAAGCTCTTGGCCGTCGTCGCCAGCCGCTTGTATTCGGTCCATCGATCCTGGTTGGTTGCGAGCCGCAGGCAGCCGGTCATCTTCCAACCCGTGGCGAGCCCGGTCTCGGCCTCCAGTCCCTTGTAGAGTTCGACCGAATATTTGAGCACCCGCGTGATCGACGCCGACGAGCGCAGCTGTCCCACCAGCCCCGCCGCGTGCCAGGTCGAGCCCGAGGTCAGCTTGCCCTGTTCGAGCAGGATCACGTCGGCCTTGTGGTCGCGTGCCAGGTGATAGGCCGTCGAGCAGCCGATGATGCCGCCGCCGATGACGACGATCTGCGCGTGCGAGGGGAGGGCCATGACTACAGTTTCCCGTACTGGTTCTGGTAGGTTTCGAGCGCCGCCTCGAGCTTTTCGAGGTTTTCGGCGGTGTAGGCGACGTAATCGCTGCCGGGTGCGGTGAGGTACAATTCCGAGACCATGCTCCACATCGCCTCGCGCAGCAGCGAGGCGCATTGCATGGCCGCATGGGAGCGGCGGATAGCCTGGTCGGGCTTGCCGCCGAAATAGACGGTCAGCAACTCGTCCGACTCCTCCGCCGTCATGCCGGCATTGGACGCCGTGCCGGCCAGATCGAACATCGCGGTCGAGAAGCCGGCATATTCGAAGTCGATAAGCCACAGCCTGTCGCCGTCGTCGAGGAAATTGGCAGGCAAAAGGTCGTTGTGGCTGAAGATGACCGGCAGCGGCGCCTGGGTTTTTTCGAGCGCTTCTGCCAGCGTCAGGTAGCGCGGCAGTTCGGCAGCCATGCGGCTGCCACCGGCCTGGAGCGTGCGGGCATAGTCGCGGATGACATGGAAGGCCCAGAACATGAAACCTGCGCCCGAGACATGCCGCGGCATCTCCTCGTGGAAGCGCCTGACCAGAAGCGCGATGCGGGCGGCGTTGGCCCGCACGTCGTCCGCACCATAGGTCCTGGCGCCGAGGAATTCGCTCACCATCACGCCAGGCTCGGCATATTGCAGTTCGGGCGCAAAGCCTGCCTCGTGGGCCGCGCGCGCTACCATCACCTCGCGGTCGCGAAACACATGGTGGAAGGGATAGTCCTTGCCGAAGCGGACGACGTGGCGTCCGGCCCGGTCCTCGACCAGCCAGCTTTCGTTGCTGATGCCGCCCTTGAGCGGCGCAATCGTCACCGGGCCGTGCCACAGTGGCAGGGCGTGGATGCGGTCTTCGCTATTCGACATCAAGCCCCTCCGTGCCGTGTCTTGGCGCGTTCCCCTCGCGCCCTGGTCCTGTTGCGTCCCAGTCTTGTTGTCGGGCAGTCTCACGCGGCGGCAGCGACGGTGTCAATCCGGAGCTGTGGTTTTTGTTGTTATTTTGACCGTATATGTTGAGCATCGCGCCATGAATGCGATAGAATCAGTCAGAGAAAATCTCAAAATCGGCCATTCCGGCCGTTCGAGCGGGGCCGCCTGATGAACCACTCCAAGCGTCACAGCGAAATCCTGCGCCTGCTCGAGGATGAGGGCACGATCACCATCGCCGATCTCGCCGACAAGCTCGGCGTGTCGCTGGAAACCGTGCGGCGCGACGTCAAGCCGCTCACCGCCAATGGTTCGATCCTGAAGATGCACGGCGCCATCGGTCTGCCGTCGGTGGTCGGCGAGGCGCCGTTCGAGCGGCGCATGCGCGAAAATGCCGAAGCCAAGCGCGCCATTGCCCGGGTGGTTGCAGCCACCATCCGGGACGGCGACTCGGTCATGCTCGATACCGGCACGACGACGAGCTACCTCGCCCGAGAACTGCTTGGCCATCGCCGGCTGACTGTCGTCACCAACTCGTCCGACATCGCCCGCACCCTTGCCACGGTCAACGGCAACAAGGTCTACATGGCCGGCGGCGAGTTGCGCAGTGACAGCGGTGCTGCCTTCGGCGTTTCGGCCATCGAATTCGTCAGCCGTTTCGCCGTCACCCACGCGGTAATCTCGGCCGGAGCCGTCGACGCCGAAAACGGGGTGATGGACTACAATCTCGAGGAAGCCGAATTTGCCCGCACGGTGCTGGCGCGTGGCCAGCGCTCGGTTGTTGTCACCGACCACACCAAGTTCGGCCGCAAGGGGCTTGTCCAGGTCTGTGGCTTCCAGGGTTTTGGCGAACTCGTCACCGACATTGCGCCGCCCGCCGACCTGACCGATGCGCTGACAACGGCGGGAACCGAGTTGACCGTCGCCGGCTAGAGCAATTCCAGGAAAACTGCGCCGCGGTTTTCCGTCCGAATTGCTCAAAAACAAAGAGATGGAGGGGGCTGCGTTTTGAAGAAAAGCGGAAGCGCTCTAGGCTCTGTTCTTTGGGAATACCAGCCGGAAACACGCGCCCTTTTTGTCCTCGGTGCAGGCGAGTTCGATACGGCCTCCATGCATCTGCATGATCTCCTGCACCAGGTTGAGCCCGAGCCCGGCGCCGTGGCCGCGCTGCCGCAGCCGGTAGAACGGTTCGAAGATCGTCTCGCGCTCCGCCGCCGGCACGCCGTCGCCTTGGTCCGACACCTCGATGGTGGCTGCCCGCGTCACCTTGACGGTGATCTGGCCTGAATTGCCGCCGTGCTCGATGGCGTTCTGGACCAGGTTGGTGATGGCGCGCTCGATCGCCGTCTGGTCGCCACTGACCACCACCTTGCCGGGCACGGGCTCGAACGACATCTCGTAGCCGGCGGCAAAGGCCAGCGGGGCAAGATCGAACACCACGCTGCGCGCCACTGCCACCAGTTCGACATTTACAAGCGTTTCCGACTGTCGGCCAAGGCGCTGAATGTCGAGCAACTGGTCCGTCAGGTTCGACAGTCGCGCCGTGTCCTGCAGCAGCCGCGCCCGATCGGGCGTTGGCGGCAGCGAGGTGATGCGCGTGTTGAGGATGGCGACCGGCGTGCGCAATTCATGGGCGGCATCGACCAGGAAGCGTTTGTGCCGCTCATAACCCTTGTCGAGGCGGTCGAGTGCGCCGTTGACGGCCTTTACCAGCGGCGAGATTTCGGTGGGAATGCCGTCGACGGGAAGACGGACGCCACGCTCCTCGACGTCGATCTGCTCGGCAAGTGCCGCCGCCCGGCGCATACCCTTGAAGGCATTGCGCACCACAAGCGGGATGACGATCAGGGTCGCCAGTCCCATTACGCCGCCGACGGGCAGGATGACATCGGTAAATAGCTCCGGCGTCACCGACACCAGCGCCATGATGTGGAATTCGCCCTGGGCACCGGTGAAAATCTGCACGCGGCCGGCCGCAGTATCGGCCCACTGCACCGTCGCCGACGTCTGCGTCCCGCCCAGCTTCTTCACGAAGATTGCGTTGTCGATGTAGTCGAGGGATGCCGGAATGTCGGTCAGCAGGGCCGGCACCTTGCCTTCCGAGATCGAGTGTCCGTCGGTATCGCGCACGATGAACCAGAGGTCGGGAACTTCGGCGCGCAATCCTGCGAGCAATGGCCCTTCCTTCAGGGTCAACTTGCCGGCGTCGTCCTTGCGCACTGTCTTGCGCAGCACGTCGATGGCCCGACCTTCGTAATTGTCCGGGATCACGCCGGCGATGGTCAGCCCGCCGAGCAGGATGAAGATCATCAGCGTCAGCAACGCCACCTGCAGCACCACAAGGCGCCACACCAGCCGCCATTTCAGCGAGAGCGGCCGGAAGAAGCGCTTGACGTAGCGAAACAGCCGCGAAAGTCTCATGCGATCTCGCGCAACAGGTAGCCGACGCCACGCACGCCGTTGATCTCGACGCCGCATTCGGCTTCCGAAAGCTTGCGGCGCAGCCGCGACACATGGGTGTCGAGCGCGTTGGACTGGATCTCGTCGTCGAGACCGAACACGGCTTCCATCAACGATGTGCGCTGGACCATGCGGCCCATGCGCCTGAACAAGGCTTCCAGCACCAGCAGCTCGCGCCTGGGCAGCGTCATCGGCTCGCCGCGCACCGAAACCTCGCGGTGGCCGAAGTCGAAGGACAGGTCGCCGGCGCGGATGACCTGGGTCTGCATGTTCGCCGGCCGGCGCAGCAGCGCCCTCAGGCGCGCCAGGAACTCCTCGAAGGCGAAGGGTTTTGCCAGGTAGTCGTCGGCGCCCATGTCTAGCCCGTCGACCCTGTCGGAGATATCGCTGCGCGCCGTCAGCACCAGCACTGGCGTGGTGTTGCCGCGGGCGCGCAGCTTGGGCACCAGTGTCAGGCCGTCGCCGTCGGGCAACTGGCGGTCGAGCACGATGGCGTCATAGGCATCTTCGTTGGCATAATCGCCGGCTTCGAGCAGGGACGCCGCATGGTCGACCACCATGTCGTGCCGCTTGAGCGCCGTGCGTAGCGCGGAAGCCAGTTCCGGCTCGTCTTCGACCAGCAATATGCGCATCTTTCCCTCGACGGACGTCTTTACAAAGCGATGTGCGGCCCGGCTAGCGCTGTAACATTGCGAATACATTGCGAAAAGACGACGGCTCTCCTTACAACTGCCGAAATGCCATGGCCGGCTCAATTTCCCGCAATGCATGTGTAATCCTGTGGCCGCAAACAGCCAGCACAGGATGCCGGCGAGTGATTCGCTCCCGGATGATGTGCAAAAGAGGGTCGAAATGGCTGCAAGCGATACTTTGTCATTCCTCAGGGCATGGGCGTCGGCCCCCCTCAAGATAGGTTCCATCGCTCCGTCGGGCACCAGCCTTGCGTCGTTGATGACGCGCGAGATCGGCGCCGACGCCGGCAAGGTGCTCGAGCTTGGTGCGGGTACCGGCGTCTTCACCAAGGCACTGCTGGGGCGCGGCATCAGGGAGCAGGACCTGACGCTGATCGAGTTCAACTCCGATTTTGCCCATCTGCTGCGCCACCGCTATCCCGCCGCTCGCATCCTCGAGATCGACGCTGCGGCACTGCGCCATCTGCCGCTGTTCGACGGACCTGAACTGGGTGCTGTCATCAGCGGTCTGCCGTTCCTGGCCATCCCGCCGCGCCAGACGTCTTCGATCCTCGAAGGCGTGTTCTCCAACCTGCGGCCCGGCGGCGCCATGTATCTGTTCACCTATGGCTTCCGCTGCCCGATCGACCAGTCCTTGCTCGACAGGCTTGACTTGGAGGTCACGCGCGTTGGACACACCTTCCGCAACATACCGCCGGCTTCTGTCTACCGTCTTGTCAGAATGAAGCCGGCCAAGAGCTACGACTGGCGCTTTGTATGATCCCATCCTTTCTCGGTTTCGGCCTTGTCGGCGCGGCCTGCCTCGCCTTCACCGAGAAGATCTCTCCGGTGCCGCCGTCGCATGTGCTGCTGCTGTTCCTCGGCATGACGGTCGCGCCTGACATTCCCACGCTCGTCCAGTTCATGGCCGCGACCACGGTCGGTTCGACGCTCGGCTCGATGATCTGGTATGCGGGCGGCACCTGGCTTGGCCATGAACGAGCCGATGCCTTCGTCAAGCGCTTCGGGCGCTACGTGTTCCTGCGGCACGAAACCTATCAGCGGCTGGCGCAGGCCTATCGCCGCAACAATTTCCGGGCTTCGCTGGTGGCGCAGCTAGTTCCCGTCGCGCGCACCTATCTGGCGCTCGAGGCCGGCGTGCTCAGGCTGTCATTCGTGCCCTTTGCCCTTGCCACGCTGATCGGCGCATTCCTCTGGAACGGTGCGTTCCTGTTCGGCGGCTATCTGATGCGCGACGGCGACCACGACCCGGTGACGATCGGCTTCCGCATCGTCGCCATCGTCGTGGTGGCCGAGATCGTCTTCCTGCTGGCGCTGCGTCACAGCGCCCGAAAAGCACCAGAAACATCTGCCCCGAAACCGGACTCGGTTTTCGGGGAGCACGATGCGCAACCCCGATAGGTCAGGGCGCGCTGCGGGCGATATGCCGTTTCATTCCACGACGCGATAGATGTTCCAGTAGGACGAGCCTGAGACCACCAGCGGCTCAAGCTTCTTGCCCCATTGAGCATGGGCCTCGATCTTGGAAATCCGGGCGAAGAAATCTTCGAGCTGCGCCAGGCTTTCGACATGATGATTGGCCTCGATCGTCGCTTCCTTGGCGCCGATCGAGCCGGTCAATATCTGCATCGCCATCTTGTCGGTGCCCGCCTGCGGGCCGATTTCGCGCTCCCACTGGCGCATGAGCTCGATTGCACTCTGCTTGTGCCCGAAGCGGGCGTCGATCTTCCAACGTGCCACGAACATGCTGCTCTCCCTCAAGGGTTGGGCGGCCTCCGTCTTTTACTTTAGCACTTGCGTGGATTTCTAACGAATGTAGCGGGGGCAAAAAAGAAAACGGCCGGGTTGCCCCGGCCGCACTGTGTCGGGAGTCCGATCCGTCGCTTCAGGCTGCGTCCTGCCTGGGACGCCGGATGGTGACGGAGGCCTCGATCACGGTCGGCTTCATGCCCACGCCGCCGGCGTCGACCAGCTCGAAGAACTGGCGCCGCATGCGCGGATCCCAGAACTTGTTGATGTGCTCGGCAATGCCCGCGACGCCTTCGTCATGCGGCTTGGAATCGAAGAACGTGGCGATCTGGTTCGCCATGTAGACGAGCTTCTGCTTGGTGCTCATCCTGTCTTCGTCGTCATGCGACATTTTTCGCGGCTCCGGTATTCAAGCGGTCGGGATGGGTGAAGATGTCGAAATCGTCGCCGCGCACGAGTGCCACGAGCGTCATACCGGCCTGTTCGGCGGTACGGATGGCCAATGCCGTGGGCGCCGAAACGGCGATGATGAAGGGCGCGCCGATCGCCGCCGTCTTCTGCACCATCTCGACCGAGACGCGGCTGGTCACCACGACAGCGCCTGAGCCGCCGTCGATGCCGGCCAGGCTGAGCGCGCCGGCTAGCTTGTCCAGCGCGTTGTGACGACCAACATCCTCGCGCGCCGCGACCACGCCCTTGCCGGGCACATAGAAGCCGGCAGCGTGGACCGCGCCGGTCTCGGCATGCAGCGGCTGCATTTTGGACAGCATTTTCACGGCCTGCACGATATCGTCGGCGGAAAGATGCAATGCCGGCCGGTGCACGTCGCAGACCGAGCGCATCGCCTCCTCGATGGACTCGATGCCGCACAGACCGCAGCCGACGGGGCCAGCGAGGCGCCGCCTACGCTGCTCAAAGCGCGTGTTGGCCTTGTCGAACAGCCTGATCTGGATGTCGATGCCGGCCTCGACGTCGAGCACCTCGATGGCCTCGATCTCGGCAGCCGAGCCGATGATGCCTTCGGTCAGCGAGAAGCCAAGCGCGAAGTCCTCGAAATCGGCTGGGCTCGCCATCATCACCGCATGGGTGGTGCCGCCATAAGACAGCGCCACCGGCGTCTCTTCCGGCACCATGCGGTTGGCCACCGACGTGCCGCTCGCCCGGCGGGCGAGGCGGGAGGTCGCGGAGATCGCGGGACGGTCGGTCATCGTTCGTCTTCCCACTTACGGGGAGAAGATGCCGGCAGGCAGGTGAGGGGCAGCGCAAACCTTTCGGGGCTGGCACTGCCCCTCATCAGGCCTTTCAGGCCACCTTCTCCCCGAGGACGGGGAGAAGGAAAGGCTTGCGTCCCGCGCACGATCCTACTCCGCCGCTTCCATGTGGCCGGCGATGCGGCGGCTCTGCTGGGCCTGGTCGTTGTAATCCTTCTGCCAATCCGACGGGCCGTTGGAAGGCGACACCTGCACCGCCGTCACCTTGTATTCCGGACAGTTGGTCGCCCAGTCCGAGAAGTCGGTGGTGATGACGTTAGCCTGCGTGTCGGGGTGGTGGAAGGTGGTGTAGACCACACCAGGCGACACCTTGTCGGTAACGGTTGCCCGCAGCGTCGTTTCGCCGGCACGGCTGACCAGCCTGACCCAGTCGCCATCGCGCAGGCCGCGGTTTTCGGCGTCATGCGGGTGGATTTCGAGCAGGTCCTCGGCATGCCAGGCAACGTTTTCGGTACGCCGGGTCTGGGCGCCGACATTGTACTGGCTGAGGATGCGGCCGGTGGTGAGCAGCAGCGGGAAGCGCGGGCCGGTCCGTTCGTCCGTCGCCACATATTCGGTGCGGATGAACTTGCCCTTGCCGCGGACGAAGCCGTCTATATGCATGATCGGCGTGCCCTCGGGCGCCTTGTCGTTGCAAGGCCATTGCACCGAGCCCATCTTCTCCAGGAAGTCGTAGGAGACGTTGGCGAAGGACGGCGTGGTCTTGGCCACTTCGTCCATGATCTCGGACGGGTGCTGGTAGTTCCAGTTGAGGCCCATTGCCTGGGCGAGCTTCTGCGTCACCTCCCAGTCGGCATAGCCGTTCTTCGGGGTCATCACCTTGCGCACGCGGTTGATGCGGCGCTCGGCGTTGGTGAAGGTGCCGTCCTTCTCGAGGAAGGTCGAGCCCGGCAGGAAGACGTGGGCGTAGTTGGCCGTCTCGTTGAGGAACAGGTCCTGCACGACGACGCATTCCATGGCGGCGAGGCCGGCCGAAACGTGCTTGGTGTCGGGGTCGGACTGCAGAATGTCCTCGCCCTGGATGTAGATACCCTTGAACGTGCCGTCGACGGCGGCGTCCAGCATGTTGGGGATGCGCAGGCCCGGCTCATCGTCGAGCTTCACGCCCCACAGGCTGTCATAGATGTCGCGCACGGCATCGCCCGAGATGTGGCGGTAGCCCGGCAGTTCGTGCGGGAACGAGCCCATGTCGCAGGCGCCCTGCACGTTGTTCTGGCCGCGCAGCGGGTTCACGCCGACGCCCTTGCGGCCGATGTTACCGGTCAGCATGGCGAGGTTGGCGATGCCGATGACGGTCGTCGAGCCCTGGCTGTGCTCGGTGACGCCGAGGCCGTAATAGATTGCGCCGTTGCCGCCGGTCGCATAGAGCCGCGCGGCGCCGCGGATGGTCTCGGCCGGCACGCCCGACAGCTTCTCGACTTCCTCGGGGCTGTGGCGCGGGTCCGAAACGAACTCGGCGTAGTCCTGGAATTCCGACCAGTCGCAGCGCTCGCGGATGAAGGCCTCGTTGAACAGGCCTTCGGTGACGATGACATGCGCAATCGCGGTGACCACGGCGACGTTTGTGCCCGGCTTGAGCGCCAAGTGATGCTCGGCCTGGATATGCGCGGACTTCACCATCTCGGTACGGCGCGGATCGATGACGATCAGCTTGGCGCCGGCGCGCAGCCGCTTCTTCAGGCGCGAGGCGAACACCGGGTGCGCCGAGGCCGGGTTTGCGCCGATGATGAGCGCCACGTCGGTGTGCTCGACCGAATCGAAGTCCTGCGTGCCGGCCGAGGTGCCGTAGGTCTGGCCGAGGCCGTAGCCGGTCGGCGAGTGGCAGACGCGGGCGCAGGTGTCGACATTGTTGTTGCCGAAGCCCTGGCGGATCAGTTTCTGGACGAGATAGGTCTCTTCATTGGTGCAGCGCGACGAGGTGATGCCGCCGATGGCGCCACGTCCATACTGGTACTGGATGCGGCGGAATTCCTTGGCCGTGTGGGCGATCGCTTCTTCCCAGCTGACTTCACGCCACGGATCGGTGATGTTCTCGCGGATCATCGGGTTGAGGATGCGCTCCTTGTGGGTGGCGTAGCCATAGGCGAAGCGACCCTTGACGCAGGAGTGGCCGCGATTGGCCTTGCCGTCCTTCCACGGCACCATGCGCACCAGCTCTTCGCCGCGCATTTCGGCCTTGAACGAGCAGCCGACGCCGCAATAAGCGCAGGTGGTGACGACTGAGTGCTCGGGCTGGCCGATCTCGATGACCGACTTTTCCGTCAGCGTCGCCGTCGGGCAGGCCTGCACGCAGGCGCCGCAGGACACGCACTCGCTGTCGAGGAACAGTTCATGCGCGCCGGGTGACACGCGGCTGCCGAAACCGCGGCCTTCGATGGTCAGCGCAAAGGTGCCCTGCACCTCTTCGCAGGCCCGCACGCAGCGCGAGCAGACGATGCACTTGGACGGATCGTAGGTGAAGTAGGGGTTGGACTCGTCCTTGGCCATCCACTTGAAGTTTTCGACGCCATTGTTCTTGGCGCGAACGTGGTTGTCGCCCTCATAGCCGTAGCGCACGTCGCGCAGGCCGACTGCACCCGCCATGTCCTGCAGTTCGCAGTCGCCATTGGCCGCACAGGTCAGGCAGTCGAGCGGATGGTCGGAGATGTAGAGCTCCATCACGCCCTTGCGGATGTCCTTGAGACGCCCTGTCTGGGTGTGGACCACCATGCCGGGCATGACAGGCGTCGTGCAGGACGACGGCGTGCCGTTGCGGCCCTCGATCTCCACCAGGCAAAGCCGGCAAGAGCCGAAGGCGTCGACCATGTCGGTGGCGCAGAGTTTTGGAATGGCGATGCCCGCTTCCATCGAGGCGCGCATGATCGAAGTGCCCTCGGGCACCGTGACCGAAAAGCCGTCGACGGTCAGCGTGACCTGCTTTTCGGACTGGGAGGCAGGGGTGCCGAAGTCGATTTCGTGTACGAGACCCATGTTCTGTCTCCTATTCCGCAGCCTGAGCGACCGTAGCCGGCCGGAAATCTTCGGGGAAATGGTTGATGGCGCTCATCACCGGGTAGGGGGTGAAGCCGCCGAGAGCGCAAAGCGAACCGAACTTCATCGTGTTGCAGAGGTCGGTGACCAGCGCGAGCTGCTTTTCCGGCTCGATGTTCTGCTTGAGCTTGTCGAGCGTCTCGACGCCGCGCGTCGAGCCGATGCGGCAGGGCGTGCACTTGCCGCAGCTTTCGATGGCGCAGAATTCCATGGCGAAGCGTGCCTGCTTCAGCATGTCGGCGCTGTCGTCGAACACGGTGATGCCGGCATGGCCGATGAGGCCGTCGCGCTTGGCGAACTCTTCATAGTCGAACGGCGTGTCGAACAGCGCGCGCGGGAAATAGGCGCCGAGCGGGCCGCCGACCTGCACGGCCTTGACCGGACGGCCGGTTGCCGTGCCGCCGCCGATCTCGTCGACGATCTCGCCCAGCGTCAGACCGAAGGCCACTTCGAACAGGCCGCCATGCTTGACGTTGCCGGCAATCTGGATCGGGATGGTGCCGCGCGAGCGGCCCATGCCGAAGTCCTTGTAGTGCTGGGCCCCCTTGTCCATGACGACAGGCACCGAGGCGAGCGAGATGACGTTGTTGATGACGGTTGGCTTGCCGAACAGGCCCTGGATCGCCGGCAGCGGCGGCTTGGCGCGCACCACGCCGCGCTTGCCTTCGAGGCTGTTCAGCAGAGAGGTTTCCTCGCCGCAGACATAGGCGCCGGCGCCGGAGCGGATTTCGATGTCGAAGCCCTGGGAGGATCCCAGCACGCTCTTGCCGAGAACGCCGGCTTTCCTCGCCACCTCGACCGCCTTGGTCATGGCGGTGATGGCGTGCGGATATTCCGAGCGGATGTAGACGTAGCCCTTGGTGGCATGGGTCGCGAGGCCGGCGATCGCCATGCCCTCGATCAGCACGAAGGGGTCGCCTTCCATGATCATGCGGTCGGCGAAGGTGGCCGAGTCGCCCTCGTCGGCGTTGCAGACGATGTACTTCTGCTCGGCCGCGGTATCGAGAACCGTCTTCCACTTGATGCCGGTCGGGAAGCCGGCGCCGCCGCGGCCGCGCAGGCCGGACTCGGTCACCTGCTTGACGATGTCGGCGGGCGCCATCGCCACCGCATTGCGCAGGCCGGTCAGGCCGCCATGGGCCTCGTAGTCGGCGAGCGACAGCGGGTCGGTGATGCCGCAGCGGGCGAAGGTCAGGCGCGTCTGCCTGGCGAGGAAGGGAAGCTTTTCAGGGTCGCCCAGCGACAGCTTGTGCTGGCCGCCATTGGCGAGGCCGGCGTCGAACAGCGAGGCGACGTCCTTGGCCGCGACCGGGCCATAGGCGACGCGGCCGGCTTCGGTCGCGACTTCGACCATCGGCTCCAGCCAGTACATGCCGCGCGATCCGTTGCGCACGATTTTTGCATCGATGCCGCGGGCGGCAACCTCATTTGCGATCGCCTTGGCGACCTTGTCGGCGCCGAGCGACAGAGCGCCGGAATCACCGGGAACGTAGATCGTCACGCTCATGAGCGGACCTCCTCGGCGATTTCATCGATCTTGTCGGCATCGAGGCGGCCGATCACTTCGCCGTCGAGCATGGCGGCGGGGGCGCAGGCGCACAGCCCGAGGCAATAGATCGGCTCGAGCGTGACCGCGCCGTCCTTGGTCGTTTCGTGGAAGCCGATGCCGAACTTCTGCTTGATCTGTGCGGCGATCGCCTCGCTGCCCATCGACTGGCAGGCTTCCGCCTGACAGACCTTCAGCACATGCCGACCGGCCGGGTGATGGCGGAAGTCGTGGTAGAAGGTGAAAACGCCATGCACTTCGGCGCGCGACAGGTTCAGCGCGTCGGCGATGATCGGCAAGGTTTCTTGCGGGACGTAGCCAAATTCTTCCTGGATGCCATGGAGAATCGGGATCAGCGGACCCTCGAGGCTCTTCATTTCGCTGATCACTGCCGCAGTTCTTGCGGCGAGTTCGGTACTTGCTGGCTGCATGACCACGCAGCGCCCTCCCTGACACTGGCGCCATCTTGGGCGCTATATCCCTATTGAAGCCGATCTGAAGGACCGGAATCAATAAAGCTGTTTCGTCACATGATAAAAATTTTCTATCGAGTAACGATTTCAGGGCCAGTGTAGATCAGGACTGGCGGCGAAAATCGCCTGCCAGCGCCATGGCTTCGTCAAGCAGCGCCTGCACGAGCGTGGTGTTCGGATCGCGTTTTGCCACCACCAGTCCGACCGTGTGGCTGGCGTCGGGCTCGATGATCGGGATTGCCCGGATCGGCTCGGCGAAACCGAAGGTTTCCGCCAGGTTGAGCGGCATGATCGACGACCATTTGCCGGTGCGGATGTGCGAAAACAGCACGATCATCGAGTTCGATTCGAGCGTCGGGCGCACCTGCACGCCGGCCTCGGCGAGATGCTGGTCGATGATGCGACGGTTCTGCATGTCGGGCGTGAGCAGGCAGAGCGGCAGCGTGCTCACTTCCTCCCAGGTGACCTTGTCGCGATCGGAATATTCATTCCCGGCAGCCGTGATCAGCTGGTAGCGCTCGGCATAGAGCGGAACGCTGGTGACCCGACCCAGCGGCTCGTTGTCGAGATAGGTGATTCCCGCGTCGACCTCGTAATTGCCAAGCAGCGACAGCACCTCGATCGAGGTGCGCGACAGGATCGAGAAGGTGACGCCGGGGTGTTTTTCGCGGAACGGCGTGGTCAGCTTCGGCACCATGGCGAGCGCGGTGGGGATGGCGGCGATGCGGATACGCCCCGAAAGACCATGGCGCGCGGCGCGCATTTCCTCACGCATGGCGCGTGTGTCGCCGACGATGCGCCTGGCCCATTCCAGCACCTGCCGGCCCTCTGGCGTCAGACCCTGGAAGCGCGACCCGCGCTGGACCAACATCACGCCGAGTATGTCCTCGAGCTGCTTGATCCCGGCCGACAACGTCGGCTGAGTGACGCCGCATTCTTCGGCTGCGCGTCCGAAATGTTGCTCTCTGGCGAGTGCGATGAAGAATTCAAGCTTGTCGATCATGCCGGCAAGCTAACTGCAGCCGCCGCCTTGCGCCAGACTGGTTGCGCTGCGGTTTGTGTGTTCCGTGCTGGGTTGTGTGGCGGTTCGGGAGGCGTTGGTGCAGGCCTGTGCTTGTAGCGCTCGTCGCTTCATGCCGTGGCGCGCTCATGATGTCCGCAACCGCGCAATACGAGCTATTCGGCCGTGCATTCGCGCCAGCCATCCCATCGCGCCTCCGGCACCGATAGGGGCTTCCCGCGGTCCAACCTACTGGTTGATCAGGTTCAGGATATTCCCGTCGGGATCGGTGAACCACGCGACGCGCAGGTCGCCGAAGACGTGCACGTCGCCGTCGAGCTTAGTGTCCGGCATGTCGTAGTGCTCGAAGACGACACCCCTGAGCTTCAGCTCCTTGACCAGCCGGTCGATGTCGCCGCCCACCGCCCAGGTGACTGCGGTCGCCTTGTTGGTGCCGGCGAATTCGGAGCGGTAGACGTTGACGAGCGAGCTGCCGCTCTTCAGCACCGCGACGTCCTCGCCCATGGCTTCGACCTCTGACAGCCCAAGCGTGCCGATGTAAAAGTTCTTGGCGCGGCCGAGGTCCCTGACCGCGATATTGGCGATGGCGTTGGTATGTCCAAGCATGTCGTCCTCCTTCGCAAGGTACTGGATTGCACCGGCGGAAACCTCGGCCGCCATAGCAGACGAGGCAAAAGCTCAACCCCGCTCGGCGATGGCCTTGAGATTGGCGAGGCCCTTTTCGAAGTCCTTGCCGATCATCTTGTCGAAGTTCATGACCGTCTGCATCACCTTGGTCATGAATAGCGATGGTCCGCGCATCGCCCAGTTGACCCGGGTCGTTTGTCCCTGCGGCACTATCGTGAATTCGGCCATGTTGTGCGCCTCGAACGGCCTCAAGAAATCGAGTTTGATGGCGACCTTGTTTGGCGCTGCCGCCTCGACGATCTCCATGCGGCCCGAGCCAACCTTTTTGTTGCCGTCCCACTCGTAGACCGCGCCGCGTCCGGATTGGGCGCCGCTCATCTTGCGCCTTAGGTCGGGGTCGAGCCCCTCCCAGGGCGACCAGTCGCGCCATTTGTGGAAGTCGTCGATCAGCGCGAAGACCGTTTCCGGAGCGGCGGCGATGTCGGTCGTCCGCTGGACGACGAAATTGTTCGGTTTGGTCGCGGCAATTGCCAGAATGGCAAGGACCGCCAGAACGATGATGCCCAGTATGATGGCGAGAATGGTCATGTCAGTTGCCTTCCGTGCCTTAGCGGACGAACGGGATCAGAGCGCGAAGCCGCCCGTTGCGCAAGTAGAGGCCGCCCCAGAGCATCAGGCCGAGATAGACGCCGAACAGCGTGTGCGTGAACAGCGGATTGCCGATGCGCACATGGATGGCGATGGCGCCGCCGAGATAACCGGTCAGAAGGATCGCGCCGAGCACGGCGGTACGCGGCCAGGCATAGAGCACCGTACAGGCCAGCGTCAGCACGCCCAGCGTGCGGGCCAGTTCCGGCGGAAAGCCGAGGGCTGCGGTGGTGTCGATCACCACCTGCAGCGGAACGAGCTTGATGACTGCATCGAAAATCAGGAAGGCGATGACCAGACCGCTCAAAACGCGACCGGTCCACAGGGCGGAATTGGAGATGGCGGGAGTTTCGATTGCCGAATGCATGATGTGGTGCCTCGTTGGTGTCTGCTGCAAGGACGCAGCAGCCTGGTCGATCCCGACATGCCCGTCGAAAAAACCTTGTCCCCAACAGAAGGGGCGGCCTGGCTCTTTGCCATCGGCCTTTGCCGACTGCCATTTCGGGTAGCTTGGTTCTTCCGCCAAACTGCATTATCTCATGCCCATCACAGTGCAGCAGGTTCTTCACATGACAGTCACCAAAGAAACCGTCCTGGAGCGTCTCAAGACGATCAACGGCCCGGATTTCTCAGGCAACATCGTCGAGCTCGGGCTCGTCTCGGAAGTTTTCATCGCTGACGGCAAGGTGTTTTTCTCGATCACCGTACCTGCCGCGCGCGCCCAGGAAATGGAGCCGCTGCGCGCCGCAGCCGAACGCGTCGTCAAGGCCATTCCGGGCGTCAGCGGCGCCGTTGTCGCCCTGACCGCCGAGAAGAAGGGCGGCGGCATGGAAGCGCCGGTGCCGACGAAGCCCGCAGCACCCCGCCCAGCGACCGCACCTGCGGCACGGCCGGCTCAGCATGCGCCCACCTCGCAGTCGCAGGGCAAGCGCGGTGTGCCCGGGATCGCCTCGATCATCGCGGTCGCCTCCGGCAAGGGTGGTGTCGGCAAGTCGACGACGGCGGTCAACATTGCCCTCGGCCTCGCCGCCAACGGCCTCAAGGTCGGCGTGCTTGACGCCGACATCTATGGCCCGTCGATGCCCAAGCTTCTCGGCATCCATGGCCGGCCCGAGACGGTCGACGGCAAGATCCTGAAGCCGATGCAGAACTATGGCCTCAAGGTCATGTCGATGGGGTTCCTCGTCGATGAGGAAACGCCGATGATCTGGCGCGGGCCGATGGTCATGTCGGCTCTGACCCAGATGCTGCGCGAGGTCGAATGGGGGCCGCTCGACGTGCTCGTCGTCGACATGCCTCCCGGCACCGGCGACGCCCAGCTGACCATGGCCCAGCAGGTGCCGTTGGCAGGTGCGGTCATCGTCTCGACGCCGCAGGATCTGGCGCTGATCGATGCCCGCAAGGGTCTCAACATGTTCAAGAAGGTCGATGTGCCGCTGCTCGGCATCGTCGAGAACATGAGCTATTTCGTCGCCCCCGACACCGGCAAGCGCTACGACATCTTCGGCCATGGTGGCGCGAGGAAGGAAGCCGAACGCCTCGGCGTCACCTTCCTGGGCGAAGTGCCGCTGGAAATGGGTATCCGCGAAAGCTCCGATGCCGGAACGCCTGTTACCGTCTCCAAGCCCGACAGCGCCCAGGCGCAAACCTATCGCGCCATTGCTGCCAAAGTCTGGGAGCGCCTGCAGGAAGAAAAGGGCGCCGCCGCAGCGGCAACACCGACCATCGTGTTCGAATAGGCGAGGGGACTCAGCCGGGAGAGGGGCGGACTAAGCTCCGCCCACCTTTTCGCTGAAGGTCGAGAAGAATTGTCCGGCGAGCTTCTTCGAGGTCGAGGTGATGAGCCGGCTGCCGAGCTGGGCGATCTTGCCGCCGACATCGGCCTTGGCCGCATATTTCAGGATGGTCGCGTCGGGCCCGTCCTCGACGAGCGTGACATCGGCGCCGCCCTTGGCGAAGCCGGCGATGCCGCCCTTGCCCTCGCCCTCGATGGTGTAGGAGTGCGGCGGCTTGAGGTTCTTGAGTGTGACCTCGCCGGCAAAGGTTGCCTTGATCGGGCCGATCTTGAGCACAACCTTGGCGGCCATTTCAGTGAGCGACGACATCTCCAGGCTCTCGCAGCCGGGAATGCTCTCCTTCAGAATCTCAGGATCGTTCAGCGCCTTCCAGACCACATCGATGGGGGCCGCGATCTTTTCCTCGCCTTCGATCACCAGAGCCATGAAGTCCTCCCGACTGACCTGTTTCCAAAAGGGGTAACGGACGACGCAGGCCTTGTCTATCGCACCGAGGTTCCGGACACATCTGTCCATACTCTTACCGCTTGTTAAGACCCGCATGGGATGACCGGTCCGGAATACTTGCGAGGGCGATGTGCTCAAGATCATTTTGAAGGCCAGCGCCATCACGGCCGCTGTCATCGCCGTCAGCCAGGTGGTTTCGTTTGCCGGCCGCTATGCCGCTGGCCAGCCCTTCACCTGGTTCGTGTTCATGATGAACTCGCTCCTGCCCATGCTCACCGCCTTTCCGGCCGGCCTCTATGTGTTCTGGCAGAACGCCAAGCTGCGGCGGGCGCTGGACGACCTTTCGGTGCTCCACGCCAAGCTGGAAACCAAGGCCAATCGCGACCAGATGACCGGGTTCCTCAACCGCGAGGCCTTCTTCGAAAGGTTCAAGCAAGTACGCCGCAAGACCGACGAAGGTGCGCTTCTGCTCATCGATGCCGACCACTTCAAGAAGATCAACGACACCTATGGACACCTTGTCGGGGACGAGGCGCTGAAGCTGATTGCGGGGGCGATCGACGCCACCACGCGCCAGCCCGATGTCGTCGGCCGCATCGGCGGCGAGGAATTCTGTGTCTTTCTGCCGGCCGTCGGCCGTAGCGAGGCGGCCGAGATCGCCGAACGGATCAGGCTTGCCGTCGAGCGCCTCGAATTTTTGCCGAATGGCATCAGGCATCCGCTGACCATCAGCGTGGGCATCGCGCTTTCGATCGGGCAGCAGCCGACCTCGCAGTTGATGCGGCGCGCCGACCGCTGTCTCTACGAGGCGAAGGGCCGCGGTCGTAACACCGTCGTTATCGAGGACGCGCTGGAGGCGGTGTAAGCCTGGGGTTCGCCGACCCCTCAGCCCTTGCGGCCGATCGGGATGATCTCTCGCGATGCTTGCGTGAACTCTGCCCCCTGCCAGCTGCCGAGCCAGCGGTCGACGACAAGGCCGGCAGTGGCGATCATCGCGGCGAGTGGCTCCTGCGCCGGGAAGGCGATGCGCGATTGAGCATGGAATAACCGGCCGTTTGCCGGGACGCGGTAGAATGTGTCGTAGGTGACGATGCCGGTCGCCTCATCCTGCACGGCATCGTTCCAGGCTTCGACCGCGCCGTAGACGGGATGTTCGACGCTGCGCTGCGAATAGCCCGGCCCCCAGCCCAGCCAGGCCTTCGCCAGCGGATTGCGGGTGTCGAAGATGAAGCGGCCACCGGGTGCGAGATGGGCCGCGATGGTGTTCAGCGCCGCCTGTTGCTCTTCCGCCGTCAGGAACACCTGGAAGGCGTGGCCCGTCAGTATCACCAGGTCAAAGGATTTGCCGAGGCGCAGCTTGCGGGCGTCGCCTTCGACCCATTCGACCTGGTCGCCGCCAGGGCGCTTGCGGGCGACATCCAGCATGGCGAGCGCCGGATCGGCGCCGGTTGCAGTGCGTCCGGGCGCCAGCATCGCCGTCAGCGCGCCGGTGCCGCAGCCAAGGTCGAGCACGCTGCGGGCATCGCCGGCGAACTGCAGGATGAAGTCGACATCGTCGCCGCCTTCGTTCTCGAGGTCGTAGAACTGCACGAGTTCGGGGTCGATGTAGAGACGGTCGTCGATCACGGTACTGCTCGCTCTGACATGTGAAATTGCGTATCGACCCGAAATGCGTGTTCGGGTTTTCGGGCCAATGGCTGGCGGCGCATTCTTATCATCAGGGCGCTGTGAGAAAAGCCCCGCAGGCTGCGGATGCGGGCCGCCGGAAGCCACATTGCGAGATGTCGGCGCGCCATGCCTTCGTCGCTCTTGCAGCGGTTTGGTCCTTGCCATAACGATGCAAGTCCGGATTTCGGGAGGAATTGATGGCCGGCACAAAGACGACGAAGAAGCTCCGTTCGCAGGAGTGGTTCGACAATCCCGACAACCCCGGCATGACCGCGCTCTATCTCGAGCGCTATTTGAATTTCGGCCTGACGCGCGAGGAACTGCAGTCGGGCAAGCCGCTGATCGGCATCGCCCAGACCGGATCTGACCTGTCGCCTTGCAACCGCCACCACATCGAGCTCGCCAAGCGCGTTCGCGACGGCATCGTAGCTGCAGGTGGCGTGCCATTCGAGTTCCCCTGCCACCCGATCCAGGAAACCGGAAAACGCCCCACCGCTTCGCTCGACCGCAACCTCGCCTATCTCAGCCTGGTCGAAGTGCTCTACGGCTATCCACTTGACGGCGTGGTGCTGACCGTCGGCTGCGACAAGACCACGCCGGCGCTGCTGATGGCAGCCGCCACCGTGAATATCCCGGCCATCGCGCTGTCGGTCGGTCCCATGCTCAATGGCTGGCACAAGGGCGAACGCACCGGCTCGGGCACCATCGTGTGGAAGTCGCGCGAAAAGCTGTCGGCCGGCGAAATCGACTACGACCAGTTCATGGACATCGTCGCGTCCTCGGCGCCGTCGGTCGGTTACTGCAACACCATGGGCACGGCAACGACGATGAACAGCCTGGCCGAAGCTCTGGGTATGCAACTGCCCGGTTCGGCCGCAATTCCCGCGCCCTATCGCGAGCGCGGCCAGATCTCCTACGACACCGGCAAGCGCATCGTCGACATGGTGCGCGAGGACCTGAAGCCTTCCGACATCATGACGCGCGAGGCGTTCGAGAATGCCATCGTCGTCAACTCGGCCATCGGCGGGTCGACCAATGCGCCCATCCATCTCAACGCCATTGCCCGCCATCTCGGCGTGGCGCTCGACAATGACGACTGGCAGAAGGTCGGTCACCATGTGCCACTGCTGGTCAACCTGCAGCCGGCCGGCGAATATCTTGGCGAGGACTACCACCACGCCGGTGGCGTGCCGGCCGTTGTTGCCGAACTGATGAAGGCAGGCCTGCTGCCGCATCCCGACGCCATCACCGCCAATGGCCGGACGATGGGCGAGAACTGCGCCGCAGCCGAGAACATGGACACCAAGGTCATCCGGTCGGTCGCCGACCCGCTGAAGAAGGACGCCGGCTTCATCAATCTGAAGGGCAATCTGTTCGACAGCGCGATCATGAAGACCAGCGTGATTTCCGGAGAATTCCGCGAACGCTATCTGTCAAATCCTGGAGATCCTGAAGCCTTCGAGGGCACGGCAAAGGTGTTCGACGGACCGGAGGATTATCACGCCCGCATCGACGATCCGGCCGAAGCCATCGACGAGAACACCATCCTGTTCATGCGCGGGACCGGTCCGGTCGGCTATCCCGGTGCTGCCGAGGTGGTGAACATGCAGCCGCCGGCCTACCTGATCAAGCGCGGCATTCATGCACTGCCCTGCATCGGCGACGGCCGTCAGTCCGGCACCTCGGGTTCACCGTCGATCCTCAACGCCTCGCCGGAAGCCGCTGTCGGCGGCGGGCTGGCACTGCTGAAATCAGGCGACCGCGTGCGCATCGACCTGAGAAAAGGGACGGCCGACATCCTCGTCAGCAACGACGAGATCATCCGCCGCCGCGCCGAGCTGCAGGCCAATGGCGGTTATCGTTACCCCGGTCACCAGACTCCATGGCAGGAGATCCAGCGCGGCATGGTCGACCAGCTGTCTGAAGGCATGGTGCTCAAGCCGGCAGTGAAGTACCAGCGAGTCGCTCAAAGCAAGGGTGTTCCGCGCGACAATCACTAAGTGCGTGGGCTCAAGGCGGCAGAGCGTCAGTATCTGAGCATCGACGCCCCGCTACTATGCGGGTACAAACACCCGAGCTATTCGCCCGCCGCACTTGTGGCTTTGCCGGAGCAGACCGGCTGGGCCAGAGTTTCTGCGAGGATGCTGCGCCGGTTGATCTCGGCGCGCGCGGCGTAATGACCGAGATGCTGCGCAGCAGCGGCGGCCCCGATGCCGAGAGCCAGGGCCGCGGCAAATGCCGCGACCCAACGATGCCAACCGGACGCCGCTCTCAGCAAGCGGCGCCGAACTGCCAAAACAGCGACGATCAGAGCTCCGAGCGCACAGCACACAGCCTGCTCAGCCGTGCTTGCCGCAGCCGCAGCCGGCCGGATGGTAGCGTCCCGTCATCTCGACCATACCGCCCTTTCCATACATGTCGTGCGGCCTGACCCAGTCGGCGAGCAGGTGGAACGGGCCGTTCTCGGCGCGGCCCTTGGGCATCACGTCGAGAAAACCATAGATGCCAAGAAACTGCTCCGCGCCGCGGCCGAAGGTCGAATAGGTCTGATAAACCTGGCCGTCGTCGTCCTTGTAGAAGACGCTGTCGCCGGAGAGATCCTCGATAGGGAAATCGAGAGGCGCGAAATTGTAGATGGCCTTCTTCGCCGCCAATTGCTCGGGCGTGTAGGAGACGTTGAAGTCGTAGTTGAAATCGCTGCCGAAGGACGAGACGAAGCGCGCCTTCCAGCCCATGCGCGCCTTGAGCGCCTCGGCTTCGGCAAGCGGCGCACGGGTGATCGCAACGTAGCTGACGTCGTGGTTCTCGAGGTGGACAAGCACGCTGTCGACGTTGTCGAGCTCGAACGAACAGCCGACGCAGTGGTGCTGCTGACCCGGCGCCATCATGAAATGCTTGACGAACAGCTGGCTGCGGCCGTCGAACAGGTCGGATAGCGACAGCCGACCCTCGGGGCCGTCGAAATGATACTGCTTGTCGATCCTGATCCAGGGCAGTGCGCGCCGCTCAGCGCTCAAGTCGTCACGCGCCCTGGTCATTGCCTTTTCCTTGGCAAGCAGGGCCAGACGCGCCGCAACCCACTCGCCTCGCGATACGATTTCATGCTGCATGTCACTCTCCATCGTTTGGACACAGGTTTCCAATCGGCCGCCGGAAGGTGGCCGTCATGCACAGCTCGAAGTTCGATGCTTGCGGCTAAAGGTAAGCGGTGACTGCCGGCGGCCGGTCCCAGGCGTCGTTCTTGCCGTCCTCATAGATGATCGGCACGGCGGCCAGGTCGTCGGCAGAGATGTCGTCGAGGCAAGCGATGTTCACGGCATAGAAATCGCCGCCCATGATGTCGAAGCTGGCCGAGGCGAAGGGATGGACGCCACAGCGGCTGCAGAATCTGTGGCGGATGGCCGACGTGCCGAAGCGATATTCGGTCAGCATCTCGGCACCCGTGACGACTCGGAAGCCGGCGGGGCGGGCAAAATTCTTCCAGAACCGCGTCTTGGCGCACCAGGAACAATTGCAGCGGAAGCTCGACGTCCACCAGACGCCGTCAAGCTCGGGCTTCGCGCGTTGACCCTCGGGCGCCAGATCGAGCTGGCATTCGAAATGCACGGCTCCGCAGTGGCAACTGCCGCGATAGGATTTCAGCATCTTCGTTTCTCCTCGCAAGGCTGGTCGTTCCGATGATCGACAACGATCATCGGTGACAGCTGTTTCAATCGGGCAGTCGGCGCGTCGGCGGCTTCAGCCAGCGCGCGAAAGGTCAGACCACGGGCCGGCCGGCGAGCGCATCGGCCAGGCGATCGAGGCATTCGCCCCAGCCACCCAGATGCGAGTCGCGGGTTTCGACGTCGAGGAACGGCTCCTGGCGGAAGGTCAGTCGCGTACCGTCGCCCTCGGCCTTCAGCGTCACCGTTACCAGGGTCTGCCAATCGGGGTCGTGATCCCAGGCGAAGGTGAAAACGATCCTCTGGTTCTCGACGATCTCGCGGAAGGTGCCGGACATGCCGTTGTCGAGATGGCCGTGGATCAGGAGATGATAGCTGCCGCCTTTGCGGAACTCGTGCGTCTCGCAACTCGACGTGAAGCCTTTCGGCCCCCACCAGCGGCAGAGATGCTCGGGGCTCGACCACATGCGGAAGACGAGCGCCGGCGGCGCTTCGAAGGCGCGTGAGAATTCGAGGACAAATGACTGGGCGGCGACAGTGTCAGTTCTTGCGGTCATCCGGATCTCCCTTGGGCGTCTGCAGTTCCTTGAGATAGTCGGCCATGCGGTCGAAGCTCTGATCCCAGAAGCGGCGGTAGTGCTCGACCCAGTTGGCAATGTCCTTGAGCGGTCCGGCCTCCAGCCGGCACGGGCGCCACTGCGCCTCGCGACCGCGGCTGATGAGACCGGCACGCTCCAGCACCTTCAGATGGCGCGAGATCGCCGGCAGGCTCATCTCGAACGGCTCGGCCAGTTCGTTGACCGTCGCCTCGCCCTGGGCAAGCCGGGCGAGGATGGCTCGCCTTGTGGGGTCGGCGAGGCTGGCGAAAGTGGCGTCGAGGCGATCTTCGGTCATTTATTTAGCAAACTTGTTAATTAACGTAAGTGTTAAATACCGCTAGGGCGGAGTGGAGTCAAGTCACGCGCTGCCAACGCCGCACAATGGCGGTGCAGATGCCCTGCGCGATGGAATAGAGGCCCGCCTCGCCCGTTCTCTCTGCCATCATCAAGGAGAGACAAAAATGTTCCTGACGCCCAAGCCGCGCTCGATACGCTTTCGCTGCCGCTCTGAGGACGATGGCGTGATCCCGCCGCCCGTTCCGGCCAAGACCTTCATGCCCGACTGGTTCCGCAAGCTGCCGGCGGTCGATCCCGAGAAGCTGTCGACCGGCGACAGCGGGCTGACGGTCAAGCGCTGCATGCCGTTTCTCGACGCCATGACCGCCGGCTGGATCATCCGGCTGGCGGCAACCGTGCGCATGGAGATTTCAAACGGCGGCGCGAAGGTCGACACCGCCTGGGATTTCGACCGCACGCTGGTCAGCAACCACGGCGCCCACCAGGTGGCCGGCAATCCGCGCGCGCCGCTGCCGCCCTGCAAGTTTCACAACTACTGGAGCATCCGCACACCGCCGGGCTGGAGCTGCCTGTTCGTGCAGCCGCTGAACCGCCCTAACGGCATCTTCGAGATCGTCTCGGGAGTTGTCGACACCGACAGCTACACGGCCGAAATCCATTTCCCGTTCTTCGCCACCGGTACTGATGGGCTTCACATCATCGAAAAGGGCGCGCCGATCGCGCAGGTCATCCCCTTCGAGCGCAAGGCGCTGGAGCTTTCGGCCGACATCCGCACCGAGAGCGAGGACGAAAAGCAGGACCGTACCCGCGTCTTCCGCAACACCATCTCCTCCGACGGATGGTACCGAAAGTTCGCCCGCGCCCAGCGCTGAGGTGTCTTTTCAAGGCACGACAAAAAGGGCCGGCGGCGAACCACCGGCCCTTTTTCTTGCTTCCGCCGAGATCAATCGTTGTCGGACGACGAGTCCGACGAGCTGTTGGAGCTCGAGTTCGACGACGAGTTCGAGCTGGAATTGGACGAGGAATTCGAGCTCGAATTGCTGGAGGAGTTGGACGAGCTGTTGGAACTGGAGTTGGACGAGGAGTTTGACGAACGGTTGGAATTCGAATTGCTTGACGAGTTCGACGAGCTGTTCGACCAGCTCTTGCCATCGGATTTCTTGCCGCCCGTAAGAACCGTCTTGAAGAAGCGGCCGATGTCGTCATCGGCGTGGGCAGGGGTCTGCGCCAGCGGTGTTGCAAAGATCAGCGCACCAAGAATGGCGAGGGTCTTTTTCATCTGTCATCTCCTGTTCGACAATCTTGCTGATTGCCGGGGAGGAACGGGAGACATTGGCGGTTATTCCATCGCTGGCGGAAAATCCGCCGACTGTATTTCTGCCGGTGTTTGAATTCCGCGCCGGCGTGGCCTAACTGGGAACCAAAGCAACGGACGCAGACATGGCCAGACGACGTTCTTCCCTCGGTTTCCTCGGCCTGTTCGGCCGATCCAGCGACCTGCGCGAACTGGATGGTGCGCTGCGCGCGGTCGACCTGCATCCGGCGCTGGTGCCGGAGGGGGTGAAGCTGACCATGGTCAACCTGATGAAGGACCACTGGCCGGACGAGCCGCCGGTTTCGGCCTATGCGCCCATCGCCCAGCTGTTTGGCTACTGCATTGCTGACGCGGACGCCTTTGCCGACGCCAATGGCGGCGACATGACCCAGCGCGTCGAGCACCGCATCGAGGCAGCACTTGAGGCCGAGGAAAGCTTCGACGCCCAGATCATCCTGCTCGCGCTGCATGCCAAACTCATCAATCCCGACGTCGTCGAGCGGTTCGGGCTCAGCGCGGGCTAACCTTACGTTTCGACCGACGGTTCTTTCATCAAGGTCGCCGGGTCGGGACTGGTGAGCGCGAGCAAGGGCAGGGCGGCGGCGCCGATGAGGGCGCAGCTCTGGCCGAGGCCGCTGACTTCGACGCGTGTCTCCGCCGCGTCCGAGCGGACCGACGGGCCGGGATCGCCCATGCGCTCCACCAGCTTGTGCAGCAGCCAGACGGGTGCCGTGCCACCGAGCACGATCGCCTGGGGATCGAAGATATTCTCGAGGCTGACGAGCGCCCGCGACAGCGCTGACGCCGCGCCATCCAGCCAAGCCTGCGGCAAGGTTTCCGGCGCAAGCGGTGCGTCCGTCGGTAGAAAGTGCCGAAGCCCATCGAGTGCCAGATAGCCGTGCAGGCAGCCGCGGTTGCCGCAATGGCATTTCGGTCCCTTGGGATCGATGAGGATGTGGCCGAACTCGCCGGCGTTACCGCGCCCGCCATGCACCGGCACGCCGCTCTGCACGATGGCGCCGCCCACGCCTTCGCCGAGGAACAGATAGAGGAAATCGCCGCGTCCCTTGGCCTGGCCATGGGTGTATTCTGCCATGGCGGCGGCATTGGCGTCGTTTTCGAACACCAGGGGCGCCGACGCAAACAACGCCTCGAACGGCTTGGCGAACTCCGCCTGTGCATCGGCGAGACCGCCTGTGGCCGACCAGCGGCTGGCGAGCGGACGCGAGACGACGACACCGGTGCCGAGCCGCGACAGCCCGCCAGCCGCGGCTTCAATTTCGTGCGAAATGACCTCGAGCGCGTTCAGTCGCTGGCCATGATCGCCGTTGAAAGCACGCGCCTCGGGCCGCGCCAGGACATTGCCGGCGAGGTCGGTGGCGATGGCGTGGCAGAGGCCGGCCGCGACATGCAGGCCGAGGCAATAGCCGGCGCCCGGATTGATCTCGATGTCGATCTGCGGCTGGCCGCGCTGGCCGCGACGGCGGCCGGTCTCGCGCACCAGCCCGGTGTCGATCAGATCCTCGATGATGTTGCGGATGCCCTGCGGGGTGAGGCCGGAAAGCCGCGCCAGCTCGACGCGCGACAGGCTGCCGTGGCGGCGCAACGCGTCGAGCACGACGGTGCGGTTGTAGCGCCGGGTGAGTGTCGCCGAATTGCCGTTGGCCATGTTTCCTCCCTCGATTCCGGTCTCGCTAGCATATAAAAGTAAAACAACGAAATTTCTTTATTGACTCCGGAGTAGCTTCCTCTAGCCTCGCGGCGGATCGAACAGGCTCGCCATGGGGACGGGTCGCAGGCCGAAGGAGGAAAAGTCGATGCAGTCGATCGACCGCGTGAAGCTGAGGGAGATGTTTCCGCCGCCTGGCGACCTGGTGGTGCAGAAGGTGCTGGACCGGCTCGACAAGCACTGTTTGCATTTCCTGTCGCTGTCGCCGTTCCTGCTGATCGCGACGCAAGGGAACAACGGCGCCGACGTATCGCCGCGCGGCGACCCGGCCGGCTTCGTCAAGGCGATCGACAGGCAGACGATCCTGATCCCCGACCGGCCCGGCAACAACCGGCTCGACACGATGGAAAACATCCTCGACAACCCGTGCGTCGGCTGCCTGTTTTTGGTTCCTGGGCTGGGCGAAATCCTGCGCATCAATGGCGAGGCCGACCTCGTCGTCGGGCCGGAACTGGAGCAGCTCGCCTTCCAGGGCAAGACACCGCCGGTCGCCATCCGCATAAGGATACGCGAGGCGCTGTTCCACTGCGCCAAGGCGGTCATCCGCTCCAAGGTCTGGAATCCGACAACCTTTGCCAAGCGCGAGGATTTCCCGCCGCTGGGCGCGGTTCTGGCCGACCAGATCGCCGGCCTCGACAAGGACGAGATGATCGAATGGATCCGCGTGGGCGACCAGCGGACGCTTTACTGAGGTGTGACATGATCGAAATCAGCTTCACCGAGGCCGATGGCAACACGCGCACCCTGAGCGCCGAATCCGGCGGCACGCTGCTCAATGCCATACTCGGCGCCGGTATCAAGGGCATCGTCGCCGAATGTGGCGGCGGTTGTTCGTGCGGCACCTGCCATGTGCATGTCGCCCGTGATTGGACTGACAGGCTGCCCGCACCGGCCGACGACGAAACCGACATGCTGTCGCTGGCCGAGGGCGTGACCGAACAGAGCCGTCTCGCCTGCCAGATCAGGCTGGTGCCCGAACTTAACGGGCTCAGCGTGGCGCTGCCGGGAGCAGCCTGATGCAGCGCATCGTCATCGTCGGTGCCGGCCATGCCGGGGTCCAGGCGGCTGCCTCGCTGCGCGACCAAGGCTTTGGCGGAGCGATCGAGCTCGTCAGCGCGGAAAATGCATTGCCATATCATCGCCCGCCGCTGTCGAAACGCTTTGCCGGAGGGCTGACCGACGCGGCGATCGCGCTCAGGCCGGCGGCCTTCTATTCGGCGCAAGACATCAGCCTGCGGCGAGCCACGGTGGTGGAGGAGATCGACGCCAGCGAACAGCGCCTGACGCTGAGCACCGGCGAACAGCTCGCCTATGACCAGTTGATCCTTGCAACAGGCTCCCGCAACCGCAGGCTCGAGGTTCCGGGCGAAGAGCTGACCGGCATCGTCTCGATCCGAAATCTCGGCGATGCGTACCGGCTGGCCACATCCGTCGTCATCGGCACGAGGGCCTTCGTCGTCGGCGCAGGTTATCTCGGTCTTGAAGTGGCGGCTGCCCTCGCCAAGCGGGGCGTAAAGGTCACTGTCGCCGCATCGCGTCCGCTGCCGCTTGGGCGGTCGGTGTCCCCTGATACAGCAAGCGTGCTGGCGGCGGCGCTGCGGGACATGGGCATCGAGACGATTGTCGGTGCCGGCATTTCCGGCTTCGAAGGCAATGGCCGGCGGATATCGGGAGTGCGGTTCGCTGACCGCAGCCTGTACGAGACGGACCTGGTGATCATCGGCATAGGGGCCATGCCCAATGTCGAGCTGGCCCAGCATGCGGGGGTCGAGGTCGACGATGGCGTCTTGGTCGACGCGGCGCTGGCGACCTCGGCGGCCAGCATATCGGCCATCGGCGACTGCGCGCGAGTTCGGGGCATTGCGCGCCTGGAAAGCGTCGCCAATGCAACCTTTCAGGCGCGCTGCATTGCGGCCCGGCTCTGCGGCAGGCCGGCGCCCGCGGCAGAGACGCCGTGGTTCTGGAGCGACATTGGCGATCTCAAGCTGAAGATGGTCGGACTGCGGCAGCCTGACGACGTGGTGCGGACGCTAACGGCCGACGGCGGCCACGTCGCGTTGTGCTTCCGCAACGGCGAACTCGCCGCCGTCGAGACGATCAACGCCAACCGCATTCATGTGGCTGCGCGGCGCATTCTCGATGCGGGCGTCCAGCTCGGGGTGGACGCGGTATGTGCCCCCGATTTCGACATGGTGGCTCACGCGAAGTCGCTCGCCGCGCGACCGATCGAGGCTTCACGCGCAGCGTAGCTGCGGCGTACGAAGAGGCCGCCGTTTGCCTGTGCGACTACCCGCCCATGCCGCTGCGCGGCAGATGGATGAGTTCGCCAAAGCGGGCGCGGAGCTTGTCGTCGGTCGCCTTCGAAATATGCCTTGGGAAGCGTTCGGCGAGCACGCGCTTCTTTTCGGCAATGGCCTTGCCGAGCAGGTCGGGCTTGCCTTTCTCGTTCCATTCCTTGGGCGAGAAGCGATCGGCGACGGCGGGATAAAAATACTCCGTCTGCATCAGCCTCAGAGTCTGCTCGTTGCCGAGATAGTGGCCAGGGCCGTTGAGGCAAACTTCGGAGATGGTGGCGATTGACAGCGCCTCGTCCGAAACCTCGATGCCACGCACGCAGCGCAGGCATTGGCCCAGCATATCGTTGTCGATGATCAGGCTCTCCAGGCAGAAGCCGAGCAGCGAGGCATGCATGCCGGCGGACTCATAGACCAGATTGAGGCCCGACAGCCCCGCCATGACATTGGTGATGCCCTTCTCGTAGCCGGACTGGATATCGGGCAGCTTGGAGTCGGCCATGCCGGCGGCCGAGCCTCCGGGCAGGTCGTAGAATTGGGCCATCTGGGCGCAGGCGGCCGTCAGCAGCGCCTGCTCGGCCGAGCCGCCGGACATGGCGCCGGTGCGCAAGTCGGAGACGAAGGGCCATGTGCCGAAGATTGCCGGGTGCCCCGGTTTCAGCGCGTTGACATAGACGAGGCCGGCCAAAACTTCTGCCACTGCCTGGACGACGGCGCCGGCAATTGCCGCCGGTGCCGTAGCCCCGGCCTGACCGGCGGACAGCAAAAGAATCGGGATGCCGCCTTCGACACAAGCTTCGAGCACGCCGCAGGCATCCTCGGCGAACTTCATCGGCGGCACGACGAAACAGTTGGAATTGGAGACGAAGGGCCGGGCGCGGAAGTTCTCTTCGCCGCCGGCAATTTCGTAGAGCATCTCCAGTGCCGGCGCGACGTTCTCGCGCACGGTGAAGCTGGTGCCGACATGCTTGGAGGTGCCGGAGACGCAGGCGTAGAGCGTGTTGAAATCCATCTCCAGCGGATCGGGAATGTCGCGCGGCACCATCGGTCGCTGGAAGAAGTGGATGTTGTCGAGCCCGTCGACGATGCGGGCGGCGTCATAGATGTCCTGCAGCAGGCTTTCGCGATATTCGCGCTTCTCGACGTCGACGAGGTGAACGGCGGCACCCGCCGTGCCGTAATGGACCCGCTTGCCCTGGATCACCATGTCGTGCTTGGGGTCCTGGCCGCAAAGCGTGAAGTTGCGGGCGGCGTTCCTGATGGTCGACAGCACCAGCGCGCGGGGGAAGCGGATGCGGCCGTCGTCGCTGTAGGTGGCGCCGACCCGTTTCAGCGCCTCGATGCAACTCGGGATGGCGTTGGCGAAGCCGACGGTTTCAAGCAGCGTCAGCACCGCCTCGTGGATACGCTCGAGTTCGTTCTGGCCGAGCGGTTTGAAATGGCCGCCTTCGAGGCCGGCGCGGACCGGACGTATGTCCTCGGCCAGGGGTGCTGAACGCAGCGCTCGTCGCGCCTCGCGCCCGCCGGATCGGCGTGAGCGTTGGTCTGCCAATGCGTCATGCGTTTCCGCGACTGCTGGCATGCATATCCTCCGATTTTTGTGAGGCTGGCCCGCAGTGATTATGCCACCGTCGTTCAGCCTCGTTCCCTGGAGACGACTATGCCGCGTCCATTGGCCCAAGCCATGGGCCAGCGGATTGTGCGAGATATGCCAGATACAAATGCAAACCGGCGGCCCGAAAGGACCGCCGGCAAACAAGATCGGAAGAGGTTTCAGGCGGCGGCGGGACGACGTCCGGCAGCGGTCGCAAGCTCGCGGATTCCGGGCTCGATATGCTGGAGCGCGATCGAGGAAATGCCAAGCCGCATAAAGCGTGTAGGTTTGTCGCTATGCTCGAAGAAGCGCTCGCCCGGCTCGATGATGACCGAGCGTGCCGCAGCTGCCGCCGCAAGGCCGCGGGAGTCGGTTCCACGCGGTCCTTCCAGCCACAGCGACGTGCCGCCTGCGGCATCGGTCGCCTGCCAATCTGGCAGGAATGCTGACATAGCCTGGACCAATCGCTTGCGCCTCTCGCCGAATGCGGTCGACAGGCGGCGCACCAGCGCCTCGTGATGGCCGAGCGACAGGAACAGCGCGACCGCGCGCTGGTTGTTGGCTGGTGGATGGCGCAGCATGAAACGGCGCAGGGCGCGCAGCTCCGAGATCAGCCCTGCGGAAGCGACGATGTAGCCAAGGCGCAGGCCAGGGGCGAGCGTCTTCGACATCGAGCCGACATAGACGACGCGACCCGAGCGATCGAGGCTCTTCAGCGCCTGCTGCGGTGCCTCGTCGAGCAGCTGGCTGTCATAGCCGTCCTCGATGATGATCTGGTTGTTGCGCATGGCGCGCGCCAGAAGATCCTGCCGGCGCTCGGCGCTGAGCGGCACCATGGTCGGGCACTGATGGCTCGGCGTGACGAAGACAAAGCCCGCATCCGACGGGATGGCCGAGGTGACGATGCCCTGCTGGTCCACCGGCACGGGCTCGATATCGGCCCCGGCGAGGCGGAAGATCGAGCGCGCATCCGGGTAGCCCGGGTCCTCCATCGCCACCTTCGACCCCTTGGTCATCAGCAGCGAGGCAAGCATGTAGAGCGCGTTCTGGGCACCCAGCGTGACGATGATCTCGTCGGGATTAGCGAAGATGCCGCGACGCGGCAGCAGCCGCGCCTGGATCTGCTCGATCAGAAGCGGGTCGTCGCGGTCGACCATGTCGGCCGCCCAGTTGCGGATCTCGAGCACGGCCAGCGCCATACGGTTGCATTCGCGCCATTCCGCGGTCGGAAACAGGGTCGGGTCGAACTGGCCGTAGACGAACGGATAGGATGACTTGATCCAGTTATCGAGCTTGGCCGGCGGCTGCATGTCGGAGGCGGCGATCTGCCGACGCGCCTTCCAATCGATTTCATTGGCCTGGTCGGGGGCCTTCTGCTGCGGCTTGGCCGGAGTCGCCAGAACTTCGGGATTGACGAAATGGCCGCGACGCTCGCGCGCCACGAGGAAGCCTTGGTCGACCAGCTGCTGGAAAGCAAGCACCACCGTGCCGCGCGCCACGCCGAGCTTTTCGGCAAGGATTCGGCAGGATGGCAGCGGCATCGACGCCGCGATCTGCCTGTCGAGAATGGCCGCCACGATCGCCTGCCGGATCTGGGCCTGAAGGGTCTGGCCCGATTCCGCCGAGATCCTGAAGAGGCCGGACCAGATCGCCGTGTCGTTTCGCTGTGGCATAGTGACGTTTCCTGCATGTCCAGTCTTTTTGATTTTGCTGGACCATAGAAAGCTATCCTTGGCTCAACGTCTTGCACCAATCAATTTTTCTAATCCTTGGGATTTATGCCAGTGAACTTTCCGGTTCCAGTTGCGGAAGTCTTCGGTTGAACCGATTGAAATTTGCCACGATAGTCCGCCGCGGCATTTCTCAATGAGTCCCCAGGTCTGCTAGGATGATGCCAGCAGCTGACAATCCCCGGAGGTCCCAGGTGATCGACCAACCCTTCAAGGCGGCACTGGCCGCGCTTCGCAACCATCATCAGGACGCGCCGATGAACATGCGCGCGGCGTTTGCATCCGACCCCAGGCGCTTCAAGAGCTTTTCGGTCACTGATGGCGACCTTTTGTTCGACTGGTCGAAATGCGCTGTCGACGCCGAAGCCATGTCGCTGCTGGAAAAACTGGCGCTGGTCGTCGACTTGCCAGGACGGCGCGCGGCGATGTTCCGCGGCGACCGCATCAACGTGACCGAGGACCGCGCGGTGTTGCACACCGCATTGCGCAATCCCAGGGGCGAGCCGGTCATGCTCGACGGCCACGACGTGACCATCGACGTGCACGCCGTGCTCGACGCGATGTCGGCCTTTGCCGATGCGGTGCGCTCGGGCAAGGCCGCTGGCGCCACCGGCAAGAAGATCACCGACGTCGTCAATATCGGCATCGGCGGCTCCGATCTCGGCCCGGCCATGGCAACGCTGGCGCTGGCGCCTTACCATGACGGACCGCGCTCGCATTACGTCTCCAATGTCGACGGCGCCCACATCCACGACACGCTGAAGGGGCTGAATGCCGAGACGACGCTGTTCATCATCGCGTCGAAGACCTTCACGACGGTCGAGACCATGACCAATGCCGAGACGGCGCGACGCTGGGTGCAGGCAGCACTGGGCGCCAACGCCGTGGGCCACCATTTCGCCGCCGTGTCGACCGCACTCGACAAGGTGGCCGCCTTTGGCATCGATAAGGACCGGGTCTTCGGCTTCTGGGACTGGGTCGGCGGCCGCTATTCGCTGTGGTCGGCGATCGGCCTGCCGATCATGATCGCGGTCGGCCCGAAGAATTTCACAGAATTCCTCGCCGGCGCACACGCCATGGACAAGCACTTCGTCGAGGCCCCGCTGCTCAAGAACATCCCGGTGCTGATGGGCCTCGTCGGCTTCTGGAACCGGGTGGTCTGCAATCATCCGGCACGCGCGGTCATCCCCTATGACCAGCGCCTGTCGCGGCTGCCGGCCTATCTGCAGCAGCTCGACATGGAATCGAACGGCAAGAGCGTGACGCTGGCCGGCGGCGGCGTGGTGACGCCGACCGGCCCGCTGGTCTGGGGCGAGCCCGGCACCAACGGCCAGCACGCCTTCTTCCAGCTTTTACACCAGGGTACCGATTTCATCCCGGTCGAGTTCCTGGCGGCGGCCGAAGGCCATGAGCCGGACCTCCAAGAGCATCACGACCTCTTGCTCGCCAACTGCCTGGCGCAGTCGGAGGCGCTGATGAAGGGGCGCACGCTCGAAGAGGCGCGGCGGCAGATGCTGACCAAGGGCATGAAGCCCGAAGAGGTCGACAAGATCGCGCCGCATCGCGTCTTCTCGGGCAACCGCCCGTCGGTGACCATTCTCTACCGCAAGCTCGACCCGTTCACGCTTGGCCGGCTGATCGCGCTCTACGAGCACCGCGTCTTCGTCGAGGCACAGCTGTTTGGGATCAACGCCTTCGACCAATGGGGCGTGGAACTGGGCAAGGAACTGGCCACCGGACTGCTGCCTGTCGTCCAGGGGCGGGAAAATGCCGCGCGAAGCGACGCCTCGACAGCCGGCTTGGTGGAGCATATTCACCGGCTAAGGGCATCGAGCGGTCAGTCGGACGCTTGAAGAACGCTCCAGGTTTCTAGACCCACGCGCCGCCCCGAAAATCGGAAACGGATTTTCGGGGCGGCGCAGAATTTCAGATCCGCATCGTGTGTTCCGAAGATCCGGGGCGCGATGTGCAGGGAGTAAATGATTTGCGGGGCATCAAGGGCATCCTCTTCGACAAGGACGGCACGCTCGTCGACTTCCAGGCGACGTGGTTCGCCATCGGCGACCACATGGCGATGAAGGCTGCGGGCGGCGACCGCAAGCGCGCCGATGCGCTGATGACGGCAGCCGGCTACGACTTCGATGCCCATTGCTTCAAGGCCGACTCGGTGTTTGCCGCGGGCACCAATGCCGACATCGTCGAGCTCTGGTATCCCGAGGTCGACGATGCCGAGCGGGCGGTGATGGTCAAGCATTTCGACCAGGTGACGGCAGAGGAAGGCGCGGCCAAGGCCGTGGCGCTGCCGGGCAGCAAGGACGCGCTGGCAAGCCTGCACAGCGCCGGCTTCAAGCTCGGCGTCGCCACCAACGATTCGACCGGTGGGGCCGAGAAGACGCTGCTGTCGCTGGGCGTTGCACAGATGTTCGACGCTGCCTATGGTTATGACGCGGTCGCCAACCCCAAGCCGGCACCGGATGCGATCCACGCCTTTTCCGACCTCACCGGCTTGAAGCCGTCGGAGATCGCCATGGTCGGCGACAACCGCCACGACCTCGAAATGGCGAGGGCCGGCGGCGCGCTGGCGATCGCCGTGCTGTCGGGCACCGGCACGAGGGAATCGCTAACGCCGATGGCCGATGTGGTGCTCGATTCGATCGCCGACCTGCCGGCCTTCCTCGCCCGCGAGGCCTGAGGGCCTGCCGCATTCATCGACCTGCTCCCAGGGACACTCCAATGGCCGATGAGCTGACCATCCGTCGGGCGACCCGCGAAGACCTGCCCGAACTGGTGCAGCTCTATCGCCATCTGGTGCCCGACGACCTGCCGGTCGGTACCGAGCAGGCCGAGGACATCTGGGAACGCTTCTCGCATTACGGGCCGAGCGGCATCTTCCTCGGGTTGGTCGATGGCGAGCAGGTGGCAACCTGCACGCTGGTGGTGGTACCCAACTTCGTCCGCAGCGGCGCCAACTACGCGCTGATCGAGAATGTGGTGACGCGTGCCGACTTCCGTGGCCGGGGCCACGGCAAGGCCGTGCTGCTTGCGGCCGTGGACGCCGCATGGTCGCTCGGCTGTTACAAGGTGATGCTGCTCACCGGCTCGAAGGAACCGGCGACGCTGGGGTTCTATCGCAACGCCGGGTTCCAGACGACGAAGACGGGTTTTGAGATGCGAAGGCTTCCGCCACGGGAGGGATGAGGCGGATTGTTCGGGGCGCGGTCGCTCAATGCGCCTGTTCGGCGTTCCCTGACATCAGAACCTGTAGGCGACCCCGAACCGGACGTCCTGGGTCGAGAGATCTACGGTGTGTTCGTAGAATGGGGCGGTGAAGGGATATGTCCTGTCGCCATAGTCGGCATAGCGATACTCAGCCCGAGCGGTAATGTTGTCCGTCAACGCATATTCGACGCCAGCACCAGCTGTCCAACCTACATAGGTGTCGCCAAAGGGCTGGGTTCTGAGCGAGAGCCAAGTCAGCGAATGGTCGTAGCCAGCAAATGCGACGCCGCCCGTTACATATGGAAGAAGACGTCCCAAACTGTGGCCTAAGCGTAGGCGCAGTGAGCTTTGCCATTTGACCTTTGAGTTCGCGAACTCTTCGGAAGTTGGCGTGGGCCAGTTTGAAATGTAGGTGCGGCCGGACTCGATGTCGGCCACATTGATCTCGCCTTCAACGCCAATCGCCAGGCCGTTGTCGAACTGGTGTGTGTAGCCCACGAAAACGCCGCCAAACCGGCCTTGCGGGTCATATTGGAAGAACGCCTCGTTGACGGCAATGTCGTAGGTCGAATTGCCCCAGCCATGTCCGGCCTGCAAGCCGACATACGCTCCCGTCCAGTCGAAGCTGGAAGCTGGCGGGATAGGCGCTGAGTCCGCCCTTGCGACACTGGTGGACAGTGCCAATAACGCTGCCGCGCCGAACGAGATCGACTTCATTGCGCACCCCTCGCGAGTTCAGATCGAATTGATCTTCATCCCGCAGGTGATCCTTCGGCAGCCGCGAGCGGACAATACGGCATCTGGCGTATTTCTGCTTTGCGCGTGCAGTCTCCGGACGCCAGCGCGCTCACCTTGGCCGCTCAGCGAGGGTGAATGGAGCTATCCCAGCAGGTACCTCGCCGCACCGGTCGAGGCGATGCCCAGCAGCACTGTTGGCAGCATCGACAGGCGGGTTGCGCAAAGCACCGTAACTGCGAGGCCGAGGAGATCGGCGGGGCGGTCGGAGACGAAGGCGGGGGCGATGACAGAGATGAGGACGCAGCCGGGTGCGGCCTCCATGACAGCGGTGGCGCGAGCGCTGAGGGTGCGGTTGCGCAGGAGCACGTAGCCGCCGACACGGGTGAAATAGGTGACGGCTGCCATCAGCAGGATGGCCACGAGGTTCAGAGGATCGATCATGCGTCACCTGCGAGGTAATAGGCGGCGGCCAGGCCGGAGGCGGCACCGGCGGCGATGAACCAGGCGCCGGGCAGCACGAAGTGGGTGACGGCTGCAACCACGAGGCTGACCAGCCAGGGGCGAGCCGCAGCCGCCGTCGTCCACATGCCGCGCATCAGCACGAGGAACACGGCGGGGAACGCCATGTCGAAGCCGAGCGCGTCGATGTCGCCCATGACAGGGCCGAGCAAGGCGCCTGCGGTGGTGAAGGCAACCCAGGCGACATAGACCGCGAGCGACGCGCCCATGTAGTAGGGCAGGCTGAATGCAGGCAACGACGTGCCGGTGGCGGCGCGTTCCTTGCTGTCTGCGAGCGACATTGCCCAGCTTTCGTCGCACATGAAAAACAGCGAGGCGAAGGCCTTGCGTTTCGAAAGGTGCCGCAGATAGGGCGCGAGCGCCGCGCCCATCAGCAGGTGGCGACTGTTGACCAGGAGCGTGACGGCGACGATCAGCAGGATGTGGGGCGGCGAACTCCAGAGCTGGATGGCCGCGAACTCCGAGCCGCCGGCGAAATTGAGCCCGGTCATCAATGGCACTTCGAGGCCGCTCAGGCCCTTGCGCGCGGCCTGCGCGCCGAGAACCAGGCCGTAGGGCACGATGCCGAGCAGCACGGGCATGCAGGCGGCAATGCCGCGCCGGAACTCCGATCCGGTGGTGGCGCCGGCATTTGCTGCCAGCGCGGGGGCTTGGATTATGGTCATGCGACAGCGTCGGCGCGCCGGCGGCGCGCGCGTCCTTCGGTTCGTTGAGGGCGGTTCGTTGCGGGATCGATGGCTGAATGAGTATGCCGATTTCGTCGCAATCGGGTTGCGAATATGGCAGCGAAATGAGAAAAATTGGCAGAACAGGCCAAGATGTACTTTCAGGATGAAATCTGATGCCAATCCAGCTCGATGATATCGACCGGCGCATCCTGCGTGCCCTGCAGCGCAACGGGCGGCTGCCCAACAATGAACTGGCGCGCGAGGTCGGGCTGTCGCCGTCGCCCTGCCTGCGGCGGGTCAAGCTGCTGGAGGACGCAGGGGTGATCGACCGCTATGTTGCGCTCGTCAACCCGGCCAAGATAGGCAAGGGGCAGACCTTCTTCACCCGCATCTGGCTGCAGGCGCAGGACGAGGACACGATCGAGCATTTCGCCCGCGAGATTTCGCGCTTTCCCCAGGTGCTGGAATGCTACCTGATGCTGGGCGACTGCGACGCCATGGTGCGCATCGTCGCCGCCGACATCGACGAATACCGCCGCTTCCAGTCGGAGCATCTGAGCCGCATCAAGGGCGTGCAGAACGTCAAGACCGACGTGCCGAGCCAGATCATCAAGCGGACGTCGGAACTGCCGCTTTGAGGTTCAGGTGACGGGCCCGCCCGCTCTCGAAGGCAAATAGCCTAGAGGCATGGATTGGTTACCGGTGGCCGAGGAGTTCCCAGGAACTCCTCCAAACGTTTCATGCTTTCGGCTCGACCCAGTTCGGCCATCGCTTTGATCATGGAAAGCATCGGGTCGGTCGAACAGGATTCCGAAGGTGAACTGCCCCATTCATCGCCAAGCTTCTTGCTCCGCGAGGCCTCCAGGAGGTCGATTTCACGCTGAGTAATCGGCGTCAGATTGTTCTGGCTGATGAAGGTATTGATCTTGCCGATGTCTTCGTCGATTGAACGACGCAGTTCTGCATAATCCTTAGCATAGCATGCATCGATCACTGCTCGCATCGTGATCAGGATTTGCCATGTGCAAAGGACTGCGCCTTGGCCGCTTTTGTCCACGCCAAAGGTCTGCATTTGGCCGCCAGAAAGCGTCTGGTGTATCTCCACCCCACCTTTGCGGATGATCGTGGTGTTCGATCCTTGCGTGCCGTCTTCGATCACCAGGCCGGGTACGCCTCGCAGTCGCTCCAAGTCGATCGGACCGCCAAGCTCCTGAGTTCGCGCATGGTAAGACAAGGCGACCAAGGCGGCCGCTGACCAAGCAAAGATGGAAGGAAAGGAAGCCACTCTTTGCCTCGCTGACGCTGACGCTGGCGTTGCCGGGGCTCTGTACTACTTTCGGGCTTTGCATCAAGCCGCTCCCCGCCATGGCTGTTGCCCTGGCGGGGACACGAAATGCCTCAGCCCCTCAGTTCGCGCCTGAGAATCTTACCGACATTGGTCTTCGGCAGCTCGGTGCGGAACTCGATGTATTTCGGGCGCTTGTAGCCGGTGAGGTTTTCGCGGCAGTAGGCGAGCAGGGTCTCGGCCGACAGGTCGGGATCCTTGCGCACGACGAACAGCTTGGGCACTTCGCCCGAATGCTCGTCCGGCACGCCGATGGCTGCGACCTCGAGCACGCCGGGGTGCTGGGCGACGACGTCCTCAAGTTCGTTCGGATAGACGTTGAAGCCCGAGACCAGGATCATGTCCTTCTTGCGGTCGACGATCTTGGTGTAGCCGGTCTCGTCCATGAAGCCCATGTCGCCCGACTTGAAGTAGCCGTCGGAGGTCATGACCTTGGCGGTTTCGTCCTCGCGCTTCCAGTAGCCGGCCATGACCTGCGGGCCCTTGATGCAGATCTCGCCGACCTCGCCGAGCGCAACATCCCTGCCGTCTTCGTCGCGGATGGCGATGTCGGTGGAGGGCAGGGGCAGGCCGATGGTGCCGGTGAAGTCGGGCGACGAGCACTTGTTGGCGGTCGCCACAGGCGAGGTTTCCGACAGGCCGTAGCCCTCGGTGATGTGGTTGCCGGTGAGCTTCTTCCAGCGCTCGGCCACGGCCCGCTGCACGGCCATGCCGCCGCCGAGCGACAGGATCAGGCCGGAGAAGTCCAGCTTGCGGAAGTCCTCGTTGTTGCACAGCGCGTTGAACAGCGTGTTGAGGCCGGGGAAGATGTTGAAGTTGAACTTCTTCAGCTCCTTGACGAAGCCGGGGATGTCGCGCGGGTTGGGGATGAGTACGTTGAGCGCGCCTTGCTGCATGCCCATCAGCGCGTTCACCGTGAGTGCGAAGATATGGTAGAGCGGCAGCGCACAGATGAAGGTCAGATGCGGCGGCTTGGGCCGGACCGTGTAGGCATCTTCCACCCACAGCGCCAGCTGGGCGACGTTGGCGAGCACGTTGGAGTGGATCAGCATCGCGCCCTTGGAGACGCCCGTCGTGCCGCCGGTATATTGCAGGAAGGCGATGTCGGTGGCGGCGACCTCGACGGGCTTCAGCTGCCTGGCCTGGCCTTCGTGCAGGGCGGCCATGAACTTGACGTGGCCCGGCAGCGACCAGGCCGGGACCAGCTTCTTGACCTTGCGCACCACCAGGTTGACCAGGATGCCCTTGACGCCGAGCATCTCGCCCATCGAGGCGACGACGACATGCTTGACATTGGTCTTGGCGACGACCGCCTGGAGCGTGGTGGCGAAGTTCTCGAGGATAACGATCGCCTCGGCGCCCGAATCCTTGAGCTGGTGCTCGAGTTCGCGCGGCGTATAGAGCGGGTTGACGTTGACCACCGTGTAGCCGGCGCGCAGCACCGCCATCATCGCGACGGGATATTGCAGCACATTGGGCATCATGATCGCGACGCGCGCGCCCTTGGCGAGGCCCTTCGACTGGAGCCAGGCGGCAAAGGCGGTCGACATGCGGTCGAGCTCGCCATAGGTCAGTGACTTGCCCATGCACGAGAACGCCGGCCGGCCGGCATATTGGTGGCAGGCGGCGGCGAGCAGGTCGCCGATCGACTGATGGGCCAGCGGCGCGATCTCGCTCGCCATGTTGGCGGGGTAGCTCTTGAGCCAGGGCTTTGGGTCGGCCTTGACGGCCGGCTTGGCCAATGTAGCTGCGGTGGGCTTGGCTGCCGAGCCGTTCATCTTGGCCGGTGCGATTGCGGCCAGCGCGGCGGGGGCGGCTTTCGCCGGGGATGCAGCCTTCTTGGCAGCCGGCTTCTTCGCTGCGGGTTTGGCCTCGGCCTTTGTCGGAGCGGCGACCTTTGCGGGCGCGGCCAGCTTCAGTTCTTTCACTGCCGTTGCATTCGCCGCAGGAGCCTTTGTTGCTGATGCCGCGACCTTGGCCGGTTTGGTGGCGGATTTCGCTGCAGGAGCAACAGTGTTCTTTGCCGGGCTCTTTGCTGCTGCGGGCTTGGGGGCGGCAGAAGCAGCAGTGCTCTTCGCCGGTGCAGGCTTCGGGGCAGTCTTTGCAGCAGGCTTCGCTTCGGCGGCTTTGGCGGGCGCAGCCTTTGCCGGCTTGGCGGCGGTGACCTTGGCTTCAGTCTTTGGAGCAGGCGCCTTGGGTGCTGCGGCCTTCGCTGCCGTAGCCTTCGCGGCGGCTTTGGCCGGGGCCTTTTCGGCGACAGGCGTTGCAGCCGGCTTGGCGACGGCCTTCGTCTCCGTTTTGGCTGTTTCGGCCGGCTTGGCCGCCGCCTTCGTAGCGGTGGTCTTTGGGGTGCTCGCCTTGCCCGACGATTTTGCCAATTGCGCCTCCCTGGCTGTTCTTGTGTTTCCGGCCTGATGGTCGCCGGTTTTTCGGAGCCCCCGTTTTGGTCGCAGCGCTTCAAGAACAGTGCCGCGTTGGGGCATGTTGTAGATTGTTTGTATTGCCAGCTGACGTTAACGGCAAGTATCACCCAGCGTCAGCTTTCCCGATGAAATCTAGAATGTTGAAAACGGCCCCGTCGACCGCCGTCGGTTGTGAATTGTCGCGGTCGGATTTGATTAAGCATGCTCTTGTGAAAGCGCGGCCGAAGTCGAACGCGACGAAAGCACAATCAATGCTGCAATATACGACTATGGCGAAGCCGGCTGTGGGTAAATTATTCTGCTTACCAAACGGCAGGTAGGTGGGGAGTTCCAAAGCTGAATGAACGGTGCTTATATGCGCGCCTGCGAGCCTGTCAGGTAGGGGCTTGGGAAATCATTAGGGAGTGTTCAATGATTAAAAAAACGACCTTTGCGGCCGCGTTGCTGGCTGCAACCGTCCTGAGCGGTGCGGCGAGCGCTAAGACGTTCGTTTACTGCTCGGAAGGTTCGCCGGAGGGCTTCGATCCGGGTCTGTACACCGCCGGTACGACGTTCGACGCGTCTGCGCACACCGTCTACAACCGCCTGCTCGAGTTCAAGAAGGGCACCACCGAGACCGAGCCGGGCCTGGCCGAAAGCTGGACGATTTCCGACGATGGCCTGGAATACACCTTCAAGCTGCGTCCGGGCGTCAAGTTCCAGACCACCGAGTTCTTCACGCCTTCGCGTGAGCTGAACGCCGACGACGTCGTCTTCTCCTATGAGCGCCAGCTCAAGGCCGACAATCCCTGGAACAAGTACGTGACCGGCGCTTCGTGGGAATACGCAGCCGGCATGGGCTTCCCGGAAGTCATCAAGTCGGTCGAGAAGGTCGATGACCTGACGGTCAAGATCACGCTGACCCGCAAGGAAGCTCCTTTCCTCGCCAACATCGCCATGCCGTTCGCTTCGATCATGTCGAAGGAATATGCCGACAAGCTGCAGGCCGATGGCAAGATGAACCAGCTGAACCAGATGCCGCTCGGCACCGGTCCGTTCAGCTTCGTCGCCTACCAGCAGGACGCCATCATCCGCTACAAGGCCAACCCGGATTACTGGGGCGGCAAGCAGAAGATCGACGACCTCGTCTTCGCGATCACCCCTGACGCATCGGTTCGTTTCCAGAAGCTGAAGGCCGGCGAATGCCACCTGATGCCGTTCCCGAACGCTGCCGACGTCGCTGCGATGAAGGCTGACCCGAACCTGAAGGTGATGGAGCAGGAAGGCCTGAACGTTTCGTACCTGGCCTACAACACCACCCAGGCTCCGTTCGACAAGGTTGAGGTCCGCAAGGCTCTGAACCAGGCCATCAACAAGCAGGCCATCGTCGACGCCGTGTTCCAGGGTGCAGCTACCCCTGCAACCAACCCGATCCCGCCGACCATGTGGTCGTACAACAAGGCCGTCGAAGACGACAAGTACGATCCGGAAGCAGCGAAGAAGGGTCTTGAAGCCGCTGGCGTCAAGGATCTCAAGATGAAGGTGTGGGCGATGCCGGTTTCGCGTCCCTACATGCTCAACGCCCGCCGCGCTGCCGAGCTGATCCAGTCCGATTTCGCCAAGGTTGGCGTCACGGTCGAGATCGTCTCCTACGAGTGGGCCGAGTACCTCGACAAGTCGAAGGCCAAGGATCGTGACGGCGCCGTCATCCTCGGCTGGACCGGCGACAATGGTGATCCGGACAACTTCCTCGACACCCTGCTCGGCTGCACGGCCGTTGGCGGCAACAACCGCGCTCAGTGGTGCGACAAGGACTTCGACGCTCTGGTGAAGAAGGCCAAGGACACCACCGACGTGGCTGAGCGCACCAAGCTCTACGAAGAGGCCCAGGTCGTGTTCAAGAAGCAGGCCCCTTGGGCGACCCTCGACCACTCGCTGTCGGTTGTGCCGATGCGCAAGGGCGTCGAAGGCTTCGTTCAGAGCCCGCTCGGCGACTTCGCCTTCGACGGTGTTGACATCACGGAGTAAGGTTGCCTAAACAAGGCCAACCTGGGTTGGGGCGCTTGGATGACAAGCGCCTCAATGCACATTTTGTGCTACCCTTACCTTTCTCGGAACATTCACTTAAAGGTTCGACATGCTCCGGTTCCTGTTGGGACGGCTAGCCGTCCTCATCCCGACATTCGTCGGGGTTTCCATCATTGCATTCTCATTCATCCGGCTTCTTCCCGGCGATCCCGTAGCCCTCCTGTCGGGCGAACGTGTCATGTCTCCCGAGCGCCACGCGGAAATCTCTGCCCAGCTCGGCTTCGACCGGCCCATCGTCGTCCAGTATCTCGACTATCTCTGGGGTGTCGTACAAGGCGATTTCGGCACCTCGATCGTCACCAAGCGGCCTGTCATCGACCAGTTCTTCGAGCTGTTCCCGGCGACCGTCGAGCTTTCGCTCTGCGCCATCATCTTTGCTGTCGTGCTCGGCATTCCCGCCGGCATGATCGCCGCCATCAAGCGCGGTTCCTTCGCCGACCAGGCGATGATGGGCACCGCACTCGTCGGCTTCTCGATGCCGATCTTCTGGTGGGGCCTGCTGCTGATCATGCTTGTTTCCGGCATGCTGGGGTGGACACCCGTCTCCGGCCGCATCTCGCTGATGTTCTATTTCCCGCCCGTCACAGGGTTCATGCTGATCGACTCGCTGTTGTCCGGCCAGGCCGGCGCGTTCAAGTCGGCCGTCAGCCACCTGATCCTGCCGACGATCGTTTTGGGCACCATTCCGCTGGCCGTCATTGCGCGCCAGACGCGTTCGGCGATGCTCGAAGTGCTGTCGGAAGACTATGTGCGCACCGCGCGCGCCAAGGGCCTGTCGACCTTCCGTGTCGTCGGCATCCATGCGCTGCGCAACGCCATGATCCCGGTGGTCACCACTGTCGGCCTGCAGGTGGGTGTCATGCTCGCCGGCGCGATCCTGACCGAGACGATCTTCTCCTGGCCGGGCATCGGCAAGTGGATGGTCGATTCCGTGTCGCGGCGCGACTACGCCGTCATCCAGGGTGGTCTTCTGCTGATCGCCGCCGTCATCATGCTGGTGAACCTTGCGGTCGACCTGCTGTACGGCCTCATCAATCCGCGTATCCGGCACTAGGAGGGCGTCATGTCTCAAGCTGCTGCAACCAGCGCCGTTTCGACTGACCCGTCCCGCAGGGCGCGTCTGGCCGAATTCTGGTACTATTTTTCCGAAAACCGCGGCGCCGTTATCGGCCTCGTGTTCTTCATCTTCCTGGTGCTTCTGGCGATCTTTGCGCCGCTGATCGCGCCGCACGATCCGACCCAGCAATACCGCGACGCGGTTCTGGTTCCGCCGTTCTGGCAAGAAGGCGGCCGCACCGACTTCCTGCTCGGCACCGACGCCGTCGGCCGCGACATGCTTTCGCGCCTGATCTTCGGCACCCAGTTCTCGCTGTTCGTCGGCGTCATCGTGACCACGCTGTCGCTCGTCGTCGGTGTCATCTTCGGTGTCATCGCCGGCTATTTCCGCGGCTGGGTCGACACGGCCATCATGCGCGTGATGGACATCATCCTGGCCTTCCCGTCGCTGCTGCTGGCCCTTGTGCTGGTCGCCATCCTCGGGCCTGGCCTGGTCAACGCGATGATCGCCATCTCGCTGGTCTACCAGCCGCATTTCGTGCGCCTGGCGCGCGCCGCGGTGATGAGCGAAAAGACCCGCGACTATGTCGTTGCCGCCAAGGTGGCGGGCGCAGGCAACATGCGCCTGATGTTCAAGACGATCCTGCCGAACTGCATGGCGCCCCTGATCGTCCAGGCGACCCTGTCGTTTTCGAGCGCCATTCTGGACGCCGCCGCACTCGGCTTCCTCGGCATGGGCGCACAGCCGCCGACGCCGGAATGGGGCACGATGCTGGCCGAGGCCCGCGAGTTCATCCAGAGCAAGTGGTGGGTGGTGACGCTTCCGGGCGTGGCGATCCTGATCACGGTGCTGGCGATCAACCTGATGGGCGATGGCTTGCGCGACGCGCTCGACCCGAAGCTGAAGAGGTCCTGAGATGGCGCTTCTTGAAATCGAAAACCTGGTCGTCGAGTTCCAGACGGCCAGCGGCCCGTTCCGGGCAGTCAACGGCGTGTCGATGAAGGTGCACGAGGGCGAGGTTCTCGCCATCGTCGGCGAGTCCGGTTCGGGCAAGTCGGTGTCGATGCTGGCAGCGATGGGCCTGCTGCCCTGGACGGCCAACGTCACCGCCGACAAGCTGACCTTCAATGGCCGCGACCTGCTGTCGATGCCACCAGCCGAACGGCGCCAGATCATCGGCAAGGACATTGCCATGATCTTCCAGGAGCCGGTGGCGAGCCTCAATCCGTGCTTCACCGTCGGATTCCAGATCGAGGAAGTGCTGCGTGTGCATCTGGGCCTCGACAAGGCCGCGCGCCGCAAGCGCGCGATCGAACTGTTCGAGGCTGTCGGCATTCCCGACCCGGCCGAGCGTCTCGGCTCCTATCCGCACCAGATGTCGGGCGGCCAGTGTCAGCGCGTGATGATCGCGATCGCGATTGCCTGCAATCCGAAGCTGCTCATCGCCGACGAGCCGACCACGGCTCTCGACGTGACGATCCAGAAGCAGATCCTCGACCTGCTGATGAAGCTGCAGGCCGACCATGGCATGGGCCTCATCATGATCACCCACAACATGGGCGTCGTGGCCGAGACTGCCGACCGCGTGGTCGTGCAGTACAAGGGCCGCAAGATGGAAGAAGCCGACGTGCTGACGCTGTTCGAGAATCCGAAGAGCAACTACACGCGCGCGCTGCTCGCCGCCTTGCCTGACAACGCGACCGGCGACCGTCTGCCGACGATCTCCGAGCTCTTTGTCGACGACCAGATGGAAGGGGCAGCACGATGAGCGTCATTCTCGAAGCACGCAACATCGTGCGCGACTATCATGTGCCGGGCAGCCTGCTGAAAAAGGCCAAGACCGTGCACGCGGTCAAGGGCGTGAGCTTCAGCGTCGAGCAGGGCAAGACGCTTGCCATCGTCGGCGAAAGCGGCTGCGGCAAGTCCACGCTCGGCCGCATCCTGACGCTGATCGACCCGGCGACGTCGGGCGACCTGCTGATCGAAGGCAAGAAGATCGACATCGCCAAGGGCGACATGACGGCGGAGATGCGCCGCAAGGTGCAGATCGTCTTCCAGAACCCCTACGGCTCACTCAACCCGCGCCAGAAGATCGGCGACATCCTCACCGAACCGCTGGTCATCAACACCAACACCCCTGCCGACGAACGTCGCGACCGGGCGATGACGCTGTTGAAGAAGGTCGGCCTCGAGGAGAAGCACTACAACCGCTATCCGCACATGTTTTCGGGCGGCCAGCGCCAGCGCATCGCCATTGCGCGCGCGCTGATGCTGAACCCGAAGCTTCTGGTGCTGGACGAGCCGGTCTCGGCGCTCGACCTGTCGGTGCAGGCACAGGTGCTGAACCTGCTTGCCGACCTGCAGGACGAGTTCAAGCTGACCTACGTCTTCATCAGCCACGACCTCAGCGTCGTGCGTTACATCGCTGACGATGTGATGGTGATGTATTTCGGCGAGGCGGTCGAATATGGCAGCCGCGACGAGGTGTTCGCCGATCCCAAGCACAGCTACACCAAGACCCTGTTTGCCGCGACGCCGCGCGCCGATGTCGAAAGCATCCGCGCCCGCCTCGCCAGGAAGAAGGCTGCCTGACGGCACCCATCTTCCACTGACGGCTTGATGCATCGGCCCGGAGATCGATTTCGATTTCCGGGCCGATGCATTTTCAGCGGCGCGTGACCCGCTGTTGTTTGCACAATGAGCACAATGTTTTGGGCCACGGCCCCAAAACGCCAATTTCGTCTCTCGCAAAAGCTCTGGCGCCGATCATAATCCGCGGCATCGATTTGAAGGATCGGCCCTGATGCCGGGCCTGATGCATGGAGGCGGATATGGCGGGTTTTGATATTTCCAGGCGCAAGCTTTTGGCGGGGTCGGCGTTTCTCCTGGCCTCGACGGCCCTGCCGTCGATCGGCTGGAGCCAAGCGAAGAAGGGTGGACGGCTGGTTGTCGCCGCCGATTCCGAGCCGCGTAACCTCAATCCGGCCATCGTTGCCTCCAACGGCGTGTTCTTCGTGTCGAGCAAGGTGATCGAACCGCTTGCAGAAGCCTCGTTCGACGGCGAGGGCGGGCTCGCGCCACGGCTGGCGACGAGTTGGGAAGGCTCCGTGGACGGCCTGTCGGTAACTTTCAAGCTGCGCGAGGGTGTGACCTGGCACGACGGCAAGCCGTTCACCTCGGCCGACGTGGCGTTCTCGGCGCTCAACATCTGGAAGCCGTTGCAGAATCTCGGTCGCGTCGTGTTCAAGAACCTGGAGGCGGTCGAGACGCCTGATGCGCACACGGCCGTCTTCAAGTTCTCCAAGCCGACGCCGCTGCAACTTATCCGCAACGCGCTGCCGGCGCTGACGTCGGTGGTGCCAAAGCACATCTACGAAGGCAGCGATATCGCCGCGAACCCGGCCAACAACGCGCCTGTCGGCACGGGGCCGTTCACGTTCGCCGAGCACAAGCCGGGAGAATATTACCGGCTCGCGCGCAACGACAAATATTGGGGCAAGAACGAGCCGGCGCTCGACGAGATCATCTATCGCGTGCTGCCCGACCGGGCGGCGGCGGCCGGCGCGCTGGAGGCCGAAGAGATCCAGCTCGCGGCCTTCTCGGCCGTGCCCTTGGCCGACCTCGAGCGCATCTCCAAGGTGCCTGGCATCAAGGTGATATCAGAAGGCTACGAAGCGCTGACCTACCAACTGGTGGTCGAGATCAATCATCGCCGCAAGGAGCTGGCAGACCTCAAGGTGCGCCAGGCGATCGCGCATGCCATCGACAGGGATTTCGTCGTCAAGACGATCTTCTTGGGTTACGCCAAGCCGGCGACCGGCATCGTGCCGCAGAATGACAAGCAGTTCTACACGCCCGACGTTGCGACCTACGGCTTCGACGTCGCCAAGGCCAATGCATTGCTGGACGAAGCCGGTTACGCCAGGAAGGACGACGGCAAGCGTTTTGCCCTGAAGCTTCTGCCGGCGCCCTATTTCAACGAGACCAAGCAGTTCGGCGATTATCTGCGTCAGGCGCTGGCCGCAGTCGGCATCGACGCCGAGATCGTCAACAATGACTCGGCCGCGCATCAGAAAGCAGTCTACACCGACCACGCCTTCGACATCGCCATTGCGCCGCCGGTGTTCCGCGGCGACCCGGCGATCTCGACCACCATCCTGGTGCAGTCGGGCATCCCCGACGGCGTGCCGTTCTCCAACCAGGGCGGCTACAAGAACGACGAGATCGACGCGCTGATCGCCAAGGCGGCGGAAACGCTGGATCCCGCGGCGCGCATCGCGCTCTACAAGGAGTTCCAGAAGAAGGTGGCGGCCGATCTGCCGCTGATCAACGTCGCCGAATGGGGCTTCATCACGGTGGCGCGTGACACGGTCAAGAACGTGTCGAACAACCCGCGCTGGGCAGTTTCGAACTGGGCGGACACCTATGTCGAAACGTGACATCATCGCCTGAGTTGGGATGATGATCCGTTACTGAGCATGCCTCTGGACGTAGCAGTGCCTGAACATACCCCCAATCCTTACCTCTCCCCACAAGGGGGAGGGGGATTTGACGTCGTGCGCCCTCCATTTGCGCTCCCTTCGTTTGGGCTGCTCGCTTTGGCAGATGTGGTAGCGCCGGAATTCCTCTCCCCCTTTTGGGGAGGGACTAGGGGTGGGGGTAACTGCCGTGCTCCGACAACCTCCACCCGCACTCGGCAACTCCTCCTCACATGGGGAGGGTAGGCAGATGAACCGCACCGTTCGCCTGCTGAAACGCCGTCTGGTCGGCAGCATTCCGGTGCTGCTGATCGTGGTCATAGGCTCGTTCCTGCTGCTCGAGGCCGCCCCCGGCGATGCGGTCGACGCCTATGTCGCTTCGGTCGGCGGCGATGCCGGCATGATCGAGGCGTTGCGGCAGAGCTGGGGGCTGGATGCCTCGCCGATGACGCGGCTTGTCGCCTATCTCTGGGCGCTGTTGCATCTCGATCTCGGCCATTCGGTCGCCTTCTCCCGGCCGGTTCTGGATGTCGTCCTGGAGCGGCTCCCGAACACGCTCTTCTTGATGGGAGCAGCAACCGCATTGTCCTTCGCGCTTGGAACAGCGCTCGGCATCATAGCCGGCGCGCGGCCCGGCAGCGCCCGCGACCGGTTCCTGTCGATCGGCTCGCTGGCGCTCTACGCCGTGCCCGGCTTCTGGCTGGCGCTGGTGCTGACCATCGTCTTTTCGGTCGAGCTGCGCTGGCTGCCGCTTTCGGGCATGGAGACCATTGCATCAGGCAAGACCGGCCTTGCCCGGGCGCTCGACATCGCCTGGCACATGGTGCTGCCGGTAACGAGCCTCGGCCTGATCTATTTTGCGCTCTATCTCCGCATGATGCGGGCGGGCATGGCCGAGGTCTGGCGCATGGATTTTACCCTCGCGGCCCGTGCGCGCGGCATTCCGAGGCGGCGTATCGTGATGAGCCATGTCGCCCGCAACGCGCTGTTGCCGCTGGTCACCATGCTGGGCCTGCAGTCGGCGCAAATGCTGGGCGGCAGCGTGGTGATCGAAAGCGTCTTTTCGGTGCCGGGGCTCGGCCGGCTGGCGCAGGAGGCGGTGGGGTCGCGCGACACGCCGCTGCTGATCGGCATTATTCTCGTCAGCGCTGTGTTGGTGATCGTCATCAACCTGCTGGTCGACATCGCCTATGCCGCGCTCGACCCGCGCGTCGGCGCCAGCGAGGCGAGCGCATGAATCTCGGTCGCCTGTTCCGTTCGCCCGAGGCCGTTGCCGGCTTCGCCATCCTCGGTCTGCTTGCCGCTATGGCGCTGGCCGCCCCGTTGCTGTTCCCCGGCGATCCGCTGGCGATTGCCGGCCAGCCGCTGCTGCGGCCTTTCCAGGATTGGGCGCTGCCGCTCGGCACCGACCGTCTCGGCCGCGACGTGCTGGCGGGGCTGTTCCATGGCGCCCGCACGTCGCTGGCCGTCGGGCTCGCCGCCGCCGCTGCCTCGATCCTCGTCGGCAGCATCGTCGGTACGGTGGCGGGCTTTGCTGGTGGGCTGGTCGACGAGGTGCTGATGCGCATCACCGACGCCTTCCAGACGGTTCCGGGCTTCCTGCTGTCGCTGGCGCTGGTCAGCGTTGTCGGGCCGTCGCTTGCAGTGGTGGTGGTCGCGATTGCGCTCAGTGCCTGGACCGGACCGGCACGCATTGCCCGTGCCGAAGTACTGTCGATCCGCGAGCGCGACTTTGTCGCCTCGGCACGGGTCATCGGCATGAACCCGGTCGAGATCGCATTCCGCGAGGTGCTGCCCAATGCGTTGCCGCCTGTACTGGCGCTGTCGTCGGTGATCGTGGCCGCCGCCATCCTGACCGAGGCAGCGTTGTCCTTCCTCGGTCTCGGTGACCCCAACCGCGTGACCTGGGGCGGCATGATCGCGGAGGGCAGGGCGGTGCTGCGTTCGGCGCCTTACCTTTCCGTCATCCCCGGCATCGCATTGGTGCTGGCGGTGCTCGGCGTCTACCTCGCCGGCGAGGGCGTGGTCGAAAGCTCGGCGGCTCGGGAGGGGCAGGCATGACGCGGCTGTTGTCCCTGCACGAACTTGGCGTGCGCTACAGGGGCGCTGCTGCGCCCGCACTTGAAGACGTCGACCTTGATCTCGCAGCCGGCGAAAGGCTGGCGATCATCGGCGAAAGCGGTTCAGGCAAGAGCACGCTGGCGCGTGCCGTGGCCGGGCTGTTGCCGCAAACGGCCACACTTCAAGGCACGATCGCTTGGCCGGGACTTGATCGGCAGGCGCGCAATGGCGGCGACATCGGTTTCGTCTTCCAGGACCCGGCGTCGAGCCTCGACCCGGTCATGTCGGTCGGTGATCAGGTGACCGAAGTGGCGCATGCCAATCTCGGCCTGAATTGGCGCGCCGCGCGCCGCTTGGCGGTCGAGCTGCTCGACCGGGTGCAACTGCCGGAGCCGGCGGTACTTGCGCATTCTTATCCGCACCAGCTCTCTGGCGGGCAGAAGCAGCGCGTGGCGATTGCGGCAGCGATTGCTGCGCGGCCACGACTTTTGATCGCCGACGAGGCGACGAGCGCGCTCGACACCATCGTGCAGGCCGAGATCGTGGCGCTGATCCGCGAGTTGGTGACTGAGGACGGCATGGCGCTGATCTTCGTCAGCCACGACATCGCACTCGCCGCCAACCTTGCCGACCGCATCGCTGTCTTCCGCCATGGCCGCATGGTCGAGATGGCTATGACGGCGGAGTTGGTATCTCGGCCGAAGACCAACTACAGCCGTGCGCTGCTTGCCGCGCATCTCGGGCTCGATGCCCATGCCGAGGCACGCAAATGAGCGCCTTGCTGCAGGTCGATGGGCTGTCGAAACGTTACCGGCGCGGCGACAGGGATTTCGCTGCGCTCGACGGCGTGTCGTTCGACATAACAACCGGCGAGACGTTGGCGCTGGTCGGTCCATCGGGCTCGGGCAAATCGACGATCGCGCGCATACTGCTGAGACTGGTCGAGCCCGATGCAGGCCAAGTCCGCTTTGATGGCGAGGACCTGCTCGGCCTCCGCGGAGAAGCCCTTCGCGCCGTCAGGCCGAAGCTGCAGATGGTGTTCCAGGACCCGCTTGCAGCCTTCAATCCGCGCGCCACGGTGGCGCGGCTGATCGACGATCCGTTGCGCATCCACGGCTTGGCCGGTCGCGCGCAGCGGCCTCAGGCAATCGCAGCGCTGCTCGCGCGCGTCGGGCTTTCGCCCGAACTCGCCGGTCGCCGGGTGCATGAAATCTCGGGCGGCCAGCGCCAGCGCGTGGCGATTGCCCGGGCGATTGCGGCAAGGCCCCGGCTGATCGTGCTCGACGAAGCGGTGGCGGCACTCGACGTGCTGGTGCGCGGCGATATCCTGCGGCTGCTCAGAGAGTTGCAGGCCGAAGAGGGCATCGCATACCTCTTCATCTCGCATGATCTGGGCGCGGTGCGCGCCATCGCCCATCGCATCGCCATCATGGATGCAGGCCGCCTCGTCGAGCAGGGCGCGGCGGCTGCGGTGATTGCAGCGCCGGCCTCCGTTACCGGTAGGGCGCTGGTGGCGGCGACGCCGGAGCTGCCTGTTATCAAGGAGACTGCCTCGTGACCGAACATGCCATACGGGCCGAAAAGCTCGCCGCCGAACTCGACTCTGCCTTCCGCAATCGAGCCGACCTCTATCGGCTGATGCTCGCGGAACTGTCGGCCGAGCTTGGCGAGGCGAAGGCCGAGGAGCTGCTGGTGCGGGCCATCGAAAAGCGCGGCCGCGAAGTGGCGGAAGTTGCCTTTGCCCGGTTCGGTCCCAACGATGCCCGCGCCATCGGCGAGGCCTTTCTCGCCGTCAGCCCCGATGGCGGGCGCATGTATCCGACCGACGTCGAGCGCAGCGACACCCACATCGCCTTTAAGGTCAAGCGCTGCCCACTGAAGGACGCCTGGGTGGGGGCGGGCGTAGGCGACGGCACGCTGACGACGCTGTGCCGGATTGCCGGCGCGTTCGATCGCGGCCTGTTCGAGGCGACGGGCGTGCGTTTCGACAACGTCACCTGGACGCCCGGCCACGGCAACGGCTGCTGCCACATCTGTCTGACCGACCGCGACGCCTGAGATCATCTTTCGATGTCTGCGGGCGCTCGCTTGCGTGCAGAGTGGCCGGGCCTGCAACCGCGATGGACTTAGGCCGCTTGCTCGTGCGACGATTCCCTCGGTCGCGTTGAGTCGCGTCCGGCAGAAACGAGGAAATGCGATGTACAAATTCGAGGTCTACAAGGACAAGGGCGGCGAATTCCGGTTCCGCTTCAGGGCGTCCAACGGCGAAGTAATGTTCAGTTCGGAAGGCTATTCGGCCAAGGCATCGGCGCTGAAGGCAATCGAGTCGATCAAGAAGAATACGCCGGCTGCAACGGTGGAAGACCAGACCACGGCGGTCGCCTGATTGCATTTCCGGGGCGGGCCGCCTGCCGGCCCGCCGTCAGTTCCTGATTGGGCATGATCTTGTCCGACACCGGTGACCACTTTTCGGGATCGTGCCCTGCTCGTCGTTGAAACTGCGCATCGCGACCAGACGCGATCCGGCCGATGCGCCTGAACCTGGAGGGATCCCATGGGTATCGAAAGCCTGATCATCTTCCTGATTATCGGCGCCGTCGCCGGCTGGCTCGCCGGCCAACTGGTCAAGGGTTATGGCTTCGGCCTGATCGGCAATGTCGTTGTCGGTATTGTCGGCGCGCTCATCGCCGGCTGGCTGTTCCCTGCACTCGGCATCAGCCTAGGCTCGGGCATCATCGCAGCCATCATCCATGCCACCATAGGCGCCGTGATCTTGCTCGTACTGCTGAGGTTGGTGAAGCAAGCCTAGCTGTACGGCGAACGACAAAAACCCCGGCACAGGCCGGGGTCTTTTTTTAGTGCCGAGACATATGGCGTTGGCATCGACAACCATGAAGGGCTATCCCGCCGGCACGGCCTCGGCTGTCGATGCAACCTCTTTCCTGTCCTGATCGAACTGGGCAGCTCCGGTCAGCGGACCGAGCCAGTGCTCGCGCCGCTTGACCCAGAGTTCGTAGCTTGGCGCGAGGTCAGTTGGGACCTCGTCCAGGCTGCCGATCGGAACTTCCGCTTCGCCTGCGCTTAGCCACGCAACGCGGCCGCCGCAGGTTGTGCAGAAGCTTCTCGCGGCATAGGTGCCGGTGTAGCCGGTCTCCTGCTTGAAGGCTTCGATGGGCCAAACGGCGTAGGCCGCATAGGGCGCGCCGCTGCTCTTTCGACAGTCGGCGCAGTGGCAGATGCCGACGCGGAGCGGATTGCCGCTGACGCGATAAGTGACCCCACGGCAAAGACAGCTTCCGGTTCGGACTTGCACTGCAGCATGGTCCTGCATGGCCTGCCTCCCTTCGTGCGTAGAAACGTCGTGATCTGGCTGTTCGTTCCCGCTGTGGAAAGAGGCTGATCTTAATCGGGACAAGCGCCTCTGTTGGTGAGCCGCTAGGCGCGAACGGGAAACTCGATCCGGACCTTGAGCCCGGGGCGGTTGTCGTCGAGCGTGAGTGCGGCGCCGTGCAGGTCGACGACGGCGCGCACCAGCGCCAGGCCCAGGCCGCTGCCCGGCGTGGTGCGGCTTTTCTCGGTGCGGTAGAGGCGCTGGAAGACCTTGTCGCGTTCGGCGGGCGGAATGCCGGGGCCGTTGTCGCTGATTTCGGTGACGACGAGATTGCCGAGATTGGCCGCTGAAATGGCGATCCGCGTTCCCTCAGGGCAGTGGCGGATGGCATTCTCGATCAGGTTTGCGAACATCTGGACCAGCAGCTCGCGGTCGCCAGAGATCGCATGCAGGTTCGACAGGCTTCCCTTGACCACAAGCGACTTGCGATCGTCGTCGGCGACGTCGGTGTAGATCTCGGCCATCGAGCCTACGACCTCGCCGAGGTCGATTGCGGCGAAGCGCGATTTGCGGGCCCCCGCCTCGATCTGGGCGATGCGCAGGAGGGCGTCGAAGGTCTCGTTGATGCGGTCGCTCTCCACCCGCGCCTCGGCAAGTTCGTCGGTGACCGGCTTGCCCTTGTCGTTCTTGCCGATCGCCGTATCGATGGTCATCTTGAGGCGGTTAAGCGGCGTCTTGAGATCGTGGGCGATATCGCTGCTGACCTGCCGCATGCCTTCGACCAGTGCCGCCAGCCGTTCCAGCGCGCTGTTGACCTGAGATGAGACGGCGTCGATGTCGTCGCCATTGCCGGTGAGCGGGATGCGCGCGCCGAGCTTGCCGTTGGAGACGTCGACCATGGTGTCGGCGATGCTGTCGAGGCGCTTGCGGATGCGCGCCGCAAGCATGGCGCTGAGCGCAAAGGCAGTTACCGTGACGATGGCCAGCGCCCAGCCCATGCTCTTGAGCGCGATCAGCGCCAGCCGGTCGGTTTCGGCGAGGCTGAGGCCGATCGACAGCCAGTTGTCGTTCACCTTGCCCGAGACAACGCGGTAGTTGGCATTGCCGTCGACCCCGGCGTCTTCAGCCGAGAGCAGCGACAGTCCGCTTGAGGTCGGCGGCTTGGAGAAGTTGCCGGCAAGGCGCCGTCCGGACGGATCGAGCAGGACGAAGATGCGGTCTTCGCGCTTGCTGAGGCGCGAATAGGTGTCGACCGCGGCGACGATATCCTCGAGCTCTCGGTCGGTATCGGTGGCGGCGACGATGGCCCAGATCTCGCGTGCCGACTTGTCGAGTTCGGCCGTGAGTTCGGCCCGCATCAACTGATAGGCGACGAAGCCCATGGCCAAAAATGCGCTGACGAAAAGGGTGCCGAAGCCCAGCGCGAGGCGGAACGGCGTGCTGCGGAACAGGCTAGTGCGGAGCATGCAGGCTGTAGCCCGTATTGCGCACCGTATGCAGGAGCGGCGTGTCGAACGGGCGGTCTATCTTGGCGCGAAGCCGGCTCATATGCGTTTCGACGACACTGGTCTTGGGGTCGAAATGCAGGTCCCAGACGCGTTCGAGCAGCATGGTGCGGGTCAGCACCCTGCCTTCGTTGCGCATCAATATCTCGAGCAGGGTGAATTCGCGCGGCTGCAGGTCTATGGGCTGGCCGCGCCTGGTTACGCGGCGCTTGACGAGATCGAGTTCGAGGTCGGCTACCGCAAGCACCGTCTTCTGGTCCTGGACCGGGGGACGTCGCGACAGCGCATTGACCCGCGCCAGAAGCTCGGAGAAGGCGAAGGGCTTGACCAGATAGTCGTCGCCGCCGGCTTCCAGGCCTTCGACCCGGTCGTCGACACCACCGATGGAGGTGAGGAACAGCACCGGCGTCTTGACGTTCGCCGCCCTGAGCGCCTTGACCACAGACAGGCCGTCGAGATTGGGCACCATGCGGTCCATGACCAGAACGTCGTAGGATGTCCGCATTGCCTGGAATAGTGCGTCCTGTCCGTCGACAATGACGTCGCAGACATGTCCGGCCTCGGAAAAACCCCTCGCTGTGTAATCCGCGGTCTTGTTGTCGTCCTCAACGACAAGAATGCGCATGCTGCCTCGCCCCGTTCCGCGTTGCCTCGCCGCCGTTTCCGGCCGGCCGGTTGCCATGTGCCTTAATACCACTTCGTGGTCATTCCGTGGAGGCGGGGGTGTGAGAGGTGCGAGCCGTGGAAGTATGGGGCGCTGCGGGCGAGGGCACCAGTATGCGGCGCAGGGTCGTGTCCCTGAGCACGAAGTGGTGGAACAGTGCTGCCGCAGCATGGATGCCGATGAAGGCGATGAACACCGGCTTGGCAAGCGCGTGCACATCGCCCATCCAGTCCCACAAATAATAGGCGAGCAGGCCGGTGATGGGTGTAGCAAACAAGAGCCCGTAGAAGGCCCAGTGCGTCGCCTTCGCCGCCAGTGCCATCCAGCTGGGTGTCGCCGGGTCGGGCACGGGTGTTCCCGACGTTGCGCGCAGGCCGAGCCGGAAAAGGGCAAGCACGAGGATGGAAAGGCCGATCCAGTAGTGGACTGAAGCAAGGGTCTGGTCGGCGGCCGAGGGTTGGCCGCCATCGGCAAGCGCGTCGACGGTCGCCGTCATGCTTTCGCCTGCCAGAAGCTGGAACACCACCAATGTGGCGATGAGCCAGTGCAGGGCGATCTGGAGTTTCGAGTAGCTGGTCGACGAGGCAGCCATCTGCGGGGATCCTTGTTGCTGGGGGCTTTTGCCGGCGGAGCATCCGCTCCGCCGGTGAGGTCTTGGGCCGAGACGGAGTCAATCCGCGGCCGTTTCGCCTGGCAATGCTGCGGCCCGTCCGGCTTGGGTCACCGTCATGAACAGGATCAGCGCTGCAATGCCGGCGAGGAAGATGAAGCTGGTGGTCGTGGCGCCGAAGCCGAGACCGCCATATTGCGCGGGCTGCGAGAACAGGTCGCCGAACGACGCACCGAGCGGCCTGGTCAGGATGTAGGCCAGCCAGAAGGCGAGGATGCCGTTGAGATTGAGCGCATAGTAAGCAAACGCGATTGCGGCGATGATCGAGCCGAAGATGACGCCTGTCTCGAGATAGCCGAGGCCGAGGCCTTCTGCGGTGAGATCGCCGGCCGCCGTGCCAAGCGCGAAGGTGAACAGCACCGCGAGCCAGTAGAAGGTTTCGCGCCGCATCGTGGTGATAGAGTGGATCGAGAGCGTCTTTTCGAACGCGTACCAGAGCGCGAAGGTGGCGGCGAGCACGACCGAGAAGAACAGTGTCGACGCTTCCAGGCTGACGCCGAAATTGTCGACGAGGTTGTCCGTCACCAGCGTGCCGACGACGCTGATCAGGACGACCGTCACCCAGTAGATCCAGGGAACGTAGCGGACCTGGGCGAACTGCAGGGCAAGCGCCACGATCAGAAGCCCGCTCAGGATCCATGAGGTCGTTGCCAGTCCGAGATCGAGGTCCAGGTTCATGTAGTCGGCGGCGGTCTCGCCGACGGTGACCGCCAGGAGCTTGATCAGCCAGAAGTCAAAGGTGACTGCGGGGACCTTGTTCTGCATCTGCCCACGGTTAAACAGCGTCATCATGACGTTCTCTTCCTTGTTGCAGGGACGGTCTCGGGAGAGGCCCGTTGGCCACGCGCTGAAGCGCTGCGCCCGGAGGGACGCCTCAAGAACGCTCCAGCGTGTTGAATCAGCGCCCGCCTGGACGCGTGACGCTCTAGGCGCCCAGCACTTTCAGCGCCTGTTCGAAGAACGCGTCGGCGCCGGCGTCGTCGTCTGCCTTGCAGCGTTCGAGGCCCTTGCCCTTGAGCTCGGCGGCTTTGGCCTTTTCGGCGTCGCCGACCTTGGTGGTCTTCAGCGCGGCGTTGACGTCGCCCATCATTTTCTCGCAGGGAACCGGACCGGCCGCCTGGGCGGAACCGGAGAGCGAAGCGAAGGTGGTTGCGATTGCAAAGGCTGCGACGGCAAGGGTTTTCGTCATATCCATCATCCCGTTGGATGCCGGAAGATCCGGCGGCTCATCAGACATGCGGATGGTCGACTCATGTGGACCAGTCCGGCGCCGAAATGTCTAAGGGGCCGAAGTCTACTGGTCCTGTCTGACGGCTTACGGTTTCGTAAGAAACACCGACGGTGGCCAGGAAGGCGGACCTTACGAAACCGTATGGTGGCGGCGATGCCGCGGTAATGACGCGATGCGAGGCTTGTCTGGGCGGTGGCCGCTGTCGCAGGCGGGCGGTTTCGATATGGGTGGGACCGCAATCCTCTCGGACAGCCTGTCATGAAGCGACGGCGGCCTGCCCGCTTTCGGCACGCATCGCAAAGAATGTCGGCGTAGGCGGGACCGGTCAGTCGGCCGGCGCCCAGTCGAACTCCAGCTCTTCACGAAACGCAAAGCGTGCGATGTGGTCGGCGACCACCTGCTCGAGACGCAAAAGGTCGCCGGCCTCGACCTCGACGGTCAGCGCGCTGTCGTCCGCCGTCATATGCACGATGCGGCCCTCGCCGAGATCGATCTGGCCGCGAACGGACGAGAATTCCACCGCGAACTTGTGGCTCCAGTGCTTGCACAGTTGCTGCAAATAGCGGCTGGCGTGCTCGGTGGAAACGACGGCGATCGACTTGGGCATGAGAGGCTCCTTTCGGGTCTGGCGCGACTGACATCGCCACCGAAACTGGAGCGCAAGCATGGCGGAAGCGGGACCGGGCGGCAAGCGTGGGGAGAGCAGCGTCGAGACGACGTTGAAGCGCACCCGCTCCGCGCCCGGCAATTTGCCAACTCAAATTGTTGATTGTGAAGCCGATTGGCTTTGCGCAGGCGAACCGCTTGCCGCTGCGTGCAAGCGGGCCGCCCGATGTCGCGTCGCGGGAGGACAGGGGCGGGGTCGACGCAACACTCAGAGACTCGATTTGCGGATTTGCGCCGGCCGGATGCACCCGCCACATGCACGATTGTCCGCCCGCCGAACGAGCGGGTCAATTAGCTCGATGGATTGGGGCAGGGCAGGCGGCGCTAGACCGTGCCTATTTCGGCGTAATGCCCGAAGTCGGCATAGTGCTGGGTCGAATCCGCCTCGGCCTGGGCTTTGTAGGCGCGTGGCTCTCCGGTCCATTCGCCCTCGAAAATGCCCAACTCCTTACATTTCCAGCAATACGCCTGATATTGCGATCCAGCCGGCGGTGGCGGTGGTTGATAGGCCGGCTCACCACCGGAAACTGGAGCCGATTCCTCGGTCCAATCGTCACCGATCGTCTGTGCACCATCCGGCACAGCATGATCTGTGAGCATTTCGGGGATTTTCGGCCTGTATGCCATTGCACCATCTCCCTGTGGTACCGGCCGCACAATAGCGCGATCGGGGACCGGTTTCCAGCAAAGGGGCAGTCTGGCACCGGCGGAGAACACTGAGAACAAACGCCGGCGCAAGGCGCTACGGAACAGTATCGATGGTCGGCTGAAGGGTGTTGGGTAGCCACGCCTGCAAGCCGCAGCTTGCGTCGGCTATTCAAGGCTCTTCGGCAGCGGCAGGCTCGAGCAATTTTGATGCATGTCCCGGGCCAGCTGCTTTCGCTTTTTCGCCTGATGTTCTTTGCCCGCCAGCGCGATGCCCAGACCGTAGGGCCCGCCGAGCATGCCAGCCGAGAAGCTCAAGGTCTGCTTTTCCCCGGCCTCGTAGTCGCGGGCGGCTGCACGAATTTTCACGCATTCCGCCGACCGCCATTTCGGATCTTGCGGAGACAGCGAAGCGGCATACTCGGAGGGCTGCGGTGTCGAGCATGCCGCTAGCGCAACGGGCATCAACACGGCCAGGCACCTTGTCTTCATATCTCACACGCTCCTCTAGGGCGATCCAGCGCACCCCGACTGTCGGGTTCACCCCTGGCTAATGTAATGTCAACCCATGTGGGTCCAGGTGCGAGCTGACGGGTGCCGATCGGCGGTGTGTCGTGATGTTCGCAGGGCGATCAGGATCGGCCCGGGCACGCTTCATCCTGATGACGCCCAGCATATCCGGACCGCAGCCTTGGCTTCGCGACCAAGGACGCGCCAGCGCGGAGGTTCGCAAGCTTCTAATTTTCTTGAGAGATTTTGGTGCCGCTTAGGTGACTCGAACACCTGACCCCATCATTACGAATGATGTGCTCTACCAACTGAGCTAAAGCGGCTTCCAGGCAGCGCAACCTTTTGGCCGCGCGACGATGTGTGCCTGATAACTTCAAAGCGCCGCGATTGCAAGACGCCTTCTGAGCCTTTTGTCAGACGGCGTAAACGCGCCGCCCGTCTCGATTTGGCATTGTGCTCGGCGGACCAGAATATGCTCCTGATGGAGCCCTGGCCACGACGGGCAGGGCGCCGCAATCCGTCGCTTATCAGGCCCTTCGGCCGTCGGTTCAGGCCGTCAGTCTGGCCTTGGCTTCGGCATACTCCCGGGCCAGACGGTCGACCAGTTCGGTCACCGGCACCACCCTGTCGACGACGCCAATGCCCTGGCCGCAGCCCCAGATATCCTTCCAGGCCTTGTATTTGGCCGCTTCCTCGAAATCCATCTTGGAAGGATCGGAGACGGCGAGGTTGTCGGGGTCCATGCCTGAGGCGCGGACCGAGCCCTTGAGGTAGTTGCCGTGGATGCCGGTGAAGAGATTGGAGTAGACGATGTCGGCCGCCTTGGATTCGACGATCATCTGCTTGTAGGCGTCGGCGGCGCGGGCCTCCTCGGTGGCGATGAAGGGCGAGCCGATATAGGCGAGGTCGGCGCCCATGGCCTGGGCCGCGAGCACTGCACCGCCATTGGCGATGGCGCCTGACAGCAGCAGCGGGCCGTCGAACCACTGGCGGATTTCCTGGATCAGGGCAAAGGGTGACAGCGTGCCGGCATGGCCGCCGGCGCCGGCCGCGACCGCGATCAGGCCATCGGCGCCCATCTTGATCGCCTTGCGGGCGTGGCGGTCGTGGATGATGTCGTGCAGCACGATGCCGCCATAGGAATGGACGGCCTGGTTGACTTCCTCGACAGCGCCCAGCGACGAGATGACGATCGGCACCTTGTACTTCACGCACAGGCGCAGATCGTGTTCTAGGCGGGTGTTGGAGCGGTGGACGATCTGGTTGACGGCGAAGGGCGCTGCCGGCCGGTCTGGATTGGCGGCATCGTGAGCGGCGAGGTCTTCCGTCACCATGGCCAGCCACTCGTCGAGCTGCGCCTCGGGGCGGGCGTTGAGTGCGGGAAAGGAGCCGACGATGCCGGCCTTGCATTGCGCCAGCACAAGCGGCGGGTGCGAAATGATGAACAGGGGCGCGCCGACGACGGGAACGCGCAGCTTCTTCTTGAGGATGTCAGGCAATGCCACGTGTCGCTCCCGTTATTTTGACGTTTCCGTAAACGTCACTTCTATACCAGATCGTGCCGGGGCGGCAATGCGCCGGTTCGCGCCGACGGTGACGGGGCGAACAGGAGGCTCACGGGCAATGCCGGAACACCAGGGTAATGCTCGGCGGCATCCGGATTGGCATCATTGTATTCAGTTTCGCGACAAAACGCCTGCACCGCCGTTGATTGATGCCGTCTGTGTCGCTAACCATCGGCGAAACAGGCGCCGCGCAGAGGGACTTCGGTTGGATTCGATCGAAAAGGCGATCCGGAACGCTTTCGAAAAGGGCGATCCCGAGAACCGCGAATATCGCGAGAAGGTGTACCGCGCGGCCTTTGCCGCGCTGGATCGTGCGCTCAAGGCCAATCCGGCCATGACGGTCGAAGTGGCGATCAACCGCCGCAGAGGGCTGCAGGCGAAGATCGCGGAGATCGAATCGGAATTCCAGCCGGCCGCGCCCGCAGCACCCGAAATGCCGGTCGCAGCGCCGCATGTGGCACCTGACGTCGCCGTGAACGGCAATGGCGGTCGGGCGGCCCCCGATGTTTCGATCGGCGGCAATGGCGGCCGTGTGACGCCGGTCGTGCCCGACATCATGCCGGATGCGCCGATGCCGCCGCCGGCAAAACCCAGGGAAAAGCTGAGCCGGCGCGAACGCCGCAAGGCCGACCGCGAGGCCCGTCGTGCCGAGCGGCGCAGGCCGTTTGCGGCCATGTTCTTTGCCGTGACAGTGCTGGCCATGGGCGCAATCGGCGTCTGGTGGGGCGTGCAGACCGACCTGTTCAAATCGGCCGCCGAGCGCGACACGTCGGTGCACAACCCGCCCAAGCAACTCGAGAGCGAGGACTTCTCGCCGAACGCGGGCAGCGTCGGGCCGGCGAAGCCCGGCGAGGTCGACGCTTCGCGCAACTGGATCACCGTCTTCTCGCCTGCCGATGCGGCCGACGTCAGCGCCCCCAACGGCACCACAGCCGCAGTGACCAAGGACGACACCGGCAGCTTCCTGCGCATCAGTTCGGGCACGACAGGCTCGGCCATAAGCTTCGATGTCGGCCAGGGCGTTCTCGAAAAGATCGCCGGCAAGCATGCGGTGTTCGACATCGTCGCCCGCGCCGAGGACGGCAAGGAAACCCAGATGGCTGTCGCCTGCAATTTCGGCGAGCTCGGCGACTGTGGCCGCAAGCGCTATCTCGTTGGCTACGAGCGTGGCGAATACCTGTTCGAGATGGACGTGCCCGACAAGCAGCCGGGCGCCGGCGGCTCGATCGCCATCAACGCCGACATCGACAAGGAAGGCAAGGCCGTCGACATCTACGAGATCAGGGTCTCCGTCACCGAATAGGCTTGCTGCGCGACTCAGTCGAGCAGCGCTTGCAGCGTCTCGATGCGGTCGGCTTCGGCCGGCGGCTTGTCCCAGCGCAGGCGCGAGATGCGCGGAAACCGCATGGCGACGCCCGATTTGTGGCGCGTCGAGCGGTTGAGGCCCTCGAAGGCGACTTCCAGCACCAGCCCGTTCAACCTGTCGGCGCGCACCGAACGCACCGGCCCGAAACGCTCGACGGTGTTGTCGCGGACATATTTGTCGATCTGTTTGAGTTCCTCGTCGGTGAAGCCGAAATAGGCCTTTCCCACCGGTACCAGCTCTTCCGCTCCTTCCGCGCCCGACCAGACGCCGAATGTGTAGTCGGAATAAAAGCTCGAGCGCTTGCCGTGGCCACGCTGGGCATACATCAGCACGGCGTCGACCGTGTGCGGATCGCGCTTCCATTTGAACCACGGGCCCTTGGGGCGGCCGGCGAGATAGGGCGAATCCAGCCGCTTGAGCATGACGCCTTCGATGATCGGGTGCGGTGGTTCGCGCCGCATCGCCTCCAGCTGATCCCAGCTGTCGAAGGCGACCAGCGGCGACAGGTCGAAGCGGTCGGGGTCGAGCGCGGCGATGAAGGCTTCGAGGCGCTCACGGCGCGTCGTAAAGGGCAGCTCGCGCAGGTCTTCGCCATTGAGCTGCAACAGGTCGTAGCAGCGCACGAAGGCGGGATAGCGGTCCTGCATCTTGGCCGAGACGGTCTTGCGGTTGAGCCGCTGCTGCAGGTCGGAGAAGGTGCCGGTCGCTTCGCGCGGCACACCGACCAGCAGCTCGCCGTCGAGGGCGGCATCGAAATCCATCGCCGCCACCACGTCGGGAAAGGCGCCGGAAATATCGTCGCCGGTGCGCGAATAGAGCCGGCGAATGCCACTCTCCGACACCGCCTGAACGCGGATACCGTCCCATTTCCACTCGGCGGCGTAGTCGGCGGGGCCGAGCTTTTCCAGGTCGCCGTCACTGACCGGGTTGGACAGCATGACCGGCCGGAACAGCGCCTTTGCCACCTTCTCGGGTTTTGGTGCCGCGCCTTCCAGCCAGGCGAACAGGCCGGTGTAGGGTGACGTCAGGCCATGCCACAGCTCCTCGATCTCGGCGACGTCGACGGAGCCGAGGTCGGCCAGCGCCTGCTTGGCGAGGCGCGCCGAGACGCCGATACGCAACCCGCCGGTGACGAGCTTGATGATGGCGAAACGGGCCGAGGTCCCGGCCTGGTCGAGCAGCCGGGCAAGCACTGCCGGGCCGTCGGAGCGACTGGCGGATTGCAGTTTTTGCACGACCTCGGCGAGCGTGATGTCGTGGTTGGGCCGGCTTTCGGGCGCCGCAGGCCAGACCAGCGATACCGTCTCGGCAAGGTCGCCGACATAATCGTAGGAATAGCCGAACAGCACAGGGTCCATACGTTCGGAGACAAGCTGGCGCAGCATTGCCGGCTTGACCGAGGCAATGTCGAGCTCGCCGGTAAGGGCGGCAAGGGCCAGTCCGCGGTCGGGGTCTTCGACGGCGCGGAAATAGTCGGTGAGCAGCTTCAGCTTGCCGTTGCGGGACGGCGTCAGCACCAGGCGGTCGAGGAGTTCGGCGAAGCGGTTCATGGGAGGGCCGCTCCCGGCGAGGTCAGCGCTCTACGCCGCCCCCCTCTGTCCTGCCGGACATCTCCCCCACAAGGGGGGAGATTCGCAGCTTCGCCGCTGGTGATCGTCCTGCAACGTTGGTGATTGGCGAAAGCCGAGATGACGGCTGATCTCCCCCCTTGTGGGGGAGATGTCCGGCAGGGCAGAGGGGGGCGCTGTCCCGCAAACGTGTCAGTCTTGCCGGGCGCGACCGAGGGCGTGGGAGGAAGTGCAAGACCGGCCATCAATCTCCCTCATCCTCATACCCGACCAGATGCAGCGGCCGTGCCGCGATCCCGTTGAGTTCGCACCAGCGCACCAGTGCTTCCTCGCGGCCGTGGGTGACCCAGACCTCGCCGGCGCCGGTTTCGATGATGGTGGCGGTGAGCTCGGCCCAGTCGGAATGGTCCGAGATGATGAGCGGCAGTTCGACGCCGCCTTGCTTGGCGCGTTGGCGGATGCGCATCCAGCCGGAGGCGAAGGCGGCGAGCGGGTCGGGGAAGCGGCGGGCCCAGCGGTCGGCGAAAGTAGACGAGGGCGCGACGATGATGGCACCTGCGAAATCGGCTTTGTCAGCGTCTTCGACGGTCGCCGGCTGGAGGTCGCCGAGGTCGACGCCCTGGCTCTGGTAGTATTCGCTCAGCCGGGTAAGCGCGCCGTGGATGTAGATCGGCTTGTCGTAGCCCTGGTCGCGCAACAGCCTAATCACGCGCTGCGCTTTTCCGAGCGCATAGGCGCCGACGAGATGGGCGCGTTCGGGAAATTGCCTGGTGGACCTCAGAAGCTTGCCGATCTCGTCGGAGGCGTCGGGATGGCGGAAGACGGGCAGGGCGAAGGTCGCCTCCGTGATGAACACGTCGCAGGGCACGACCTCGAAGGCAGCACAGGTCGGGTCCTTGGCGCGCTTGTAGTCGCCTGACGCGACGATGCGCATGCCGTTGCGCTCGACCGAAATCTGGGCCGAGCCGAGCACGTGGCCAGCCGGGTGGAACGATACGGTGACGTCGCCGAGCCTAATCTTCTCGCCCAGCGGCATCGCCTGGCTGGCGCCGGCAAAATCCGGTCCGCAACGGATCGCCATAATGTCGAGCGTCTCGCGCGTCGCGAGCACCTTGGTGTGCCCCGGGCGGGCATGGTCGGAATGGCCGTGGGTGATAAGCGCGCGGTCGACCGGCCGCACCGGGTCGATGTAGAAATCGCCCGGCGGGCAGTAGAGCCCTTCGGGACGGGAATGGAGGAGGTCACTCGGCCGCATCCCCTCAAGATAGGCATTTGCCGCTTGCGTGGAAGCCCGGTTTGGCAGTAATGCGCGCCACCCTTCTCATCATGGATGCCGCGCTTGACGCCGTTGCAGCTCTCTTCCAACGACCTGCTTGCCGACCGGCGGGCGGACTATGCCGAAATGCTGTTTGGTTCGGGCGACCATGCCGCCGCCGCCGAACTGATGCTTGGGGCGCTCGAACTGGCGCCGAACTGGGCGATGGGCTGGTTCCGGCTGGGCGAGATGCAGGAAGCCGCCGGCCAGAAGGAGGCCGCCGCCGAGGCGTGGCGCATGTCACTGAAGCTCGAGCCGGCCGACCGGCCAGGTGCCACGCTCAAGCTGCAGCTGATCGGGGCAACCGCGGCTGCCGACAGCCCACCGAGCGCCTTTGTCGAAACGCTGTTCGACCAGTACGCCGAAAAATTCGATCACGCGCTGGTCGAGACGTTGCACTACCGCGTGCCGGAACTGCTGGCGGCGGCGATCGGCGCTACCGGACGCAACACGTTTGCGCATGCGGTTGATCTCGGCTGCGGCACAGGCCTGATGGGCGTCAAGCTTCGGCCGGTGGCGGAGTGCCTCGACGGCTACGACATCTCGGCCGAGATGCTGCGCAAGGCGCGCGACAAGGGCGTCTATGACAATCTGGTCAAGGCCGATTTGCAGGAGCTGGAGCCGGAGGGCGAGGCAGCAGACCTCGTCACCGCGGCCGATGTGTTCATGTATCTCGGCGCGCTCGACCGCGTGTTTGCGAGCGTCATGAAGATGCTGGCGCCGGGTGGCATCTTTGCCTTTTCGGTCGAGAGGTTTTCCGGTGCCGGGCCGTTCGAGTTGCAGGCCTCGCGCCGCTATGCCCATTCCGAAGCCTATGTGCATGGCCTCATCGCCGCTGCCGGGCTGAAGCTGGTGTCGCTGGACGCCGCGATTATCCGTCAGGACCGCCGCGAGCCGGTCGAGGGCCTGATCGTGGTGACCGAGCGGGTGGCCTAGCGCCGGCTGCTGCTCGGGCTGCCCAGCATGCCGCGCGAGCGTAGCGGCTTTTCCGCCGTCTTGGCGGTGGGGGAGACCTGTTGCTGCAAGGCTTCCAACTGGGCCTGAAGGTCGCGGACGAGTTTTTCCAACTCGCTGATGCGGGCTTCGTGGGAGATTGCGTCGGTCATGCGGGTGGTCCTGAATTTGGCTTCCCATCTGATACGGCAGTGCTTCGGATGCAAGCCTGTGCTCCGCGATCCGGGTATCTTGATCCCTTTTTGTTCCAGATTTCACTTGGCGTAACCTGTTCCCCGCGCTAGGCATGGGGCGTGACGAGCCAAGCGCGACTGGAGACGAATTCGACCGCCGCCATGCTGCCGGAACCATTCGTGCGATGGTTCGCCGAGCGCGGCTGGTCGCCGCGCGCCCATCAGCTCGACCTGCTCGCCAGCGCCCAGCAGGGCAATTCGGTGCTGCTGATCGCCCCCACAGGCGCGGGCAAGACGCTGGCCGGGTTCCTGCCGGCGCTGACCGATCTGGCTATGCGGCCGAAGAAGCGTCCCGGCGAGCCGCAGCGCGGCGTCCATACGCTGTACATCTCGCCGCTCAAGGCACTCGCCGTCGACATCGAGCGCAATCTCGGTAAGCCGGTCGACGAAATGAACCTGCCGATCACGATGGAGACGCGCACCGGCGATACGCCACAGCACAAGCGCACGCGCCAAAAGCTGTCGCCGCCGGACATCCTTTTGACGACGCCCGAGCAACTGGCGCTGCTGATCGCTTCGCCCGACGCTGACCGCTTCTTCAACGGCCTGCGTTATCTCGTGCTCGACGAGCTGCATTCGCTGGTGACCTCCAAGCGTGGGCACCTGCTGTCGCTCGGGCTGGCGCGCCTCAGGGCCTTCGTGCCCGACCTGCAGACGATCGGGCTGTCGGCGACGGTGGCCGATCCGGACGAACTCCGGCGCTGGCTGGTGCGGCAGAACCCGCCAGGCGAGATGGCCGACCTCATCACTGTCTCAGGCGGCGCCAGGCCCGAGATCACAATCCTCGATTCCGAGGAACGCGTGCCGTGGTCGGGGCATTCGGCGCGTTATGCCATCCCCGATGTCTATGACGCGATCCGCCGGCACCGGACGACGCTGTTGTTCGTCAATACCCGCAGCCAGGCCGAGCTTTTGTTCCAGGAACTTTGGCGCGTCAACGACGACAATCTGCCGATCGCTCTGCATCACGGCTCGCTCGACGTCGGCCAGCGCCGCAAGGTCGAGAAGGCGATGGCCGACAATGTGTTGCGCGCCGTCGTCGCCACCTCGACGCTCGACCTCGGCATCGATTGGGGTGACGTCGACCTGGTCGTCCATGTCGGCGCACCCAAGGGTGCGAGCCGTCTGGCCCAGCGCATCGGCCGCGCCAACCACCGGATGGACGAACCCAGCCGGGCGATCCTGGTGCCCGCCAACCGCTTCGAGGTGCTGGAGTGCCGGGCGGCCCTCGAGGCCAATTATCTCGGCGCGCAGGACACACCGCCGCTGATCGACGGCGCGCTCGACGTGCTGGCGCAGCATGTGCTGGGCTGCGCCTGTGGCGCACCCTTTGACGCCGACGAGCTTTATGCCGAGGTGACGGGCGCCGCCCCCTATGCCGGGCTCGACCGCGACAGCTTCGACCGTGTCGTCGATTTCGTCGCCACCGGCGGTTATGCGCTGCGCAGCTACGAACGTTACGCCCGCATTCGCAAGACCAAGGACGGCAAGTGGCGAGTGTCCAATCCGCGTATCGCCCAGCAATACAGGTTGAATGTCGGAACCATCATCGAAGCGCCGATGCTGAACGTGCGCTACACCCGCGCCAAGGGCAAATCGGGCGCGGGCACCGCAGCCGCGCTGACGCTGCGCGGCGGGCCGGTGCTCGGCAAGATCGAGGAGTATTTCGTCGAGACCTTGTCGATCGGCGACATGTTCATGTTCGCCGGCAAGGTGCTGCGCTTCGAGGGCATCCGTGAGAACGAGTGTTATGTGTCGACGGGCGGCAGCGGCAACGTGCTGGTGCCGTCATATGCCGGCGGCAAGTTCCCGCTGTCGACCTATCTCGCCGACCAGGTGCGCGGCATGCTGGCCGCCCCAGCGCGCTGGAAGGCGCTGCCGGAGCAGGTGGCTGACTGGCTGCGCATCCAGCGGGAGAAGTCGGTGCTGCCGCGCAAGGAGGATCTCCTCGTCGAGACTTTCCCACGCGGCGAACGCTTCTACATGGTGGCCTATCCCTTCGAGGGCCGTCTGGCACACCAGACGCTCGGCATGCTGTTGACCCGCCGGCTGGAGCGCATGGGCGCGCGGCCGCTGGGCTTCGTCGCCACCGACTACTCCCTGGCCATCTGGGCGCTTGGCAATATGGGCGCGATGTTCAAAGCCAAAAAACCGTCGCTGGCCGAACTGTTCGATGAGGACATGCTGGGCGATGATCTCGAGGCCTGGCTCGCCGACAGCTGGCTGCTCAAGCGGACCTTTCGCAATTGCGCCGTGATTTCGGGGCTGATCGAGAAGCGTTTCCCCGGCCAGGAAAAGAACGGACGCCAGGTGACGGTTTCGGCCGACCTCATTTACGACGTCTTGCGCAGCCATGAGCCCGACCACATCCTGCTCAAGGCGACACGGGCGGATGCCGCGAGCGGGCTGCTCGATGTCAGGAGACTGGCCGAGATGCTCTCGCGCATCCGCGGGCGAATCGTGCACAAGATGCTCGACCAGATTTCGCCGCTGGCGGTGCCCGTCATGCTCGAGATCGGCAAGGAGCCGGTCAATGGCGAGGCGCACGACTCCCTGCTGCTCGAGGCAGCGGACCTGATCGAAGAGGCGATGGGAAGCGCATGAACATAGCCGCGCGCGATCTGACCAGGGAAGGCTGCGAGACCATCGCCATCGCTGGCGTGCGCGCCGCTTGTGACTGGCGCGGCGTGGTGCATTTCCCAGAACTCGACCTGCTCGTGGTTTCCGACCTGCACCTGGAGAAAGGCTCGTCGCACGCCCGCCGTGGTCGGCTGATCCCGCCCTACGACACGGCAGCGACGCTGCAACGCCTGGCCGAGGTGGTCGAGGACTACGCGCCGCGCATCATCGTCAGCCTCGGCGACAGTTTTCACGACGGTGAGGGTGCAGCGCGCTTGCCCGAGCCGTTTCGCGACAGCCTGACGGCGATGATGAAGGGCCGGAACTGGTTCTGGATCGCGGGCAACCACGATCCCGACGCGCCGGCCGATTTGCCCGGCGAGACGGTCGAGGAGCTGGCGGTCTCAGGCCTGGTGTTCCGCCATGAGCCGTCGAAGGGCCACGCCGAGGGCGAGATTGCGGGGCACTTGCATCCTTGCGCGCGCATCGTCCAGCGCGGCCGCTCGGTCCGCCGCCGCTGTTTTGCCAGCGATGGCGAACGGCTGGTGATGCCGGCCTTCGGCGCTTTCACCGGTTCGCTCAACGTGCTCGACCGGGCCTATCGCGGCATGTTCCGCGATGGCGCGCCGACCGCATATATGATCGGGACGAGCCGGGTCTACCCGATTGCCGGGTCGCTGCTCAGGCCGGGGTGATTTCCGACGTGACGGCCATTCAACCGCCGAGTGCCGGAGATCGACGCTTAAGCGCGACCAGGCTGGATCGCCGCCCCGTCAATCCTTCCTGAAGATGATCCTACCGAGCCATCCGGTGAACATTGCCAGCCCGATGGCAAAGAGGCCGTAGCCGAAGCCGTGGTCGGAGGCGAAGCGGAAGATGGTCTGCTCGAAGCCCGACTTGACGATGGCGAGCTGGGTCGAGGTTTCCTTGATGAACAGGCCGTTGCGGAACAGGAAGGCGCGCGCCTTGTGGGTGCCGACGGGCACGTTGGGGGCGAGGTGCAGGGTGGCGCGGAACAGGTTGGCCGACAGGAACTGGACGCCGCCGATGTTGTCGGAGTAGAGGCCTAGCCCTTCCTTGCGCTCGCGCAGGGCGTCGGTGAACTCCTGGATGGTCAGCGGGCTGGCGCGCTTTTCCTCGGGTTCGAGATAGATGTTGGCCGGACCGAGCGACAGCTGCCGGTAACTGTCGGGGGTGGTGACGTCCTGCGGTGGCCGGGTGGTGGCCATGGAGTAGGACACCGGCACGTTGACGAAGGTTTCCGAGCGGGTGTTGATCCACATGCCGAGGATGCGGTCCTTGCGGCGCACGACGACCTGGCGGGCCGGACCTTCGAGCACGACGATGACGTCGTAGCGGCCCTGGCGGCTGACCAGCGGGTCGGGATTTTCGAGCGCGCCGAAGATGGTGAGGTCGGCGCCGGAGAAGTCGGCGGTGATGGCGACGCGGTCGGTGGACAGGCCGATCTGGATGCCCTCGGGCAGCGGCACCGCGTCTTCCGCCGTTGCGGGCAGGACGAACAAAAGGGTTGCCGCGGCAAGGGCAGCCAGGCGCCTCACAGCGTGCCTCCGCTCGGGGCGGTCAGCGAATAGAGGTTCTGCGGCTTGACGAACAGGTCGAAGCCGAGGCGCAGCGCAACCGCCAGCACCAGCAGCGCCAAGAGCGCGCGCAACTGTTCGCCGCGCAGTTTCTGGCCGGCCTTGGCGCCGTATTGCGCACCTGCCACGCCGCCGATCATCAAGACCAGTGCCAGGATGATGTCGACGGTCTGGTTGGTGGTCGAATGCACCAAAGTGGTGAAGGCCGAGACGACGACGATCTGGAACAGCGAGGTGCCGACGACGATGTTGGTCGGCACCTTGAGCAGATAGATCAGCGCCGGCACCATGATGAAGCCGCCGCCGACGCCCATGATGGCGGAGAGGAAGCCGATGCCGGCGCCGATGCCGAGCACCGGGATGACCGAGACGAACAGCTTGGAGGTGCGGAAGCGCATCTTGAAGGGCAGGCGGTGGATCCAGTTGTGCTGGCCCGACTTCTTCAGCGCCGGCGGCACGCCGCCCTTGGTCAGGCGCAGCGCATTGACGCTTTCGACCAGCATCAGCCCGCCGACGGTGCCCAGGAAGACGACGTAGAGCAGCGAGATGAACAGGTCGAGCTGGCCGATGGAGCGCAACAGCGCAAAGACGACGCCACCGGCGGCGGAGCCGGCGATGCCGCCGATGAGCAGCACCGTGCCGAGCTTGAAGTCGAGGGTGCCGCGCTTGAGATGGGCGAGCGCGCCGGAGAACGACGAGGCGATGACCTGGTTGGCGCCGGTGGCAACCGCAATCGCAGGCGGGATGTTGTAGAAGATCAGCAGCGGGGTGATCAGGAAGCCGCCGCCGACCCCGAACATGCCCGACAGGAAGCCGACCGCCGCGCCCATCGCCAGCAGCACGAACACATTGACCGACATCTCAGCTATCGGGAGATAAATGCCCACCCGTCAGTCTCTACAAAAAGAAATTGCCGCCACCCGTTTCGGGGTGCCGGTTACCTAACGGCTACTTGCGCCGACATTGCGGCGAAGTCAAACACACCGCGCTCGAAACGGAAAATAACTCAACTAGTTAACTGGGCTGTTAACGGCGGGGCCAGCCGGCAGGCGAATGCGGCGGCGCAATCGGCCGCCGCCTGCCATCATTTGCGGGCGATCAGTGCCTCGACCAGGGCGGTGTCGACATCGCCGGTGGGCGCCATGCCATTGTCCTTCTGGAAGGCGGCGATGGCGTCCTTGGTCTTCTGGCCCATCATGCCGTCGGGCTTGCCGGTGTCGTAGCCGTTCTTGGTCAGGATGGCCTGGACGTTGTGAATCGCCTTCTTCATGTCGACGGCGGTGGGCGCGTCCTGCCAGGCGGCGGGCACGTCGACCGAATTGGATGCGGGGTCGAGTGTCTTGGCCTGCCACAGGTCGGTAGCCTGCTTGGCGCGCTTCAGCTGCTCGGGGTTGAGCGCCTTGGCAATCTCGTCGCGCTTGGCGGCTGCGTCGGTGTCGCCCTGCTTGGCGACAAGTGCGAACCACTTGTAGGACTCTTCCAGGTTCTGCTTCATGCCGACGCCCTTGGCGGCGAGGATGCCCAGGTTGAACTGGCTGTCCTTGACGCCGAGATCGGCCGCGCTGACGAACCAGCGTGTGGCGGACTCGTTGTCGACAGTGCCGTCTGCGCCCATGGCAAACAGCACCGCCAGATTGTGCATGGCGCTGGCGTTGCCCTGTGCGGCGGCGAGCTGATACCAGGTCTTGGCCTTGGCGGCATCGCGATCGACGCCCAGCCCTTTCTCGAACATGTTGCCGATCCGGTACTGCGCCGGCGCAAAGCCGAGTTCGGCGGCCTTCTCGTACCACTGCGAAGCGGCCTTCATGTCGGCCTGGGTGCCGCGCCCTTCGGCGTAGCGCGAGCCGATCTCGAACAGCGCCTTGGCATCGCCCGCGTTCGCCGCCTGGCGCAGCGCCTCCGGTCCAAAGGTCGCCTGCAGCACGGGTGCTGCAGCTTCGATGGCGGGCTTGATGGTATCGTTCACGGCAGGGGCTGCCGGGATCGACTGCGTGCTGCGCCGGTCAAGCGCGACCTCGACCGGCTCGGAATAGTCGCTGGCATCGGCCAGTGCGTCAGGCGCCGGCTCGTCGACAGCCGTGTTTGCCAGTTCCGGCTTGTCGACGTTACGGACCGGAGCCGCGGCCTCGTCGATGGCCTTTGCCGGGGCGGTCGCCGCGGGCATGACGGGAGCCGGTGCCGGGGCAACCGTGATGCTTGCGGTTTCGACCGGATCGCTGAGGAACGCTTTGCCGAGCTGCATGCCGGCAAGCGCCAGCATGACGGCGCCGACGGCCATCAACACCGACTTGCGCCGGGCCTTGATCAGGTCGCCGATGCGCAGCGCGCGCACCGGACCCTTGAGGTCGGAGCTGCGCTTCAGCGCGTCAGCCTCGGCGGCGGCTGCCTGGGCGGCGCGGCGGGCGGCGGCGATGAAGTCCGCCTTGGCTGCGTCAGCCTCGTTGCCGCGCGCCGGCTGGCCGCGTTCGTCGCGGACGCGGCGCATGATGGCGTTGAGGTCAGGCGCGCCCGAGCCGGGTTCGAGCGGACGGTTGGCGATCTTGGGATCGAGCGGCGCATCGAGCGAAACCTCGGCTGTCGGGGCCACGACATCCGGCTCGGACGCTTCGACTGATACCGGCTCCTGTTCCTTGGACTTGCGCGAGAAGGCGCGGGCGAGACCGCCGAACATCGAACCCTTGGCGGGCGCCTGTTCCTTCTTGTCGGTGCGCACGCCGTCGAGCGCGGCAACGGCTGCCGCGGCTTCCGCTGCGGCCTGGGCCGGGCTGCGCGACGTCCGCTCATCGGCGGCGTGATCGGAGCCGCGACGGCCGAAGGTGGCATGGGCCTCAGGAAGCGGCGCCGGCTCCTCAGGGGCGAGCGACGGGGTATCGAGCACGGCGCGCACAGGCTCTGCCTCGGCAATCGGCGGGGTTAGGAGCTCGGCGACGGATGCCGGAGGCGCCTCGACCGGCGCCTTGGGCTGGACCGGCATCGCGGCAGGGGCGTTGGTTTCGATCGAGCCGAGACGGTCGACGATCTTGAGCAGCGTGTCGTGGATGGCCTCGAAGGTCTTGCCGTTGCGCTCGTCGGAGCGGCGGGTCAGCGTTTCCAGTGTCTTGAGATCCTGCGCCAGCCCTTCGACCGCGACGGATTCGGGTGCGGTACCGGCGAAGTTGCGCACGGCATCCTCGGCCGCCTTGCGGGCGGCTTCGACCAGGGCTTGATGGTTGCCCATGATCGAGCGCTCGATCTCGTCGAGGCGTGGACGGATGTCTTCGAGCTCCGGCAGCGGCGCGCCAGGACGGGCAAGGTGTTCCGACAGTCCGCTGACCTGCGCCTCGAGGCTGCGGATCAGGCCGGGATCGATGCTGGCCACCTGCGCCGAGGAGATTTCGAGCCGGGTCGAGATGTCTTCGAGGCGGGCCTCGAGACCACGCATTGCCTGTTCGGTGGCGGTGTCAGGGCGGTTGGTTTCGAGGCGCTGGGCGAAGGCCGTGAAGCGCGCGTCGATGGCCTCCATGATGTCACGGTTGTCGGCCGCCGGCTGCGCCGACTGGCGGTCGAGCCGGTCGCCGAGGTCTTCGAGGCGGCGCTCAAGGTCGCGGAACAACGTGTTGCCATGCTCGATGGCGTCGCCCTGGCGGCGCTCGAACACATCGGCCAGCGCGTCGAAGCGCTGCTCGATGCCCTGGAAGACCAGGCTGGCGTCGGGTGCCTGAGGCGTACGTTCGATCTTGTCGGCGATCAGCGAGATCTGGCGGCCCAGGCGCTCGACGGCCTGTCCTGGAACTTCGCTGCGGGCAGCGATGCCGTCGACGCGATCGGACAGGACATTGAGCCGGTCGATGATCTCGGCTGTCGGCTGCTGGTCGGCGGTGATTTCCTCGATCTGGTGGGCGAGGGCGGCGATGCGCAGCTCGATGCGTTCGAACGGCGCGGGGTCGAAATGTGGTGTCTGGGCTGCGACCGTCGAGGCGACGATGGCGCGCGAAATCTCGTCGAGGCGCTCGTCGATCAGGCCGAACATCTCGTCGCCATGGCTGTCGCGCTGGCGCACGAACTGGTCGACGGCGCCGGCAAGGGTGCGGACCTTGTCCTCGATGGTGCGCAGCGACAGCGATTCCGGCAGGCTGTTGACGGCCTCATTGATCTGTTCGAGCCGGCCGGCAAGCGCCGCGAGTGCCGGGTCTTCGCTGCGCTGACCTTGATTGGCCGACATGCGATCCGTGAAATCGGTCCAGCGCCGGTCAAAGTCGTCCCAGCGGCGATCGACCGACAGCACCGTCTCCTCACGCGCCAGGTCGGTCAGCGAACGACGGACCTGTTCGAGTTCGAGGCGCAGCATGTTGACACTCTTGTCGTCGCTGCGTTCGGCGAGCGAATGGATGGCGCCCGACAGGCGCTCCAGTTCGAGCCCGAGTTCGGCGCCAGTGGCGCCAGCTGCGCCTGCGCGGTTGGCGCGGTCGATGTCCTGGCGCAACTGGTCGAATTCGCGCTGCAGGCCCGATGTCATCTGGTGGCGCATCTCCTCGCGCAACGCGCGCAGTTCGCCGGCGATCTTGCCGACGGCGGCGACGCCGTCCTCCTGGCCGCGGACGCGGTCGATGTCGCGGGCGATGGCGTGATAGGGACGCTCATAAGGCTTGGTACGGCCAAATTCGCCACGCGGCACGTAGCCTGTCGCCGGCGCCTGGCGCATTGAGGGCCGCTGCGGTTCGGCGGTTTCCTCGCGCGTCCGGTCCAGCCGCGCCTCGAGGTTTTCGAGCGAGCGATTGAGCTCCTCGAGCGAGGCATGCTGGCGGCGCTGCCTGCCGTCATTGAGGCTGTCGAGGTAAGACCGCTTGTTGTTCATCGAAACGCCCGTTGGTCAGAGTGCTGGCAGAAGACCAGAGTCTCAAATCCTTGCCGGGATCGGGGTTTGCGAAGCGCCTTGCGGAAACATGGCTTCCCGGGCTATTCGCCGCCCTCCGAAACCGTGAACAATTCGGTACATGATGACCACGGGAGAACCGACATGCGCACATTTCCCCGAACGTGGTAAATAACCTCTTAACCAAGCTTAAGAATGTGCGACGTTGTGTTACCCCTCCGGGCTGTGGCTGCGACCAGATTTCCCTTGCGTAGGGTAGGGCTGATCGTTATAGCATTTACGTAAACGTAAGACGTGTGCAGAACGCCGTCTTGAGTGCATTTATATAGAAACCACGATCGGAAGCCCGCCCCCTTCGGCTTCCAGTCAGAGCACGGCTGGCGATGCCGCCGCCGCTCGCAATTGGGGATATCGGAAGCAGATGATGAAACTCGTATCGGTCGCCGATGCTGCGGCCAATGAAAACAATCTTACCGGCGAAGAATTTGTTCGCATCGGCGAGATGGCGAAGAAGTACGGCGTGACGCTGCGGACGCTGCGTTTTTACGAAGACAAGGGGCTGCTGAACCCCAAGCGTGAAGGCGCCACCCGTCTCTACACGCGCCGCGACCGCGCCCGCCTGAAGCTGATCCTGCTCGGCAGGAAGGTTGGCTTCTCGCTGCGCGACGTCAAGCAGATGATCGACCTCTATGATCCGAGCGGCACCAACGCCAAGCAGCTGCGCCTGACCATCGACAAGTCGGAAAAGCAGCTCGGCCGCCTTCAGAAGCAGCGCCAGCTGCTCGACGAGGCGATCGACGAGCTGAGCAATCACATGTCGGCCGTTCGCCAGCTGCTGGCCGAGCGCACCGCAGTGCAGGCAAGCGCTGCCGGCTGATCATCCCTGGTGATCTGATCGACGGCCCGGCGGGGGAGACCTCGCCGGGCCGTTTTGCGTTTGAGGGGGGCTCATCGCCATCTTAGGGGGCGCGGCGCATAGGCCCAGTGGCCTGTCATTCATGGCGCGAGGGGCATTTTGGATCCGGCTCGCTTTCGCCGTCGTCACGGCATGGGTTCTCGGCACGCTCGCTCGCTTACTGCCAAGCGCGAACCTTGAAGGTTGCCGATGCGTCCCCGCTATCCGTCATTCCCGACCTCGTGAGCGGGTGGAACGAGCGGAGAGTGTCGGGAAGCCATGCCGTGACGCCAATGACATCGCTGCGGTCCAGAAGTGTCGACAGTCGCGGCCACAAATGTTGCAGTCTAGCATCGAGCGCTACCGGATGGTGTATCCGCGATGCTCCTGGCAACTGACCCCAACTTGCCGCCATGTCTTGCTCGTATCCCCGGCCTAAGGCGTTGAGAAATCCATCGGAATGCGGATTCACAAAAATTGACGTTTACGCAAACGTCAATTTTTGCTAATCGACGTTCGACAAGCGGTTCCCCGTCGCATACCGTCTGGCCGGAACCGGCACAAACCATGCTGGAGGAAGAGCAATGCCGATATTCCGGGCCCCGGTCGAGGACACCCTTTTTGTGCTGAACGACGTGCTCGGCTACGAGCGTCACAGCAACCTCGCCGGCTTTTCCGACGCCAGCGCCGATGTGCTGGAGGCGATTCTCGCCGAGGGCGCCAAGCTCGCCGAAAACGTCATGCACCCGCTGAACCGCGTCGGCGATATGGAAGGCTGCGTCCGCAACGACGACGGCTCGGTGACCACGCCCAAGGGTTTCAAGGAAGCATTCGACCAGTATCGCGAAGGCGGCTGGATGGGCCTGGCGGTGCCGGCCGAGCATGGCGGCCAGGGTCTGCCTTACACCGTGCATTCGGCGGTCGGCGAATACATGTCGTCGGCCAACATGGCGCTGATGATGTATCCCGGGCTGACCCAGGGCGCGATGGCTGCGATCCTCGTGCACGGCTCGGAAGACCAGAAGGCGACCTGGTTGCCCAAGATGGTCGAGGGCGCCTGGACCGGCACCATGAACCTGACCGAGCCGCATTGCGGCACCGATCTCGGCCTGCTGCGCTCCAAGGCCGTGCCGAACGGCGATGGTTCCTACAAGATTTCGGGCCAGAAGATTTTCATCTCGGCTGGCGAGCACGACATGTCGGATAACATCGTCCATCTGGTGCTGGCCCGTATAGAGGGCGCGCCGGAGGGCGTGAAGGGCATCTCGCTGTTCATCGTGCCCAAGTTCAAGCTCGACGCTTCTGGCAATCCCGGCGCGCGCAACGCGGTGTCGTGCGGTTCCATCGAGGAGAAGATGGGCATCCATGGCAATTCGACCTGCGTCATGAATTATGACGAGGCCGAGGGCTTCCTGCTCGGCGAGGCCAATGGCGGCCTGAAGGCGATGTTCACGATGATGAACGAGGCCCGCCTCGGCGTCGGCCTCCAAGGTCTGGCAGTCTCGGAGATTGCCTACCAGAATGCCGTTGCCTACGCCAAGGACCGCATCCAGGGCCGCTCGCTGACGGGTGCCAAGGCGCCCGAGAAAAAGGCCGACCCGATCATCGTCCACCCCGACATCCGCCGCAAGCTGATGACCATGAAGGCCTTCAACGAGGCTGGCCGCGCGCTGGTTCTGTGGACCGCGATCAACTCTGACGTCGCCCACCGCTCCGAAGAGGGCGGTGAACGCCAGGCGGCGGAGGATCACATGGGCCTGATGACGCCTGTGGTGAAGGGCGTCTTGACCGACAAGGGCTTCGAGCATGCCGTGATGGCTCAGCAGGTCTTCGGCGGCCACGGCTACATCGAAGAGCACGGCATGAGCCAGTTTGTGCGCGATGCCCGCATAGCCATGATCTATGAAGGCGCCAACGGCGTGCAGGCGCTCGACCTCGTCGGCCGCAAGCTCGGCCTCAATGGTGGCCGCGCCGTGCAGGCCTTCTTCAAGGATGTCGGCGAGTTCTGCGAAGCCAATCGCGGCGACGAAACCATGGCGCCCTACACCAAGGGTCTGAAGAAGGGTCTGAACGACCTGCAGGCCGCGACCATGTGGCTGGTGCAGAACGGCATGACCAATCCGGACAATGCGGGTGCGGCCTCGACCGACTACATGCATCTCTTCGGCCTTGTGGCGCTCGGCTACATGTGGGGCCGGATGGTGAAGACGGCGCAGGAAAAGTTGGCCAATGGCGCGGGCGACCAGGCGACGTTCCTGGAGAACAAGCTGGTGACCGGCCGCTACTTCATGGAACGTGTCATGCCAGAGACCGCGGCGCATCTCGCCCGCATCTCGACCGGCTCGGCGACCATGATGACGCTTCCGGCGGAGGCGTTCTGACCGAATTTCCGGGCGGCCGCACGCGGCCGTCCCCTTGTTTGCGGCGTCTAAACGCGGAGGAGATCGTGGCGACAATTCCTGCAGATGTTCTGGGGCTGCCCAAGCCCGCCTGGGCCGGCGAGGACGTCGCCATGCTCTACGACATGGCGCATCGCTTCATGTCGGAAGAAATCCTGCCGCGCTACGATGAGTTCGAAAAGAACGAGATGGTCGACCGCGCGTCTTGGGAAAAGGCTGGCGCCGCCGGCCTGCTCTGCGCCTCCATGCCCGAGGAATATGGCGGTTCGGGTGGCACCTTCGCCCATGAGAGCGCCATCATCGAAGCGATCGGCCATGTCGGCGTCGACGGCTTCGGCATCGCCCTCCACAACTCGATCGTTGCCCCCTACATCCTCCACTACGGCTCGGAAGAGCAGAAGAAGAGGTGGTTGCCGAAGATGGCGACCGGCGAGCTGATCGGAGCCATCGCCATGACCGAGCCGGGCGCCGGCTCCGACCTGCAGGGCGTCAAGACGCGTGCCGACAGGGACGGCAACCAGTATCGCATCAACGGTTCCAAGACCTTCATCACCAACGGCCAGCACGCCAATCTGATCATCGTCGTCACCAAGACTGATCCGTCGAAGGGCGCCAAGGGCACCTCGCTGATAGTGGTCGAGACTGACGAGGTCGATGGCTTCGAGCGTGGCCGCAACCTCGACAAGATCGGGCTCAAGGCCAACGATACCTCCGAGCTGTTCTTCAACGACGTGCGCGTGCCGACGTCGAACCTGCTCGGTTCCGAGGAAGGCCAGGGCTTCGTCCAGCTGATGCAGCAATTGCCGCAGGAACGGCTGCAGATCGGCACTGGCGCGATTGCCATGATCGAGCGTGCGCTTGCCGAGGCCATCGAATACGTCAAGGAGCGCAAGGCCTTCGGCAAGGCGATCCTCGATTTCCAGAACACCCAGTTCAAGCTGGCCGAACTCAAGACTGAGGCAACCATCGGGCGCGTCTTCTACAACGACTGCGTCACCCGTCACATTTCCGGTGGGCTCGATCCAGTAACTGCGTCGATGGCCAAGTATTGGCTGTCTGACCTGCAGTGCAAGATCGTCGATGAATGCCTGCAGCTGTTCGGCGGCTATGGCTATATGAACGAATACCCCATCGCCCGCATGTATCGCGACGCCCGCGTGCAGCGCATCTACGGCGGCACGAACGAGATCATGAAGCTTTTGATCGCGCGTTCGCTCTGAGCCGCCGATCCGAAAACCAAGGAGCAAGAAAAATGGCTGACGCTTTTGTCTATGACGCCGTGCGCACGCCGCGCGGCAAGGGCAAGAAGGACGGATCGCTGCACGAAGTGCCGGCGGTACGCCTCGGCGCCAAGGTGCTGGAAGCGCTGCGCGACCGCAACGGTCTCGACACCGCCCAGGTCGACGACATCATCTTCGGCTGCGTCGACCCTGTTGGCGAAGCCGGTTCCGTGATCCCGCGCTCGGCCGCCTTCGAGGCAGGTTACGACAACAAGGCGCCAGGCATGCAGATCTCGCGTTTCTGCGCGTCCGGTCTCGATGCCATTAATTTCGGTGCGGCCAAGATCGCCCAGGGCGCCGACGAGATCGTCATTGCAGGCGGTGTGGAATCGATGTCGCGCGTCGGCATGGGGATGTCCGGTGGCGCCTGGTTCATGGACCCTTCGGTCGGCATTCCGGCCTGGTTCATGCCGCAGGGCGTTTCCGCCGACCTGATCGCCACCAAATACGGCTTCTCGCGCGACGACGTCGACGGCTACGCCGTCGAGAGCCAGAAGCGCGCCGCCAAGGCGTGGGAGAAGGGCTACTTCAACAAGTCGGTCGTGCCGGTCAAGGATCAGAACGGCCTGACCATTCTCGCCCATGACGAGCATATGCGTCCGACCACCGACATGCAGTCGCTCGGCCAGCTCAACCCGTCCTTCGTCATCCCCGGCGAGATGGGTGGCTTCGACGCGATCGCCGTCCAGCGCTACCCGGAACTGGAAGAGATCAACCACGTCCACCATGCCGGCAATTCGTCCGGCATCGTCGATGGGGCGGCAGCGGTACTCCTCGGTTCCAAGAAGGCTGGCAAGGCGATGGGCCTGAAGCCGCGGGCGCGCATCCGCGCCTTCTCCAACATCGGCTCGGAGCCGGCGATGATGCTGACTGGGCCGGTCGACGTCACCGAGAAGCTGCTCAAGCGCGCCAAGATGAAGCTTTCGGACATCGACCTGTTCGAACTCAACGAGGCCTTCGCCTCGGTGGTGCTGCGCTACATGCAGGCCTTCGAGATCCCGCACGACAAGATCAACGTCAATGGCGGCGCCATCGCCATGGGCCACCCGCTGGGCGCCACCGGCGCAATGATCCTCGGCACCGTGCTCGACGAACTCGAGCGCCGCAATCTCAACACAGCCCTCGTGACCTTGTGCATCGGCGCCGGCATGGGCACCGCGACGATCATCGAGAGGGTGTGAGCATGGCGGAACTCAACCGACGTGCGCTTCTGGCGCTGATCGGTGGCGGCGCTGTCGCAGCCACCGTCGGCATCGTCTCGGTCGAAGCCGCGCCAGGTGGCGCCTTCCGCCTGCGCGGCACGGTGCGCTCGACGGCAAGCGGTCCGATGCCGGTGGGCATCCTGAAGGTCCGGCTCGAGGAGCAGGGCATCATGGACAAGGCCGCCCGGCGCATTGCCGAAACCACTGTGCGCAGCAACGGCCGCCGGCGCGTGGTGCCGTTCGAGATGGTCGTGCCGCGCGCCTCGCTGGCACGCGCCTACGATCCTGGCTTCAGTGTGCGCCTCGAGCGCAACGGCCGGCTGATTGCCATCAACACCACCAAACAACGTTATCGGGGCGGCCTCGAGGCTTCCCTGCAAATCGAACCCATCCTTTACTGAGGGGGCACGAAACTATGACCAGCTACACGAACTTCACGGTCGAAACCGATGCCGATGGTATCGCGCTCGTCACCTGGAACATGCCCGACCGCTCGATGAACGTCTTCACCGAAGAGGTAATGGGCGAACTCGACAAGATCATCGACCAGGTTGTCGCCGACGCCGGCATCAAGGGTGCCGTCATCACGTCGGGCAAGGAGACCTTCTCCGGCGGCGCCGACCTCACCATGCTGCAGAAGATGCTCGGCATCTATGCCAAGGAAAAGGCCAAGGACCCGGAGAAAGCGGCCAAGCTGCTCTTCGACAATGCCGGCCGCATGGGCGCGCTGTGGCGCAAGCTCGAGACCTCGGGGAAGCCGTGGGTTTCGGCGATCAACGGCACCTGCATGGGCGGGGCCTTCGAGCTGTCGCTCGCTTGCCATGGTCGCGTCGCGGCTGACTCGGACAAGGTCAAGATGGCCTTGCCGGAAGTGAAGGTCGGCATCTTCCCAGGCGCCGGCGGCACCCAGCGTGTGCCGAGGCTTGCCGATCCGCAGTCGGCATTGCAGATGCTGACTTCCGGCCAGACGCTGACGCCGCAGAAGGCCAAGGGCATGGGCCTGATCCATGCGGTCGTCGAACCTGCCAAGCTGATCGAAGCCGCCAAGGCGATGATCACGGCCGGCCTCAAGCCGGTCCAGCCTTGGGACGAGAAGGGCTTCAAGCTGCCCGGCGGCCCGGTCTATTCGGCAGCGGGCGCCAATCTCTGGCCGCCGGCAATCGCCATCCTGCGCCGCGAGACTTATGGCAACTATCCGGCCGCGACCGCGATCCTGAAATGCGTCTATGAGGGCCTGCTGGTGCCGTTCGACACCGGCCTGCGTATCGAGCAGCGCTACTTCACCGAGATCATGCAGTCGAAGGAAGCGGCGGCGATGATCCGCTCGCTGTTCGTGTCGCTGCAGGAGTTGAACAAGGGCGCCCGGCGCCCCGAGGGCATTGCCGACACCAAGTTCAAGAAGATCGGCATCATCGGTGCCGGCTTCATGGGCGCAGGCATCGCCTATGTCACGGCCAAGGCGGGCATTCCGGTCGTGCTGATCGACCGCGACCAGGAGTCGGCTGAGAAGGGCAAGGCCCATTCCGACAGCCTGATCTCCGACCAGGTCAAGAAGGGCCGGGCCAAGCCTGAGGAGCGCGAGAAGCTGCTTTCGCTGATCACGCCGAGCGCCGACTATGCCGACCTTGCAGGCTGCGACCTCGTGGTCGAGGCGGTGTTCGAGGATTCGGAAGTCAAGAAGGCCGCGACCGAGAAGGCGGAAGCCGCGCTCAAGTCGTCGGCGGTGTTTGCCTCGAACACCTCGACCATTCCGATCACCTCGCTTGCCAAGAACTCGGTCCGCCCGAAGAACTTCATCGGCATCCACTTCTTCTCGCCCGTCGACAAGATGATGCTGGTCGAGATCATCATGGGCAAGAAGACCGGCGACAAGGCGCTTGCGGTGGCGATGGACTTTGTCCGCGCCATCAAGAAGACGCCGATCGTTGTCAACGACACGCGCGGCTTCTACGTCAATCGTTGCGTGCTGCGCTACATGTCGGAAGCCTTCAAGATGTTGATCGAGGGTGTTCCGGCGGCGATGATCGAGAATGCGGCGAAGGCTGCCGGCATGCCGGTCGGCCCGCTGGCGCTGACCGACGAGACGGCCGTCGACCTCGCCCAGAAGATCATGAAGCAGACCATCAGGGATCTCGGCGACAAGGCCGTCGATCCGCGCCAGATGGAACTGATCAACACCATGGTCGACACCCATGGCCGCCTCGGCCGCAAGAACACCAAGGGCTTCTACGACTATCCGGCGAAGCCGGCGAAGAAGAAGCTGTGGCCGGGCCTCAAGGACCTCTATCCGCAGAAGGCGCCCGAGAAGGTCGACGTCGAGGAGCTCAAGCTGCGTCTGCTGTCGGTCATCGCGCTCGAAGCGGCGCGGGTGATGGAGGAGGGTATCGTCACCGACCCGCGCGAGGCGGATGTCGGCTCGATCCTCGCCTTCGGCTTTGCGCCCTACACCGGCGGCGCGCTGTCCTTCATCGACGGCATCGGCGCCAAGAAGTTCGTCAAGATCGCCAAGGATCTGCAGAAGAAATACGGCGCCGAGTTCAAGGCACCCAAGCTTCTCATCGACATGGCCGAAAAGGGCGAGACCTTCTACCAGCGTTTCGATCCATACGCGAAATCTGAGGAAAAGAAGGCGGCCTGACGCAGCATGTACGTCTGGGCACGACTGGCTCGTATGGCCGCGACGAAATCTCGTCGCGGCCCTTACCGTTTTGGCGATGAAGGCCGGCTGTCGTTCCGCTGCCTGCCGACCGACATCGACTTCAACATGCATCTCAACAATGCACGCTACATGATGCTGGCCGATGTCGGCCGCATCGACATCTTCATGCGCTCGGGTCTGATCGAGCTTGCCCGCAAGCGCGGCTGGGCGCCGATGCTGGGTGGCCTGCAGACTGTGTTCGTGCGCGAGATCAGGCTGTGGAAGCGCTTCGACGTCGTCTCCTCGGTGGAGACCTGGAACGGCTCGGAGGTGATCGGCAAGCACCGTTTCGTACTCGACAATGGCGAGACGGCGGCTCTGATCATGACCAGCGCCGGCGTCTATGACCGGGCCAACCGCCGCTTCGTGCAGATCGACGACCTGGTGCGCGAACTGGGCTATGACGGGGCAGCGCCCCGGGACGTCAGCGAGGAAGAGCGCATCTTCATTGCCTCGCACAAGGGGTTGAGGATGCTCGCCAAATCAGGTGACTGAGCCGGCATTCGTGCCCGACTTTGGGGCGGACGGCTTTTTTGCAACCAGCGGCAATGGTAATATCAGCAGGTGCTAATAATGGCATTTGCCGGAAGGATGTTGCCATGCGCATGCTTCTCAAGATCTCCATTCCCGCCGCCCAGGGAAACCGCGCCATCAAGGATGGCAGCCTTGCCTCGATCATGGAAAAGTCGCTTGCCGAGCTCAAGCCGGAAGCGGCCTACTTCACCCTCGACAAGGGGGATCGCACCGCCTTCATATTCGTCGACGTCAAGGACATCACCGCGATCCCCAGCATCTGCGAGCCGTTCTTCTTCGGCTTCGAGGCTGCCATCTCCATGACGCCCGTGATGGACGCAAACGATCTGCGCGCCGGCCTCAAGCTGATGATGCAGAAGACATGACGCCCGACCGTCGCGCCGCTGCCGACATGGCAAGGCGCGACGCACTGGACATTCCCGGCACGCGTGGTTAAATGCCGAAAGGTATTTTTTCCTGTCTGAGGGGAGCGCCATGCTCTCGCACGAACGTGTCTGGGCCGCGATCGACGCTCTTGCCGAGCGCTATTCGCTTTCGGCGTCGGGCCTCGCCAAGAAGGCCGGGCTCGACTCGACGGCGTTCAACAAGTCGAAACGGCAGTCGGTCGACGGGCGGCCGCGCTGGCCCTCGACGGAGTCGCTGGCCAAGATCATCGAGGCGACCAATTCCTCGCTGGAGGAGTTTCTTGCATTCGTCGAGCCGGGCAGGGCCGGCAGCCGGGCGAAGGCCAGGGGCCAGGCCGCGGGTGTGCCGCTGCTGGGCTTTGCCCAGGCGGGTGCCGGCGGTTTCTTCGACGATTCCGGTTTTCCGGCCGGCCAGGGCTGGGAGCTGATCGAGCTTCCGGCGCGCACGACTGACAGTTCTTATGCGCTGCAGGTCCAGGGCGACTCCATGCTGCCGCTTTATCGCAACGGCGATGTGTTGATCGTCGAGCCGGGCGCGACCGTGCGCAAGGGCGACCGCGTGGTGGTCAAAACCATCTCGGGCGAAGTGATGGCCAAGGTGCTGGAGCGACAGGGGCAGGGTGTCATCGAACTTTTGTCGCTCAATCCCGAGCATCCAAACCGTCGCTTCCCCACCACCGAGGTGGAATGGGTGGCGCGCATTGTCTGGGCGAGCCAGTAGTGGCGCGATGAAACCAGCAGCATTGGCAGTGGCCGCAGCCGGTTTCGGCATCGCCTTCCTGGTCGCTTCCGCCGGCGGTCACAGGCTGACTGCGCTCGAAAGCCCCACCGTCGATGTCATCGACGAAAGCGACCTGCCGGCCGACATGACCGGCGACGACAACATGGGCGAAGCCATCACCGACAATCCCGCTGCGACAGATCAGCAAAACCCTGCCGAAGCTCTGCCAGAGCAGCCCGCCGTGCCGGAAGCACCGGCGGCCGAACCCACGACGCAAGCCGTGCGCCCGGTGGCGCAGGGCGAGTTCGTGCCGCCTGCCGTCGAGCCAAGCGGGCTGGAGCGCGAGGCACCGCGCGCGCCGCTCAGCGACCTGAGCCTGGCCTTGCCGCCCAAGCCGAAGGTAACCGCCGAATGGGATGGCACGACGCTGTTCCAGCCGGTGGCCTCAGCCGCCGGTCGGATCGAGGCGAAGGGCGTGCGCGTTGCCATTTCAGGCGTTGCACCGCTGGCATCAGAGGAAAGTTGCAGCTTCGAAGGCAAACAGTGGAATTGCGGTACGCGCGCGCGCACGGCCTTCCGGGGGCTGCTGCGCAGCCGCGCCGTGGTCTGCGACATGCCGGTGGATGCCGCGCAGGGCGACGTGGTCGCCCGGTGCCGGATCGGCAAGCTGGATGTTGGCGAATGGCTGGTCGCCAATGGCTGGGCCAGGGCCGAGGCCGGTGGACCCTATGAGGATGCCGGCAAGAAGGCGGAGAGTGACGGCAAAGGCATTTATGGCGCGCCGCCAGAGCGTGTCGAGATGACCCTGACGCCGGCGGGCTCGACATTGCCTGCCACCGAGCCACCACCGGCCGAGCCCGCGACCGAGCTGCCGGCGCAGTAATTCAGGCGTTGTCGGGCAAGCGTTCCATGTAAATGTCGAACTCGTCGCGATGGGTCTCGGCGAAGCCGTGGCGCTCGTAGAAGCGCCTGGCGCCGCTCTCGCGCAGCACATCGAGCCGGATCGGCAAGCCCGTGGCATCCGCCTCCGCCAGCAGTTGGCGCAGAACCAAGCTGCCGATGCCGTGGCCCTGCGCTTCCGGCATGAGATAGAAATGCTCGAGCAGAAGTGCGCCGTCCTGCGGACCGAAGGCGACGCACCCGATCAACTGTTTTGTCGGCGCAAGGACAAGGCGTGTGTGTTGCGGTCTGAACGAGCCGCGAAAGCGGGCTCGCGCCCGCTCCGGATCGAAACGGCCGATGCGCTCGAGGCTCGGGCGCATCGCCAGCAACCTGATCTCGAACAGGCGTTCGAAATCGGCTTCCCGGGCCGGCGCGAAGCTTAAAGTCGCAATCGCACCGGCTGATGTCACATCAGGCCGCAAGCTTGCCTTCGAGCCCCTTACGGATGAGTGCGCAGGTCTCTGCCGTGCCGTAGAGAGCCGCAAACGAGCCGAAGCGCGGGCCGCGTTCCTGGCCGATCAGGATCTGGTAGATCATCTGGAAGAAAGCGCCCGACACGCCGGGGCCGCCCTCCGGGCTCTGCTTGGTGTGATCCTGGTAGCGCTCGATCTTGCGGGCGACGTTGAGCGAGGCGTTCTGGATCGCTTCGCCATCCGAACCGGCCGGAAGAGCTGCCAGCGCCTGTTCGAGCGCCGCAAGTGCCTCGCGCTCGACGTGGTCGGGGGCGCGGAATACCTTGGTCGGCTTCACGAAGTCGTCGAAGTAGCGGATGGCGTAGCCGGTCAGCTTGTCGAGCTCGGGATGCGTCTCCGGCGTCACACCGGGCGCATGGCGCGAGATGAAGCCCCACAGCACGCTCTTGTCATGGGCGTTGGAGGCGCTGACGAGATTGAGCAGCAGCGAGAACGGCACCGGCAGGTCGATGGCAGGCGGGTTGCCGTCATGCATGTGCCAGACCGGGTTGCCGAGGCGGTTCTTCCAGTCTTGCTTCGGGTAAGCGGCCAGGAAGCTGTAATATTCGTCGACGGCCTTGGGGATGACGTCGAAATAAAGCTTCTTGGCCTGGCGCGGACGCTGGAACATGTAGAGCCCGAGGCTCTCGGTCGGCGCATAGGTCAGCCACTCGTCGATGGTGAGGCCGTTGCCCTTGGACTTCGAGATCTTCTGGCCGTTCTCGTCGAGGAACAGCTCGTAGACGAAATGCTCGGGCGCGCGTCCGCCGAGAATGACGCAGATGCGGTCATAGATCGCCGCATTGGTCTGGTGATCCTTGCCGAACATCTCGAAATCGACGTTGAGGGCTGCCCAGCGCATGCCGAAATCGGGCTTCCACTGCAGCTTGACCTTGCCACCGGTGACCGACAGCGTGGTCTCGGTGCCCTCGTCGTCGAATGTGATGGTGCCGGCCTTGGCGTCGACGTTCTTCATCGGCACGTAGAGCACGCGCCCGCTCTTGGGCGAGATCGGCAGGAACGGGCTGTAAGTCGCCTGGCGCTCCTCGCCCAGCGTCGGCAACATCACCTTCATGATGTCATCGTACTTCTCGGCCGCCTTGAGCAGCATCGCGTCGAACTTGCCCGACTTGTAGTAGTCGGTGGCGCTGGCAAACTCGTAGTCGAAGCCGAAGGTGTCGAGGAAGCGGCGCAGCATCGCATTGTTGTGATGGCCGAAGCTCTCGTAGTCGCCGCCGAAGGGGTTCGGCACCGAGGTCAGCGGCATGTGCAGATAGGGCTCGAGCGCTGCACGATCCGGCACGTTCTCCGGAATCTTGCGCATGCCGTCCATGTCGTCGGAGAAGCACAAAAGCCTGGTCTTGACCTTGTTCTCGGTCAGGACATGGAAGGCGTGGCGCACCATCGTCGTGCGTGCCACCTCGCCGAAGGTGCCGATATGCGGCAGACCCGACGGGCCGTAGCCGGTCTCGAACAGAACCGTCTCGGGCAGGCCCGTTTTTTTGTAGCGCTCGACGATTTTCTTGGCTTCCTCGAACGGCCAGGCTTTGCTTTCAGCCGCAGCCGCCAGGAGTTCGGGGTTGAGATCGATGATGTTTGATCTCGTCATGTCGAGAGCCCTTTGATTGTTGGGCGGAATTTCCGCCGAAGACGGCCATGCTCTATGCGCGCATGCCGCGGGCGTCAACGATTCCGGCCATTTTTCGTTGCAGACAGGCAGGCGCGTTCCTAAGTTCGCGTGGCAAACAACCCTTCCGGAGAACTCAATGGCCCTGCCTTCCGCCCACGAGGCGCTGATCCATCTGATGGTCATCACCTCTGCTTCCGATCGCGACATGACCGATGTCGAGCTGGCGCGCATCGGCGTGGTGGTCAAGACCTGGCCGATCTTCGAGGATTTCAACGAAAAGCGGCTGATCTCGATTGCTCAGGACTGCCAGGAATTGCTGCATGCCGAGGCGGGGCTCGAAGGCGTTCTGGAGCTCGCCCGCCGGGCAATTCCCGACCGGCTGCACGAGACGGCCTATGCCGCGGCCTTCGAGGTGGCGTCGGTCGACCTCGAGATGCGGATGGAGGAACTGCGTGTGCTGCAGCTTCTGCGCAAGCACCTCAATGTCGATCCGTTGACCATCGCGGCGATCGAGCGGGCGACCAAGGCTCGCCACCGCACCCTGACCTAATTTTCGACTGGTCAGTAGAAGCTGACCGGGAAATAGCGAAGATAGAGCTCGGCGAAGGTGCCCTTGGCCGAGATCTCGTGCAGCGCATAGTCGAAGGCTGCGGCCAGCGCTGCATTGTCCGCCTTGGTGGCGACGGCAAGCCCGGTGCCGAGATATTCGGGGGCGATATACGGACCGCCGGCAAAGCGGCAGCAGCCGGCCGCATCCGTGCCCGCAAGCCAGAAGGACAGGCGCATGCCGTCGCCGAAGACGGCGTCGAGCTTGCCGTCCTTGAGGTCCTGGTTGAGCCAGTCGGCCCGCGAATAGGTGACCACCTTCACGTCGCCGAAATAGTCCCTGAGCACGCGCTCATGCGCCGAGCCGGCAAGGACGCCGACGCGCTTGCCGCTGAGCTTGTCGACCATGGGCTCGGTGACGGCCTGGGCCTTGCTCATGATGAAGCGCGCCGGCAATTGCAGATAGGGGCGCGAGAAGGCGTATGTCTCGCGGGTCTCGGCGGTCGCCGGAATACCGGCGATCAGCGCCTCGCCTTCGCCCTTGTTCAGCGCATCGCCCAGCTCCGCCCAGGGCAGCGCCTGGATCTGGCACTTCTCGGCAATGCCGAGCTCGGCGCAGATGGCGCGGGCGAGGTCGATGTGGAAGCCGGACAGGCGCCCGCTCTTGTCGATGAAGTTGAACGGCGGAAAGTCCGTCGTCGTCAGGAAGCGCAGGCGCGGCAGCGTCGAAAGATCCGGCTTGGGCAGCCGCTCCTTGCTGTCCCACAGCACCGGCACCTGCGGTTCGACGGCGCGTGCCGGGCCGAGCAGCGTTGCAAGCGACACGGCAATCGCAAGCATCAGTGCGGATTTCATGGCTGCGCTCCGGTCCCCGGCTGCGGAGTCGGCTGGAGAGCTCCCCTCGCGGCACGACCCATGGATTCAATGACTTGCACGATTCGCACCGTCCTGAAGGCGCGCTGCTTCCTGATATCGAGGCAAAGCTTTACCGTTCGGATCGCCCGGAGGCAAAGCCAATATGCACAATTGCATGGGCCGTGAACAAAGCTGGGTGGAATGCATACTCTGATATATTGATACGGGTGGTGTCTCACCCATTCGGGGCATGGCTTACCCAAAGGTGATATGCATTATTGGCATCGGGAGTTGCAGCACTGGGGATGTTGCAATGACACTGGACCAACCGCCGTGGGGAGGACGCGCGCAAGCGTGCGGGCTGCGAGGAGCAGTCGGTAGCGTTTGGTCCATCGACTGTCGAAGTATCCAAATTTTCGGCTCGCAGGCCGTGGGTGCGTGATGGTTGCGCTCGACTCCAGTCACGCAACCATCCGCCCCTCTTTTTTTGGCGCTGACGCCTCTGATCCCGCCACCCCCGAAGAAGCCAACGACAACAGTCTGAGCCTCCATGGATCGGCCCTGTCCGACATGGTCGAGCTGCGTCTCGCCCTCGACCTACTGAGCAATTCCAAGGAAGAGCGTTTTTACGGTTGCCGCGCGCTGAGTTCCATGCCCCGACCTTCCAGGCCGAACTGCTGGCTAAGGGACAGGTCGCTGAGAAGGCTCGGGAGATAGGCGTCGAATACAAGAAGGCCCGGGTTTTCTAGGTCGGCTCAATCCTTCAGGAATTTCATGCCCTCATGGATGATCTTGCCGTCGGGCCGGCCGACCTTGTCGAGGTCACGGCCGTCATAGGGCAGTGCCCTGAGAACATGCCTGATGACTGCGATGCGCGCCCGGCGTTTGTCGTTGGCTTGCACGACCTCCCAGGGCGCATAGGGTGTGTGCGTGCTCTCGACCATCAACTCGATCGCCTTGGTGTATTCGTCCCACTTGGACATGCCCGCGACATCCATCGGCGAGAACTTCCAGTTCTTCAACGGGCTGTGGCGGCGGTCGTGGAAGCGCTTGAGCTGCATCTCCTGGCTGATGTCGAGCCAGAACTTGAAGAAGTGGATGCCTTCGTTGACGATCATCTTCTCGAAATGCGGCGTCTCGGCCAGGAACTGGCGGTGCTGCTCGGGTGTGCAGAAACCCATGACCGGCTCGACGCCGGCGCGATTGTACCACGAGCGGTCGAACGTCACGAATTCGCCGGCGGTCGGGAACTGCTGGACATAACGCTGGAAGTACCACTGGCCCCGCTCTGTCTCGGTCGGCTTGGTCAGCGCCACGTTGCGCGCGGTACGCGGGTTCATGTATTCGCGCACCACGAAGATTGTGCCACCCTTGCCTGCGGCGTCGCGGCCCTCGAAGACCGACAATACGCGCTTGCCGGTCTTCTGCAGCCAGGCTTGCAGCTTCACCAACTCCGTCTGTAGCGTCTCCAGTGTCTGCTCGTATTCCTTCTGGGGCAGCTTGTCGTCATAGGGGTAGTTGCCCGACTTCAGTGCCTTCTTGTCGATCCAGTCGGGCAACACAGGATCGTCGATGTCGAAGGTCCGCTCCTCCTTGCCGACCTTTATCCTGACTGGCCCGTTCTGGGCCGCAGGATCGGCCGCATCTGCGGCCGGGGCGGCGATATCCTTCTTGCTTTCCTTGTCCTTTTTCATGGGGTCGGCACCTTTCCAGCTTTGCGAAGCATGCTATTGGGTGGCCTGGAAGCGGTCCAGAGGCTTCTTCAAGGCGCCGTCGTATTGGGCATTCGCATGGCAGAGACCAGCACGCAGACAAGGGCAAAGCGCACGGCACGGCTGAGCGCGGGCCGGCTCTACCAGAATCGCTGGATGCTGGCGGCTGCGATCCTTGCCGTTCTCGCAGTCCACTATCTGGGCGGTGCTTCGACAGCCTTTGCGGCCGTCGTCATTGTTGTCCTGATCCTCTTTGCCTTCGTTGCGCCGCGCACGCTGGCTGCACGTCGCCTGGCCGAGGAAGCGGCGAGGGCGGAACGCTCGCCGCTCGACCGGTTGTCGGGCGAGAAGCTTGCGGCGGCAGTCGCCGACCCCCTGATCATCTTCGATCGCGGCGGCGCCGTGGTTCATGCCAATGAGGCGGCCGAGACCGCCTTCGGCGCGATCCGATCCGAATTGCCGCTGCTGCTGAAATTCCGCACGCCCGAGATGCAGGCGCTGATCGAGGCCGTACTGGCCGGCGAGGGCAATGCCCAGACCGCCGAATATGTCGAGCGCGTGCCGTTCGAGCGCGTCTATCGTGTCACCGCTTCCGCAGTCGGGCGCGGCACCGGCCTGTTCGTGCTGGCCTTCAAGGACCAGAGCGAGTCGCGCCGCATCGACCGCATGCGCGCCGACTTCATCGCCAATGCCAGCCACGAGCTACGCACGCCGCTGGCTTCCATCGCCGGCTTTGTCGAGACGTTGCGCGGCCCTGCCAAGAACGATCCCAATGCGCGCGAGCAGTTCTTGCAGATCATGCAGAACCAGACCGGCCGCATGGCGCGGCTGATCGACGATCTGTTGTCGCTCTCCCGGCTGGAGATGAAGCCCTACGTCAAGCCGGGCGTAAAGGTCGAGCTGCGTCAGACGATCGAGGCGGTCATCGCATCGCTCGCTCCGCTCGCAACGCAGATCGGTGTCATCATCGAGCGCGATTTCCCCGAAGGCGCCATCGAGGTGCACGGCGATCGCGACGAGCTGTTCCAGGTGTTCCAGAACCTGCTCGAGAATGCCTGCAAATATGGCCAGTCGGGTGGCCGGGTGATCGTTTCCATGCGCCGCTCCACCGAGACCGGCGAGCCGGAGGTTGAGGTCACCGTGCGCGACTTCGGCCCAGGCATCCCGGCCGAGCATATTCCCCGTGTCACCGAGCGGTTCTACCGGGTCGATGTCGAGACCAGCCGCGCCCAGAAGGGCACAGGCCTCGGGCTGTCGATCGTCAAGCATATATTGAGCCGGCACAATGGCCGCCTGACCATCAAGTCCGAATTGGGCAAGGGTTCGGCCTTTACGGTGCACCTGCCGGCGCGATGAGCCGGCAAAATTGTAAACGCCCCCGAGCGTTTCTTTTTTCTGTCATCAGGCTAGCTTAGGCTTGCGGATTCAGAAGCATGATTCATCCGTATTTTTTGCAGGAAGGCCCGAGCTTAAAATGCAGTCCGTTCATATCGTCAGCGCCTATGACGAGGAGCTGAAGTTCCTCGCCCGCAAGATCGCGGCCATGGGCGGCCAGGCCGAGCGTATGGTCGATCAGGCGGTCGCTGCCCTGGTCAATGGCGATCCCGAACTTGGACAGAGGGTGGTCCAGGACGATCTCGTGCTCGACGAGGCCGAACGCGAGATCGACGACAAGGCGATCCTGATCATCGCCCGCCGCCAGCCGATGGCCACCGACCTGCGCGAGATCATCGGCGCGATCCGCATCTCCGCCGATCTCGAGCGCGTCGGCGATCTCGGCAAGAACATCGCCAAGCGTGTTGCCGCGGTGGCCGAGGGGCGGCAGCCGACCAGCCTGTTCCGCGGGCTGGAGGCATTGGCCGAACTTGCGCTGACCCAGCTCAAGGAGGTGCTCGACGTCTACGCTTCGCGCTCGGTCGACAAGATCGGCTTCGTGCGTGACCGCGACGAGCAGATCGACGCCATGTACACCTCGCTGTTCCGCGAGCTCCTGACCTACATGATGGAAGATCCGCGCAACATCACGCCCTGTACGCATCTGCTGTTCGTCGCCAAGAACATCGAGCGTATCGGCGACCACGCCACCAATATTGCCGAGACCATCTATTACATCGTCACCGGCGAGCAGATGCCGCCGGAGCGTCCGAAGGAAGACAAGAGCCATCGCGTGACGACGGCGGGCGAAACCAACCCGGATTGACCAAGGGCCGGCCGCCGCTCGCGACCGGCAACTGCCGTTTCCTTTGATCTCAATAGGTTCTAGACTGGGGTTCTGATCGAACAGGCCCCCTCGTTCTTCAGGTGAAGCATGACCGAACATGCCACGAAGTTCGACAAGAGCCCGGAGCTGGAGCCTGGCATCGTTGCCTCCAGCGTCTATCTCGGCGGCCGCCGCATTGCCGATATCTCCCTGGAAGAAGCCGGCGACTGGGCCTCTCGTGAGGGCCATGTCGTCTGGATCGGCCTGCTCGAGCCCAGCCGCGATCTGCTCTTGCGGGTGCAGCGCCAGTTCCATCTCCACGACCTCGCCATCGAAGATGCCGAGCATCCGCACCAGCGCCCCAAGATCGAGCAATATGGCGAGGCACTGTTCATCGTCGCCAGAACCGCCCAGCTCATCCAGGGCAGGGTCGATTTCGGCGAGACCCATATCTTTGTCGGCAAGGGCTACATCGTCAGCGTTCGTCATGGCGTGTCGACGTCTTATGCCGCCGTTCGCCAGCATTGGGAGAGCTGCCCGAGCGCGCTCGCCAAGGGCGAGGACTTCATTCTGTATGCGATCCTCGACTTCATCGTCGACAATTACATGCCGGTGCTGGAGCAGATCGAGGAAGAGGTCGACGCGATAGAGGATGGTGTACTTGCCCGACCGATGACGACGAGCGACATCGAGCGGCTCTACATGCTTCGCCGTGACCTGTTGCGGCTGCGCAATGCGGCGGGGCCGCTTGTCGAGGTGTGCCGGCGGCTGACCAGCGCCGACCTGCCGCAGTTGCGGCCGGCGATGCATCCGCTGTTCCGCGATGTCGGCGACCATATCCGCACCGTGCTCGAAAAAGTCGACACGCTGCGCGAGGTGCTGGCCTTCGCTTTCGAGGCCAGCCTTCTGGTGGGGCAGAGCCAGGAAACCGCCATTGCCAAGAAGCTGGCGTCCTGGGCGGCCATCCTTGCCGTGCCGACAGCCCTTGCCGGCATCTACGGCATGAACTTCCAGGACATGCCCGAGCTCCATTTCGCCTACGGCTACCCGACCGTGCTGGCGGCAATCGCCACCATCTGCTCGGTGCTCTACTGGCGGTTCAGGAAGAGCGGTTGGCTGTGAGCAGGGCCAGAGCGAATAGCGAATAGTGAGTAGCGAATAGAGAAAGGGCCCCGGAACGTTTGACGCTCCGGAGCCCTTTGATTTCTACTATTCGCTATTCGCTATTCGCTATTCGCTCAGCGCGTCCGGCGACGCTCCGAAGCGGGCTGGAAAGCGATCTTCGAGTGGTAACCGCAATATGGGCCGCTCTCGCCGGCTTCGTTGCCGCAGAAGTTGAAGTCTTCGCTCAGCGGATCGCCGTTGGGCCACTTGCAGGTGCGCTCGTTGAGCTGCACCAGCTGCAACCGGCGCGAGATTGGAACGACGACGTTCTGCACCGGACGGATGTACTGGCGGGCGACCGGCTCGACGTCGAACTGGGCCTGCAGCGCCGTGGCGCCGATGCTTGCGGTCACGGTACGGGTGACCGTAGCCGTGCGCTGTACGCTCTTGGTCGCCGAGGTGACGGCCGTTGTCGTCGTCTTCTTCTGGCGGGCGGGCGCAGCCGTGGCGCGGCCGCGGCTCGACAGCTTGAGGCGGTGTACCTTGCCGATGACGGCGTTGCGGCTGACGCCGCCCAATTGTGCTGCGATCTGGCTTGCGCTCAGACCTTCCGACCAAAGCTTCCTGAGAAGTTCGACCCGCTCGTCAGTCCAGTTCATGAGACCGTGCTCCTGATTTAACGCGCAGAATTCGGAATCCTTCGCCACCCCTGGGAGTCGGGTGGGCACCACATCTATTCGGTGAGTTTGTCCGCCGCACGAAATCTAGTTATTTCTCAATTACAATTATCGACGCGCCGACTCCGTGACAAGAGTCCGACCTGCAACAGTGATTCTGTTTTTTCGGTTTTCCCCAACTTGCCTGAGGCTGACCTTGCGGCGCTGGCCACCAAGCCCGGATCGCTTGGGCCTGCCGACGTTTTCGTTGACTTCATGTCCGAAAAACCTGATATACCCGCGGGGGCCGCCGCTTGAGGCGGCTTTTTGATTTTCCGGTTCCGGAGATGCATATAATGAGCGGTTCGGCGCTTTACGAGACGTTTGCTCGCGCACCCCTGGCTTTCGAGCGAGGTGAGGGTTCCTGGCTGGTTGCCGCGAACGGCGAGCGATATCTCGATTTTGCCGGCGGCATTGCCGTCAACTCGCTCGGCCACAGCCATCCGCATCTTGTTCAGGCGCTGACCGAGCAGGCCGCCAAGCTGTGGCATGTCTCGAACCTCTACGAGATCCCCGGGCAGAGCCGGCTGGGCGAAAGGCTCGCCGAGAACTCATTCGCCGACCGTGTCTTCTTCACCAATTCGGGTGCGGAGGCGCTGGAATGCGCGATCAAGACGGCGCGCCGCTACCAGTACAAGAACGGCCATCCCGAGCGTTATCGCATCATCACCTTCGAGGGCGCCTTCCACGGCCGCACGCTGGCGACGATCGCCGCCGGCGGCCAGGCCAAGTACCTGGAAGGCTTCGGTCCCAAGGTCGACGGCTTCGACCAGGTGGCGTTCAACGACATCGACGCGGCCGAGAAGCTGATCGGGCCGGAGACGGCGGCGATCCTGCTTGAGCCGGTGCAGGGCGAGGGCGGCATCCGGCCGTTCCCGAACGCATCGCTGCGGCGCCTGCGCGAGCTGTGCGACAAGCACGGCCTGCTGCTGATTTTCGACGAGGTCCAGTGTGGCATCGGCCGTACCGGCAAGCTTTACGCCTATGAGTGGACCGGCGTTGCGCCCGACCTGATGGCGATTGCCAAGGGCATCGGCGGCGGCTTCCCTGTCGGCGCCTGTCTCGCCACCGAGGAGGCAGCCAGCGCCATGACTGCAGGCGTCCATGGCACTACCTTCGGAGGCAACCCGCTCGCCATGGCGGTCGGCAATGCCGTGCTCGATGTCGTGCTCGAAGAAGGCTTCCTCGATGAGGTCAGCCGCAAGGCGCTGCTTATGAAGCAGGGTCTGGCAGCAATCGCCGACGAGTTCCCCGACGTGATTGCCGAAATCCGTGGCACGGGCCTCATGCTTGGTCTCAAATGCACCATGCCCAACACCAAGGTGAATATGGCGCTGCGCGACCAGAAGATGCTCGCGGTGCCTGCCGGTGACAATGTGATCCGTCTGCTGCCGCCGCTGACGACGACCGATGCAGACATCCAAGAGGCGCTCGCGCGCATTCGCGCCGGTGCTGCCAGCCTCTCCAAGGCCGCCGCCAACGGCGGGTAAACCAAGGACGTTAAATGACCAGCGGAATTCGCCATTTCACCGACCTCTCGGCCATGTCCGGGAGCGACCTACGCGGGATTCTGGACGATGCGGCCGCGCGAAAGGCGCGCCTGAAGGCTGGCGAACGATCCAAGCCCCTTGAGGGCAAGGTGCTGGCGATGATCTTCGACAAGCCGTCGACGCGCACGCGCATCTCCTTCGATGTCGGCATGCGCCAGCTTGGCGGCGAGACCATCATGCTGACCGGCACCGAAATGCAGCTCGGCCGTTCGGAGTCGATCGCCGACACCGCCAAGGTACTGTCGCGTTATGTCGACGCCATCATGATCCGCACCACGGCGCATGACCGCCTGCTGGAACTGACCGAGAACGCGACTATCCCCGTCATCAACGGCCTCACCGACGACACCCATCCGTGCCAGTTGATGGCCGATATCCTCACCTTCGAGGAGCATCGCGGCCCGGTTGCAGGCAAGACTTTTGCCTGGACAGGCGACGGCAACAACGTGCTGCACTCGCTGCTCGAGGCTTCGGCGCGCTTCCGCTTCAACGTCAACATGGCCGTGCCCGAGGGCAGTGAGCCGGAGCAGAAATACGTCGACTGGGCCCAAGCCAACGGTGGCAAGGTGATGCTGACCCGCGATGCCGAGGAGGCTGTCAGCGGCGTCGACGCCATCGTCACCGACTGCTGGGTGTCGATGGGCCAGGAGCACCGCGCCCGCGGCCACAACGTCTTCCTGCCCTATCAGGTCAACGCGGCGCTGATGAAGCACGCCAAGCCTGACGCGTTGTTCATGCACTGCCTGCCCGCGCATCGCGGCGAGGAAGTGACCGACGAAGTGATCGATGGCCCGCACTCGGTGGTCTTCGACGAGGCAGAAAACCGCCTGCACGCCCAGAAGGCCGTGCTGGCCTGGTGCCTCGGCGCTTGAATGACTGATCCCGCGACCCTATCTGGGGCGGGATCAATCTATTGTCACCAAAGCCTTGTTCTGCGACCGTCGGCGGGCCGAAGGGTCGCAGAATTCGTTATATGGGATACGTTTCAGTGACTGAGACCGAACGCAAGCTCGGCGAATTCGGGTTCGCCGGCGACGACCATGTCGTTCCATTCGCGGTTGAGCCGCTCGACGTGCGCGGCCGTACCGTGCAGCTCGGACCTTTGCTCGACCAGATACTTGACCGCCATGCCTATCCGGAGCCGGTGGCGCGCCTGCTGGCCGAGGCCTGCGTGGTGACCGTGCTGTTGGGCACCTCGCTCAAGTTCGAGGGCAAGTTCATCCTCCAGACCCGCACCGATGGGCCGGTGGACATGCTGGTTGCCGACTTCACGACGCCGCACTCGCTGCGCGCTTATGCCCGCTTCGACGCCGGCCGCGTCGAGGAGGCAATCAAGGCCGGCATGACCGCGCCCGAGGACCTGCTCGGCACCGGCGTGCTGGCGTTGACCATCGACCAGGGCGCCCATACCCAGCGCTACCAGGGCATCGTCGAACTCAACGGTATTTCGCTCGAGGAAGCGGCGCGCACCTATTTCCGCCAGTCGGAACAGATCCCGACCGAGCTGCGCCTCTCGGTCGCCAAGCTCGTGCTCCCGGGCGAGGGCGGCGGCGAACATTGGCGCGCCGGCGGCCTGCTGGCCCAGTTCCTGCCGGATTCGCCCGAGCGTCGGCGCGTGCAGGACATGCATGGTGGCGACGGCGACAAGCGTGACGTCGCGGTCGGGCCCGAGGACAATGCCTGGCAGGAGCTGTTGGCGCTGATGGCGACCATCGAGCCGACCGAGCTGATCGATCCGACCGTGGGCGCCGAGCGGCTGCTTTATCGCCTGTTCCACGAACATGGCGTGCGCGTCTACGAGGGCGTGCATGTCGCCGACCAGTGCTCGTGCTCGGATCACAAGATCCGCGGCATTCTGCAGGGGTTCTCGGCGGAAGAGATCACGGGCAGCGTCGAGGACGGCCGCATTCGCGTCAACTGCGAGTTCTGCTCGAAGGCCTACGAGTTCGATCCGGGCGAGTTCGCCCCGGCCCAATGATCCGACAATGACGCTGCCGGCTCAGTTGAGCCGGTGGCGCATGCCCGGCAGGTCGAGCGAGAAGGCGGGGATGGCGATGTCGAACATCTCGCCGGCCTCGTTGCGCATGGTGTAGCGCCCGACCATGATGCCCGATGACGTCGAGAGCGGGCAGCCCGAGGTGTACTGATAGCTGTCGCCGGGATTGAGTTCGGGCTGGTCGCCGACCACGCCCGGGCCGCGGACCTCCTCGACCTTGCCGCTCGCGTCGGTGATGTGCCAGTAGCGCGACAAAAGCTGGACGAAATCTTCCGAATTGTTCTCGATCGTCACGCGGTAGCCCCAGACATAGCGGCCCTCAGACGGCTTGGATCGCTCTTCCAGATAGAAGGGCTCGACCTCGACTGCGATGTTGCGGGTAATGGCGCGATACATAGGCGGCGCTCCTGCGTCGCCGGGGCTTGGAGAAAGCCGGGCGACGAACTGTCTGATGCTGTGTTCGGCGTCCAGGCCGTGGCTGGCTGGCGGCGATCACGAGGCCTCATGAAACCGGCGTGGCGGCTCATGGTGCCCTGCGTGACAGGGTCCGCCGCTTGTCGCGGCGGGTCAACTGCCGTTCGCATTGTTCACAGCGAATGTGATGAACATGCGGCGCCCGGTGATGCCGGACGCCGCACGAGGCGATTGCCTCAGCGAGCCGCCTTCAGCGCATCGCCGATATCGTTGAGCAGGTCGTCGGCATCTTCGAGGCCGACCGACAGACGCAGCGTGCCATCGTCGATGCCGAGCTCTGCGCGTGCCTCGTCGGTCAGGTTCTTGTGCGTCGTCGTCGCCGGATGGGTGATCAGGCTCTTGGAGTCGCCGAGATTGTTGGAGATCAGGATGATCTTCAGCGCGTTTTCGAACGCAAAGGCCGCCTTCTTACCACCCTTGACGTCGAAGCAGATCAGCGTCGAACCGCCCTTCATCTGCCGCTTGATGATGTCGGCCTGCGGATGGTCGGCGCGGCCGGGATAGATCAGCCGCGACACTTCAGGGCTTTCGGCCAGGAAATCGGCGATCTTGCCGGCGGTCTCGGTCTGCTGGCGCACGCGCAGCGGCAGCGTCTCCAGGCCCTTGAGCAGTGTCCAGGCGTTGAACGGCGACAGGCTCGGCCCGGTGTGGCGGAAATAGTCGTGCAGGTTCTCGTCGATCCACTTCTTGTCGGAGAGGATGACGCCGCCCAGGCAGCGGCCCTGGCCGTCGATGTGCTTGGTGGCCGAGTAGACGACGACATGGGCGCCGAGTTCGAGCGGCTTCTGCTGCATCGGCGTGGCAAAGACGTTGTCGACGACGACGCGCGCGCCGATCGAATTGGCAATGGCCGCAACCGCCGCGATGTCGACAACCTCGAGCGTCGGGTTGGTCGGGCTTTCCAGGAAGAACAGCTTGGTGTTGGGCTGGACAGCCTTCTCCCAGTTCTCGGTGACTGTGCCGTCGATCAGGGTCGCTTCGATGCCGTAGCGCGGCGCCAGCGTCTCGACGACCCAACGGCACGAACCGAACAGGGCGCGCGCTGCGACGATGTGGTCGCCGGCTTTCAGGCCACACAAGATGGCAGCGGAAACGGCTGCCATGCCCGATGCGGTGGCGCGGGCGTCTTCAGCGCCTTCGAGCGCGCACATGCGCTTTTCGAACATGTCGACGGTCGGGTTGGCGTAGCGCGAATAGATGAAGCCCGGGGTCTCGCCCTTGAAGCGTGCTTCCGCACTTTCAGCGCTTTCGTAGACATAGCCCTGGGTCAGGAAGATCGATTCCGAAGTTTCGCCGAATTCGGAGCGGAGCGTGCCGCCGTGAATGAGCGTGGTCTGCGGGTTCCAGTTGCGCTTGGTGTCGGAGGTCATGGCCAAATCCAAATACAAAAAAACCGGTCGCGAAAAGTCGCAACCGGTCCACAACGCGGCCCTTTAGCGACTTGTTTAACGTGGCTGCAAGCCGACCGGCCAAATCACCACGGGATAAAGGTCCTTTAGACCCAAGGCCGGCTTGCGTCAATCGCGGGGTCGACTAAACGTCTTGGGCCACGCATATGAGCCTGGACGAGGTCCGGGGTCCAGCGATCCCCTGATATCCGTTCGGATCGGCGGCGCTGTAAAGGAGTGAGGCAATTGCGGCAGTCGGGCATTCTTCCGGATCAGGACATCGCGGCGCTGTTTGCCTCCGGTGCGCTCAAGGCACCGCCTCTGGACGCCGAGCAGATCCAGCCTGCGAGCCTCGACCTGCGTCTCGGCTCCAAGGCTTTTCGCGTGCGCGCCAGCTTCCTGCCTGGTCCCAATTCGCTGGTCTCGGCCAAGCTGGACCGCCTCAAGCTGCACGAGATCGATCTCGCCAACGGTGCGGTGCTGGAGACCGGCTGCGTCTACATCGTGCCGCTTCAGGAGGCGCTCGACCTGCCGGCCGACATCTCGGCCTCGGCCAACCCGAAGAGTTCGACCGGCCGCCTTGACATCTTCACCCGCGTCATGACCGACCGCGGCCAGGAATTCGACAAGATCCCCGCAGGCTACAGCGGTCCACTCTATCTCGAAGTCAGCCCGCGCACTTTCCCGATCGTGGTGCGCGCCGGCTCGCGCCTGTCGCAGATCCGTTTCAGGAAGGGCCATGCGCTGCTGTCGGAGATCGAACTCAACGCGCTGCACCTGTCCGACCGGCTGGTCGCGATCGATCCGCCGAACATTTCGGGCGGCGGCATCGCGCTGTCGATCGACCTCGCCGGCGCGGTGGGCAGCATCGTCGGCTATCGCGGCAAGCACCACACCGGACTGGTCGATGTAGACAAGCGCGCCGCCCATTCTGTCGTCGATTTCTGGGAGCCGATCTACAACCACGGCGCCGAGGAACTGGTGCTCGACCCCGACGAATTCTACATCCTCGTCAGCCGCGAGGCGGTCCATGTGCCGCCGCTCTACGCCGCAGAGATGACGCCGTTCGATCCGCTGGTGGGCGAATTCCGCGTCCACTATGCCGGCTTCTTCGACCCCGGTTTCGGCCATTCGGCCGCCGGCGGTACCGGCAGCCGCGCCGTGCTCGAGGTCCGCAGTCACGAGGTACCCTTCATCCTCGAACATGGCCAGATCGTCGGCCGCCTGGTCTACGAACACATGCTGGCGCGGCCCAAGGCGCTCTACGGCAGCGACCTCGGCTCCAACTATCAGGCCCAGGGCCTCAAGCTCTCCAAGCATTTTCGCATGAGCTGACCTTTGGTCAGTTGCGCCTAGCCGTTAGTCTGCTTGTCCAACAGCTGTTGCTGTGATTGGCTGTGGTCGGGGAAATACTCGCGAAAAAGAGTACCCGACAACGGAGACGACAATGCAGATTTCCAGAAAATTCGCATATTCGGCCGCAGTTGCAGCGCTTCTGTTTGCAATGGGAGGCGCTTCGGCGCAGCAGACGAAGCTCAAGCTCGGCACGGAAGGCGCCTATCCACCCTTCAACACGCTGACCTCCGACGGCAAGCTGGCAGGCTTCGACATCGATGTCGGCAACGCGCTGTGCGCCGAAATGAAAGTCGAATGCGAGTGGGTGACGCAGGATTGGGACGGCATCATCCCGGCGCTGCAAGGTGGCAAGTTCGACGCCATCATCGCCTCGATGACGATCACCGACGAGCGCAAGCAGCAGGTCGACTTCACCAACAAGTACTACACCACGCCGCTGGCGCTGGTGGCGCTGAAGAACACCGACCTGACCTCGCCCGAGCCCGATGCGCTGAAGGGCAAGACTGTCGGCGCTCAGGGATCGACCACCCAGGCGATCTATGCCGAGGATCATTACGCCAAGGCCGGCGCCGACGTGAAGCTCTATCCGACGCAGGATGAGGCCATGGCCGACCTCACCAACGGCCGCCTCGACGCCGTGGTGTCCGACAAGTTCGTGCTGGTCGACTGGCTCAAGACCACCGGCAATGATTGCTGCAAGCTGGTCGGCGACCTCAAGAACACGGAGTCTCTCACCGGCATCGCCGTGCGCAAGGGCGACCCGCTGCGCGAGAAGCTGAACGCCGCCATCGACGCCATCGTCAAGGACGGCACCTACGCCAAGATCAACGCCAAGTATTTCGACTTCGACATCTACGGCAAGGATTGATCGGCAGCATCGGACAGGCCGGCCGGGCGTCATTGGCGTCCGGCCGCGCCGATATCGGAGAGTTGACCCGGATCCACTGGCGGATCCGGCCGATCGGGCGCACTATCTCCTCGATCGGAGGTAACAAGCATGCGCTACATCTTCGTTTCGCTTGCGATCGGTCTCTCAGTGCCATTGTCAGGCTGCATGTCGGACAACTACGGCTATGTCAGCGACTTCCAGCCCAACTACTACAACGACTATGGCCTGAAGTTCGGCTACGCGACCGGACCCCAAGGGCACCATCTGCGCTACCTGCGCGAGCACGAATTCAGGCGCTAGCGCAGCTTAGGCCAGGACAAGGCTCAGACCTTGCGAGCGATGGCTTGGCGGGAGCCTTGGGTCGAGAGGCTTGATGTGGGCTGGTGTCAGGCGGGATGCTTGTCGCCGCCGCGGTCGGCAGGTCGATAGCATTGTCGGTGAAGGCATGTTCGAGCCCACCGATTGTCCATCCGTCGCGACGTCTCGTCGTTCGAATGCTGCGTTGCCGAGCGGGGTGCGAGAGGCCGACGCCACGCCAGTGGATATGTCGCGCGCGTCGGCCAACCAGCAGAGCATTTCGGTGAACTGCTGCAACTGCCCTCCCATGGCGCAGCCATCCTGTCACTGCCCCGAATGAGGTAATCGGACAACTTTGGGACGCGCGGTCATGAAGATGAGACGCGTGGTCATATCGCTTGCGGCAGGGGCGGCCATGCGAGCGGCCAGCCATCCAGATAGCCATTTGACGAGGCACTCCGAGCGCGAGCAGCAAATTTGCAACCCGCAGTATTAGCTGGAGTAATCGCGGATTGAATGCGTTCGCCTTTATGCTGCTGCCGGTTCCGAGATCTTCCGAAGGATATGGCGTGAATTCGAGCTGTTGTTCCTATGATGAAGTTAAACAGCCGAAGATCGTCGAAGTTCAAGCGGTGCCGCTTGCTTGGTCCCCCAATTGGAGGAGAGACAAATCACGCAACTGATGTCATCTCTTATGCTGCAGATACATCCGAATGTTCTGCTGGTCCGGCCCGTTCGAAACACCTATCGCCGGCCTTGAGTTCTTCAGGACCTTTCTGCGGGGGGAGGTTCCTGAATGCCGCTCGGCTCTCCTGCCCGAGACCGAGCGGCGCCCTTCGGACGAGCCGGCGCCGACCTTTGAACTCAACGGATTCTGCTGGAAATCTGGAGCGGGTAGCGGGAATCGAACCCGCGCGTTCAGCTTGGGAAGCTGACAGGCTACCATTACATCATACCCGCGCGGGCACTTGGTTAGCATTGCGGATGTGCGGCGGCAATCGGGAAAGATGCAAAGTTTGCTTGCGGATGCGTAGATGAATTGTCGGCCTAGACTTTCTTCCGGCGCAAGCAGAAACGCAGCCGCCACAGGCGGCCTTGCAGCGTTCCGGTAGCGACGCGCAGCGTGGAGCCTTTTCCCAGCCCGGCTCGCAGGATCGTCCAGGCTTGTTTGCCGGAGAAGCGCATGGCTACCTCTCTGGAAAAGGACTTGGCGGTGAAGGCTTCGACCAGGGTCGGCGCATGCTGTACGAAGAGGGCGACCACACATGGCTCGCCATAGAACCTGTGCAAGTTGGTGCTGGGCTGACGCGTGGCATGGTCCAGAACGTCCCAGAAATTCCGTTGGGCAACCCAACTGAGTTGGCCGGCATGGAGCAGCAGATTTTCGATGTCGCGGTACTTGTGGTCCTTTGCCTTGTCGACATAGGCGAACGTGCCTGACTGCAGTGACGGCAACGTTTCTCGCGTAGCGTAGTAGTTGTTGTCGTGAAGGCGATAGCCTGACAGGGTCTTGCCGATGAGTGCACTGCCGGCAAAGGCGTGACAAAGAGTATTGAGGTAGGCGTCGGCGGCGCGCATCCAAGCACGGCTTCCGTCTTCGAAGCGGATGAGGCGGAGCACGGAACTTCGATACATGTTCGACGTTCCCGGCCCCCAGAACCAGCCCTTCTTCTTATGCGGCACCATTGCGGTAGCAGAGGAAAGAGCCTGATAGGCGTCGTCTGAAACTGTGGGAAGGCGGAGCGTCCCGTTCGCAGGCCGCAGGCCAAGGGGCGGCCCGACACGCGTGATGTCTACGTGCACCGATTCAGCTGTCAGCACGCCGCCGGCAGCATTCATCTCCGCCACATTGGATGAGGTGAAGCCGACGCCGTGAGGCAGCGCCATGTGCACCTGCAGATGGGTCGAGGCATAGTTTGCGAAAAGCACGTCGTCGGCATCGACGAATGTGACGAAACCACCGTTAAGCTTGTCGATCGACCAAAGTGCGGCACCCAATTGACCGCGATTGTCCGGTAGTGTTTCCACGCGGAACCGGCTGTCGCCTGCGACGTGCCGGGCAATCACTTCGGCGCTGTCGTCTGTCGATCCGTTGTTGATGACCAGGCACTCGAAATGCGGGTAGTCCTGCCGTTTGATCGAGTCGATTGCCGCGCCGACATATTGCCCGTAGTTCCATGCGATCACGACGAAGCTGACCAACGGCGGTTGAAGCGCGCCACCGGCAAGAACGTCGATATCATGTCCTCCAATCGTAAGCGGTGCGCGAGGGGCGGTCCCGGCCTCGGGTGTTTCCCGTCCTGCAGAGCGGCGCGACGTCTTTCCGTCAAAGTAGTCTATGTTCATGCTCGTGCAACCTATTGGCGAAATGATGATCGCCCGCTAGAAGCTCATAAGGCAAGTGAATTCGTTCAGGTGCAGTATGACCAGCAAGCGACAGATTCTCGTCACCGGCGGCGCCGGATTTCTCGGCTCTCACCTTTGCGACCGGCTGCTGGCTAGCGACGCTCACGTCACCTGTCTCGACAATTTCTATACCGGCTCCCATGCCAACATTGCGCATCTGGCTGGTCACCCGGCGTTCCGACTGATTGAGCAAGATGTCTGTGAGCCGCTCGAGATCGACGTGGACGAGATCTACAATCTCGCATGCCCAGCCTCTCCGGTTCACTACCAACGCGATCCCGTTCACACGACGAGGACAAGCGTGCTTGGTGCAATCCGCGTGCTCGATCTGGCGCATCGCAATGGGGCGAAGGTGCTTCAGGCGTCGACGTCGGAGGTCTACGGCGACCCCACTGTGCATCCGCAGAATGAAAGTTACTGGGGCAACGTCAATCCGATCGGCCCGCGCTCCTGTTATGATGAGGGCAAGCGTTGTGCTGAGACCCTGTTCTTCGACTATCGCCGCCAGTATGGGCTCAAGATCAAGGTGGCCCGCATCTTCAACACCTATGGGCCAAGGATGCAGCCCGACGATGGGCGCGTCGTCTCGAACTTCATTGTCCAGGCTTTGCAGGGCAAGGACATCTCGATCTATGGCGATGGTTCGCAGACACGGTCCTTCTGCTATGTCGACGATCTGGTCGATGGTCTTGTCAGGCTCATGGCCTCGCCGGACGGTCTTACCGGGCCAGTCAACCTCGGCAATCCGCAAGAATTCTCCATGACCGAACTTGCCGACGAAGTGCTGCGCGTGACCAGAAGTTCCTCGCGTGTGGCCCGCTTTCCGCTGCCTGAGGACGATCCGAAGCAAAGGCAGCCAGATATCTCGCTTGCCGGGGTGCTGGGTTGGGGCCCTAAAACCAGCCTCAAGGATGGGTTGCCTCTTACGGTTGCCTACTTCCAGCAACTGTTGAACCCCGTAAGCGAGGCACGGATGGTAAGCCAGGCCGTGTAGCGGCGGCGCTCGCCCACACCTTGAACCGCCGTCGACAATCGCGATATGTCAGGAAAGGTTAGAATCGCAGGAGAATGGGCTTGAACGGACTGACGCGTTTTCTCGGCGACACGCCGCTGCGGGTGCTCCTCAAGCTGCTTGTGATCTCCTTCCTCGTCGGCATCGTCATGAGTGCGTTCGGCTGGTCGCCCTTCGACGTGCTCTACGGTATCCGCGATTTCTTCGTCGACATCTGGCGCATGGGCTTCAGCGCCTTCCACCGTTTCCTCGGCTATTTCCTGCTGGGTGCGGCGATCGTGGTGCCGGCCTTCATCATCCTCAGGCTGTTCAGCTATCGCAAATAGGCTTTCCTGAGAGAACTCTACCAAAGCTTGGCTTTGGAGGGCATGGCGCGGCTTCCAGGAACGCGTCCGGCTAGGCCGCAGGACGTTTGGTCAAGCGAAGGCGGCTGCGGTTTCGAACAGGATTGCGTGGCGGGCGGCCAGCGCTGCAACGTCTGTGGAATAGCCTCCCCCGATCACGCCGCATAATGCCACACTGGTTTCGCGGAAATGCTCGATGACGAGACGCTCGCGCCGGCGCAGCCCGTCGTCGCTCAGCGCCAGCCGGCCGAGGCGGTCGTCGCGATGGGGATCGACCCCCGCATTGTAGAAGACGAGGTCCCATTGGCCGCGACGCGCCAGATGGGACAGCGCTTCGGCCAGGGTCTCGAGATAGGTGTCGTCGCCGGTCTTGTCGGGCAGGCCGATGTCGAGGCTGGAGGCGACCTTGCGCACCGGATAGTTCTTTTCGGCATGCATCGAGAAGGTGAAGACGTCGGGGTTCCCTGCAAGGATCTCGGCGGTTCCGTCGCCCTGGTGCACGTCGAGATCGACCACCAGGATGCGTTCGACGTCCTTGGCCTGGAGCAGCGCCAGTGCCGCCACCGCAACGTCGTTGAATGTGCAGAACCCGGCGCCCTGGGCCCGGCGGGCATGGTGGCTGCCGCCTGCGGCATTGCAGGCGATGCCGTGGCGCAGCGCAAGCCTGGCCGCAAGCAAGGTGCCGCCAGCTGCAAGCTGGGCGCGGCGTGACACACGCTCGCCAACAGGGAAGCCGATCTCGCGCTCGATGCGAGGTGGCACGGTGCAGGCCAGCACCTGGTCGACATAATCAGTCTCATGGGCGAGGCGCAGATGCGCGGGCGCGATGACTTCGGGCCGGTTGAGCCCGCCGGACAGTCCGAGCGCGTCCAGCCGTGCCATCAGCTGGCTGTACTTGCCCATCGGGAAGCGATGGTCGGCGGCGAAGCCGGCGTCATAGTCGTGGTGGCTGGCGATCTGAAGCGGCATTGAACGAAGGCTGAACCAGGCAGGTGAAATCGATTGACCCGCAACTTAAATGGTTGCGGGCGCTGGGGAAACCGGGGCATGTGCCCTAGGGAGATTTGGCAAGCCGGGAGGACTTTCGTTGGAATACGCATCGCCAGAGGGCCGCGCCGTGCCTTTTGCCGTCACCAACCGCTCGGTGCTGGCGATCGCCGTGCCGATGACGCTGGCCTATCTGACGACGCCCTTCATCGGGCTTGTCGGCACCGCTGTTGTCGGCCAGTTCGGCGATGCGGCCCTTCTCGGCGGACTGGCGGCAGGCGCGGTGGCCTTCGACGTGGTCTTCACCAGCTTCAACTTCCTGCGCGCCGGCACCACGGCACTCGTGGCCCAGGCCTTCGGTCGCGGCGATGCGGCGGAAGAACAGGCCGTGTTCTGGCGTGCCGTGGTGATCGCGCTGATCGCCGGCATCGTGCTGGCGTTGACCGCGCCGCTGACCTCGCTCGCCGGGCAATGGTTCATGCAGGCCGAGCCGCGCGTCAGCGAGACGCTCGACCATTATGTCCGCATCCGCATGCTGGGCGCGCCCTTCGCGCTGATCAACTATGCGATCCTAGGCTACATACTGGGGCGGGGAGAGGGCAGCTTCGCGCTGTTCCTGCAGGCGACGCTCAATGGCGTGAATATTGCGATTTCGCTGTGGCTGGGCCTGCATATGGGCTGGGGCGTCGAAGGTGTTGCCTGGGCAGCTGTTGCCGGTGAGGCAGCCGGCATGGCCATCGGCCTTGCCGTGCTTTTGCGGCGCTTTGGCCGCGAACCGAAGCTGGCATGGGGGCGTGTCTTCGATGCGGCCGCGTTCAAGCGCCTGTTCGTGCTCAACCGTGACATCATGATCCGCTCGCTGTCGCTGCTGGTCGCCTTCGCGCTGTTCACGCGCCAGGGCGCGCAGTTCGGAACGGTGACGCTGGCGGCCAATGCGGTGCTGATGAACTTCTTCATCGCCGCAGGTTTCTTCCTCGACGGCTTTGCCGCAGCCGCCGAGCAGTTGGCCGGCCGTGCCGTCGGCGCCCGCTATGAGCCGGCCTTCCGCAAGGCGGTCTATCTCTGCTCTATCTGGGGCTTTGCGCTGGCCGGCAGCATGACCACAGCATTGCTGGTCTTCGGCGTCGACCTGATCCAGCTCATCTCGACTGCAGAGGATGTGCGAGTTATCGCCATCGCGTTCCTGCCATGGGCGGCGTTCACCGCACTCAGCGGGGTGCTTGCCTTCCAGATGGACGGCGTCTTCATCGGTGCTGCCTGGTCGCGCGACATGCGAAACATGATGGTGCTGTCGCTGTTGGTGTTCATCGCGGCGCTGATGACGCTGCCAGCCGCCTATGGCAATGCCGGGCTGTGGGCATCGCTGCACCTGCTGCTGGCAGCGCGCGGTCTATGCCTGTTGCTGCTGCTGAGGTCGCGCGCCAGGGCGACGTTTCAGAGCGGCGTCGTCGCCCACTGATCGAGCCTTGTGTCGCGCAGCTCCGAAATGCTCTTGAGGCCTTCGCGCGCGGCGAAATCGGCCATGCCGCTGACGATGCGGGCGGGCAGCGACGGGCCGGCATAGATCATGCTGGTGTAGAGCTGGACGAGATCGGCGCCGGCGCGGACCTTTTCGAGCGCGGTCTCGGCTGAATCGACGCCGCCGACACCGATGATGGCGAGCTCAGGGCCGACCAGCTTGCGCATGCGGGCAAGCACCGCCGTCGAGCGTGAAAACAGCGGCTTGCCCGACAGGCCGCCGGTCTCGCCAGCGTTCGCCGAGCTGCGCAGCGTTGGCCGGGTGATCGTGGTGTTGGAGACGATGATGCCGTCGACCATCTTTGCCGTCACCTCGGCGGCGATGTCCTCGAGTTCGGCCTCGTGGAGATCAGGCGCAATCTTGAGGAAGACCGGAACGGCATGGCCGGCTTCGGCGCGGGCGAGCATGACTTTGGCCAGAAGCTCGGCCAGCTGCTCGCGCGCCTGCATGTTGCGCAGCCCCGGCGTGTTGGGCGAGGAGATGTTGACGGTCAGATAGGAGGCATGGCGGGCGAAGCGCTTCACCCCGCGCACATAGTCACCGATGCGGTTGGTGCTGTCCTTGTTGGCGCCGATGTTGACACCGACGATACCGGGCCGGCCCGCGCGAGCGATAAGCCGCTTCTCGGCCGCGTCATGGCCTTCATTGTTGAAGCCGAGCCGGTTGATGACGGCATCATCCTCGACGAGGCGGAAGATGCGCGGTTTGGGGTTGCCGGCCTGGGGCAAGGGCGTGACCGTGCCGACCTCGGCAAAGCCGAAGCCGAGGCCGAGCAGGCCATCGGGCACTTCGGCATTCTTGTCGTAGCCGGCCGCCATGCCCAGCGGATTGGGGAATTCGAGCCCGGCGACACGGACGCGCAGACGCGCATCGCGGGGCGCGCGGCCGCCGACCGGCAGGCCGCAGCGCAGCGCCTTGATCGACAGGCCGTGCGCGGCCTCCGGATCGAAGGCGAACAGCAGGTGGCGTCCGAGCCGGTCGAAAGCGTTCATTCCTGGTCAAGCTCCGGAAAATCGTGGGCGCCGTCGGCCTTGAGTGGCAGCGGCCTGACCCATTTGGCGGCCGTCGCCTGGAGTGGCGCATAGAGATGCGGGAAAAGTGCGCCGCCGCGCGACACTTCGAATTTCAGCGCGGAACTGAGCTTCTCAGCCTCGATGGCGACAAGCACCAGATCTCTTTGCCCGGCGAAATGCTTGGCGGCGGTTTCCACCACTTGGGCTGCCGTCGAGAAATGGATGTAGCCGTCGGCGAGATCGATAGGAGCGCCTGCGAAGGTGCCGGTGCGCTCGGCTTCGCGCCACATAGCTTCGGGGCAGATCTTGTAGATGGTTTTCGTCATACGGGCGCTATAGGCTGAAAGCATCATGCGGGGAAGGGCGGCAGGGCTTGCCCCACCGCAATTTGGGCCCATTACGGCGCGACACTTGCGCCGGTCGAAATGGAGATTGCCATGCGTCGCAACGCCATCCTTCTGGTTCCGCTCGTTGCCGGTCTCGGCCTCGGCGCTGCTGCTGCCGCGGAGGGCCAGCGCTACCAGATGGAAAAGACCGACAAGGGTTATGTCCGCATGGACACCCAGACCGGCGAGATGTCGATCTGCGAGGAGCGCGACAGCCAGTTGGTCTGCAAGCTGGCTGCTGACGAACGTTCGGCGCTGCAGGACGAGCTAGGCCGGCTGCAGACGGAGCTGAAGACGCTCGACCAGCGCGTCGTCAAGCTTGAGAATTCGCTCTCCCAAAAGCTCGAATCGAAGCTGCCGACGGACGAGGAGTTCGAAAAGAGCCTTGGCTACATGGAGCGCTTCTTCCGCAGCTTCATGGGCGTGGTCAAGGATATCGAAAAGGAAGAGCAGGCCGAGAAGCCGGCGCCGGGTCCTGCGCCGGACCGCACCTGACGGGAATTGCGGCGCTTTTGCCTGAAAGTTGCGCATGACCCGTCATGTCGTGCCGGATTTCTGTATAACTGCTTGAAAAGACGCCACCGGCCCGCATAATCGCGGTCGAAGGTATCGGCGCGCAGAACAGCCGGAGCCTCGGGAGGGATATTTGTCGGCTGGCCACAAGTTCGTCATCGCGGACGACCATCCGCTTTTTCGCGGCGCGCTCAAGCAGGCGATTGCCGGGCTGGCGGATGTATCGAGCGTGCTCGAGGCCGGCGATTTCGAGAGCGTGAAATCGATCGTCGCCGCCAATGAAGATCTCGACATCGTGCTGCTCGACCTGTCTATGCCTGGCGCCTCCGGCCTGTCCGGCCTGATCTCGCTGCGCGGCATCCATGCCACCGTGCCAGTGGTCATCATCTCCGCCCATGACGACCCCGAGACCATCAGGCGGGCGCTCGAACTCGGCGCGTCGGGCTTCATCTCCAAGTCGGCGAGCATGGACGAGATCCGCGAAGCGGTGGAGACCGTGCTGTCGGGTGAGATCACTGCACCCGGCGACATCGACCTCGGCGTCGAACGCGACCCGGAGATTTCCGACCTCATCAAGCGCCTGCAGTCGCTGACGCCGCAGCAGACGCGCGTGCTCGGCATGCTGGCCGAAGGGCTGCTCAACAAGCAGATCGCCTACGAGCTCGGCGTCTCCGAGGCGACCATCAAGGCGCATGTCTCGGCGATCCTGCAGAAGCTCGGCGTCGACAGCCGCACCCAGGCGGTCATCCTGCTCTCCAAGATCGGCGGCGAGCCGCGCCCGGTGGCGTAGGGCATTTCGCGACAACGCTGAATTGCGTCCGTGGCGGAGGGCTACTCCGCGGCGTGGGCCATGCGTCGCATCCGGTTCATCATCGAACGCAGCACGGCAGGCTTCAGCGGCTTGTTGAGCACGGCGACGTCGATGGCGTCGGCAGCCGCACGTACCTCGTTGGAGCGGTCGGCGGTGATGAGCACGGCGGGCGTGGCCTCGCCGAATCTGGCGCGCATCATCCTGATGACATCGAGGCCGTTCTCGCCGTCGAGGTGGTAGTCGGCGAGGATGACGTCGGGTGCGGCAGCCGGGTCGGCCTCGAATGCGGACGAACCTGAATAGGTTCGCACGACGCAACCCCAGCCTTCGAGCAACAGCCGCATGCCTTCGAGAATGCGCGCGTCGTTGTCGATGCAGATGACCGACAGCCCGTTGAGCACAGCACCTGCCTGAACACGCGGTCGCGCGGTGGAAGCGACGGGTAGCTCCTGAGCCGTCGTCACCGGCAGGATCACCGAGAAGCGGGTGCCCTTGTTCTTTTCGGAATGGATGCGGATTTCGAGCCTCAGCACGCGCGCGATGCGGTCGACGATGGATAACCCAAGACCGAGCCCCTGCGCCTCGCGCACGCCCTCGTCGAGACGGGTGAACTCGTTGAACACGGTGCCGAGCTTGTCGGCGGCGATGCCGATGCCGGTGTCGATGACCTGGATCTCGACGAGTTCGCCGCGCCGCCTGACACCGACGACGATGCGGCCGCTGCGGGTGTATTTGATCGCGTTGGAAACCAGGTTCTGGATCAGGCGGCGCAGCAGGTTGCGATCCGTCTCGACGGCAAGCGTCGACGGCACGATCACCAGCTCCAGCTTCTTTGCACGTGCCATCGGCTGGAAGTCGGTGCCGATCTGGCGCAGCAGGCCGTCCAGCCGGAATACGGTCTCGGCCGGCTTCATGGCGCCAGCGTCGAGCCGGGATATGTCGAGCACGGCGCCCAGGATCGTCTCGACCGATTCCAGCGACGACTCGATGTTGCGGGCGGCGACCCCGGCATTGCCCTTGCCGGCCTTCTCGATCAGCGAAGAGCAGTAAAGGCGCGCGGCGTTGAGCGGTTGCAGGATGTCGTGGCCGGCGGCCGCCAGGAAGCGGGTCTTGCCGAGATTGGCCTCCTCGGCCAGCATCTGCGCCTGCGCCAGTTCCTCGTTCACGCGGGTCAGTTCGGCGGTGCGGCTCTTCACTCGCTGCTCCAGCGACTCGTTGGCGCGCTTGAGTGCGAGGTCGGCGGCGACACGGGCCGAGATGTCGGTGTAGGTGGCGACGATGCCGCCATCGGGCATCGGGTTGGAGCGCATCTCGATGATGCGGCCGCTGGTCTGAAGCTCGATCTGCCACGGGCCGCCGAAGCTGGTCAGGCGGTTGAGTGTGGTCAGCCGCGACGTCTGCGGAATGTCGCCGCGCGCCACCAGATAGCCGAGGATGCGGTCGATCGAGACACCGACCTGGCCCATGTCGTCGGGCAGGTCGAACAGGGTGCGGTACTGCCGGTTCCAGCAGATGAGCCGGAAGTCCTGGTCGAAGACGGTAATGCCCTGTTCCATCTGGTCGAGCGCGATCTGCAAAAGGTCGCGATTGTGCTGCAGCGCCTCGGTGGCATCGTCGAGCAGGCGGAACGTGTCCTTGGTCGAATTGTCGCCGCGCTTGAACAGCAACGACAGGATCAGCCGGGCCGAGGACGAGCCGACCGCGCTTGCCATCAGCTGTTCGGAGAAACGGATGACGTCCATGCCGGCCGGGTCGTTGCCGTTGAGCTTGCTGCCGCTGTCGCGCTCGAAGCTCTGGAACGACCGCTCGGTGCGCTCGACGCCGAGGTAGCGCGAGATCGTGTCCTTGAGGTCGTTGACGGTGATCGCCGTGCGGAAGCGGCGCAGCGACGGCATTGGGCTTGAATCGCGCGGCACGAAGATCGAGGCCTGGATGCGCTCGAGCGGCACCGAGGCGCGCGACAGCGAGCCGAAGACGAAGAACAGCGTGTTGATAGCCAGGCTCCACAGGACGCCATGGTTGAGCGGTTCGGCGGCGGTGCCGAACAAAGCTTGGGGTCTCAACGCCTCGATGCCGAACAGGCCCTCGGATAGGATCGCCGTGTCGGGCGAGGCGAGCGTCGGCAAAAGCAGCGTGTAGCACCACACGGCGATACCGGCGGCCATGCCGAGCGCTGCGCCCCGCGCATTGGCCCGGCGCCAGATCAGGCCGCCTATGAAGGCCGGCGCGAATTGGGCGATGGCCGCGAACGACATCAGGCCGATGGAGGCGAGCCGCGTGTTGTTGGTGCTTTCTCGATAGTAGAGGAAGGCGACGAACAGGATGATGAAGATCGAGGCGCGGCGGATGTTGAGGATGATCGCCGACCAGTCCTCGGTGTCACCGGCCTTCAGCTTGACCAGGCGGCGCACGAAGATCGGGATCACCAGATCGTTGGAGATCATGATCGACAGCGCCACGCTTTCGACGATGACCATGGCGGTGGCCGCCGACAGGCCGCCGATGAAGGCGATCATGGCGAGGAAGTCGTGGCCCTTGAGCAGCGGCAGCGACAGCACGTAGAGGTCACCCGTCGTTGCCGTGCCGACCACGGCGAGGCCGGCGAAGGCTATGGGCAGCACGAACAGGTTGATCGCTATCAGATAGGCGGGGAAGACCCAGGTCGCCTTGCGCAGCTCGCTCTCGCTGCGGTTCTCGACGATCATCACGTAGAATTGCCTGGGCAGCATGACGATGGCAAAGCCGCTGATGCAGGTCACCACCAGCCAGGTGCCGAGCGAAGTGCCGTAGCTCATGGCGTCGCCGACCTGATCGCTGGCGGCGAAGCTTTCGAACATCTGGCCGGGGCCGTCGAACAGCACGAAGGTGACAAGCAGACCAATGGCAAGGAAGGCCACCAGCTTGACGATGGATTCGACCGCCACCGCCAGCACCAGCCCATTCTGGTGCTCGGTGGCGTCGGCATGTCGGGTGCCGAACAGCACGGCAAACAGCGCAAGCAGAAGCGCCACGACAAGCGAGATGTCGCTGACGAACGGATCGAAGGACGGCGGCGCGCCGGTGTAGTGTTCGATCATCAGGCTGACTGAGCCCGATATCGCCTTGAGCTGCAGCGCGATGTAGGGGATCGCACCGACGGTGGCGATCAGCGTGGCGATGGAGGCGACGGAAAAGCTCTTGCCATAGCGCGCGCCCAGGAAGTCGGCGATCGAGGTGATCTTTTCGGACTTGGCCAGCTTGATGATGCGGCTGAGCAGCGGGAAGCCGAACATGAACACCAGCACGGGGCCGATATAGATGGCAAGGAACTCGAGCCCGCGCTCGGACGCGAGGCCGACCGAGCCGAAGAAGGTCCATGAGGTGCAGTAGATGGCGAGGCTCAGCGCATAGATGAATGGCCTGGAGCCGCCGGGCGTCCAGCGCGCGGCACGGCGGTCGCCGATGCTCGCGATGGCGAACAGCAGCGAGACATAGGCGATGGCGATGAAGACGATGGCCAGGCCTTGCACGTGGGACGCTTTCTCCGAAGTCAGGCCACTTCCCGAGCCTTTCCGCCGGAGGCAATCACAGCTTCGGGGCCAAGTCCATTATCCTTGTCTCCTATAGGCTCCCGTGCGCCGAGGCCGGTTTGTACGCTCCCGTTGCATTGGCGGGTTTTGCAACGGGAGGTTTTTGCTATGTTGGTGTTGGGCCTGCGGTCGAAGCGAATGGTCGATTCGCCGCTTGAATGCGTGACAAGGAGGGTTCGATGCTAAAGGAATTCCAGGAATTCATCGCCAAGGGCAATGTTATGGACCTTGCCGTCGGTGTCATCATCGGCGGTGCCTTCGGCCTGATCGTATCGTCGCTGGTGGCCGATATCATCATGCCGCTTATCAGCCTTATCCTGCGCGGCGGCGTCGACTTCTCCAACTACTTCCTTCCGCTTTCTTCGACTGTCACCGCGACCTCGCTCGAAGAAGCCAGGAAGCAGGGACCGGTGTTCGCCTATGGCAACTTCTTCACCGTCGTCATCAACTTCCTCATCCTCGCTTACATCATCTTCCTGATGGTCAAGGGCGTGAACACCATGCGCAAGCGGCTTGAGAAGGAAAAGGCAGCTGCGCCAGTAGCGCCGGCCGCTGACGTTGCGTTGCTCACCGAAATCCGCGATCTTCTGGCCAAGAAATAATCGCGCTGGCATTGAGAAAAACCCCCGCGTGGCTGGCCCGCCGGGGGTTTTTTCATTGTCACGGGCACGCTAGGAGTTGGAGGCAACGTCAACTCTCAACCTGGGATGATCATGAGCCTTATCGATTTGGTTCGCCCCGAAGCCCGCCTGGCCCCCGTCAGCGGCATCGAGGCAGTGGCAAATTACGGGCGCGACCGCGCCGGCCTCATCCCGCTCTGGTCCGGTGAAGGCGACATGCCGACGCCTGCCTTCATCAGCGATGCCGCTGCCCGCGGGCTGGCCAATGGCGAAACCTTCTACACGTGGCAGGCGGGCATCCCCGAACTGCGCCAAGCGATCTCGCGCTACCACCAGCGTCATTTCGGCAAGACTTTCGGCGAAGACGAATTCGTCGTCACCGTCGGCGGCATGCAGGCGATCACCATGGCGCTGGAGGCAACTGTCGGAGCGGGCGACGAGGCGCTGTATCTCGCGCCGGCCTGGCCGAATTTCGCCGGCGCTGCCGGCGTGGCCGGCGTCAACCCGGTGCCGGTGCTGCTCGACATGACCGGCAATGGTTGGTCGTGCGATGTCGAAAAGATCGCCGCCGCGATCACCCCGCGCACCAGGGCCATCTTCGTCAACTCGCCGTCCAATCCGACCGGCTGGACCGCCGACCGCGAAACGCTGCAGGCAATTCTCGATCTGGCCCGCAAACACAATCTCTGGATCGTCGCCGACGAGATCTATGCGCTGTTCTATTATGGCGGTGGACGTGCGGCCTCGTTCATGGACATCATGGATCCCGAGGACAAGATCCTGTTCGTCAACACCTTCTCCAAGAACTGGGCGATGACCGGCTGGCGCGTCGGCTGGCTGAAGACGCATCCTTCGCTCAGCCGCATGTTCGAGAATCTGGTGCAATATTCCAGCTCGGGCGTCGCGCAGTTCATGCAGCGCGGCGCAATCGCGGCGCTTGACGAGGGCGACGGCTTCATCGCCGAGCAGGTGGCGCGGGCCAGGCAGGCGCGCGACATCGTCTGCCGGGTTCTGGGCGAGACGGGCAGGGTGCGTTTCAGCGTGCCTCCGGCCGCCTTCTACCTGTTCTTCGCAGTCGACGGCATGAAGGATGCCGAGCGTGCCGCCTTCGACATCGTCGACAAGGCAGCCGTCGGCGTCGCACCCGGAACGGCCTTCTGCGCCGGTGGAGAGGGCTTCCTCAGGCTCTGCTTCCACCGCCGTCTCGACCAGGTCGAGGAGGCGTCACACCGCCTGGCGAAGTGGATCCGGGAACTCTGATGAAAGAAAAAGGCCCGGAAGCGATCTGCTCCGGGCCTTTTCTTTGGCTTCAGCCGCCTGCTGTTCAGCCGCCGGATTTGGGCACCAGTAGCGGCACGATGCGCTCGCTCTTGGCGACCTCGGTGTGGCCTTCGGTGCGATAGGGAATGCCGAGAGCATTCCAGGTCTCGACCAGCGCTTCCCTCAGCGTTTCGATGAGGGCGTCGTCATGGAACGGGGTGGGCGTGATGCGCAGGCGCTCGGTGCCGCGCGGCACGGTCGGGTAGTTGATCGGCTGGATGTAGATTCCGTGGACGCCGAGGAGGCGGTCCGAGGCCATCTTGCACAGCTCGGGATCGCCGACGAGGATCGGCACGATGTGCGTCGGCGATTCCATCACCGGCAGGCCGGCACCAGCAAGCACATGCTTGGCGTGGGTCGCCTGGCGTTGCTGCGCGTCGCGCTCGGCCTGCGAATTCTTGAGGTGACGGATCGAGGCCGTGGTGGCGGCGGCGATTGCCGGCGGCAGTGCGGTGGTGAAAATGAAGCCCGGCGCATAGGAGCGCACGGCATCGACGACGGCGCGGGTGCCGGTGATGTAGCCGCCCAACGTGCCGAATGCCTTGGCGAGGGTACCCTCGATGATGTCGATGCGGTGGGCGAGGCCCTCACGCTCGGTGATGCCGCCGCCGCGCGGACCGTACATGCCCACAGCATGGACCTCGTCGATATAGGTCATGGCGTTGTACTTCTCGGCGAGGTCGGCGATGGCCTCGATCGGCGCGATGTCGCCGTCCATCGAATAGACGCTCTCGAACACGATCAGCTTGGCGCGCTCGCGGCCGGCTGCCTGCAGCAGGCTTTCGAGATGGGCGACGTCGTTGTGGCGGAAGATCTTCTTCTCGGCGCCGGAGCGGCGCACGCCCTCGATCATCGAGGCATGGTTGAGCTCGTCCGACAGCACCAGGCAGTTCGGCAAGAGCTTGGCGATGGTCGAGATCGCCGCCTCGTTGGAGACGAAGCCCGAGGTGAAGACGAGGCCGGCTTCCTTGCCGTGCAGGTCGGCGAGCTCGAGCTCGAGCTCGACCAGCGGATGATTGTTGCCGGAGATGTTGCGGGTGCCGCCGGCACCGGTGCCCATGTTGCCGGCTGCCTGCTGCATGGCGGACACCACGTCGGGGTGCTGGCCCATGCCCAGATAGTCGTTCGAGCACCAGACCGTTATTTCCTGGGCCCGGCCGTTGGCGCGCCAGATCGCGCGCGGAAACTTTCCGACGATGCGCTCGAGATCGGCGAAGACACGGTAACGGCGCTCGGCGTGGATCTGGTCGATCGCTTCTTCGAAAAACCGCTGGTAGTTCATTTGGACGTCCCGATTTTTGCCGCTGAGCATAATCAACGGTCGGTTCGGCGTCCATCGACCGTTTTTGGTCAAAATGCCACGCCCTCGACCCTTCCAAACGATCACGGCAGGCGAAAACATCCCTTGATGTGGATCAAATCCGGCTGCGACCGATTGGTCAACGTGATGACGCTACGAAAGTCCTGTCTCGCATTCACCGGTAGTGTCAGGCTACACAGGATGCGGAATCGATGCGGAGAGGACGACATGGCGGTTTTGGTGACGGGTGGCGCGGGCTATATCGGCAGCCACATGGTCTGGGAGTTGATCGACGCCGGCGAGGAGGTCGTGGTGATCGACCGTCTGTCGACCGGTTTCGACTGGGCCGTGGCGCCCGAAGCCAAGCTGGTCAGGGGCGATGTCGCCGACCAGGAGCTCGTGGGTCGGCTGATCCGCGAGAATGGCATCGACGCCATCATCCACTTCGCCGGCTCGATCGTGGTCCCCGAGTCGGTCGCCGATCCGCTCGGCTACTACGAAAACAACACCTGCAAGACGCGCAGCCTGATCGAGACGGCGGTGCGCGAAGGGGTGAAGCATTTCATCTTCTCGTCCACCGCAGCCGTCTATGGGGCGGCGGGCGTCGAACCGGTGCGCGAAGACGCGCGCCTTGCGCCCGAGTCGCCTTATGGCCTGTCCAAGCTGATGAGCGAGTGGATGCTGCGCGATGCGGCCGCCGCCCATCCGCTGCGCTACACGGCCCTGCGCTACTTCAATGTTGCCGGCGCCGACCCCAAGGGCCGCACCGGCCAGTCGACCAAGGGCGCGACGCACCTGATCAAGGTCGCGTCCGAGACTGCACTCGGCAAGCGGGCGTCGATGCAGGTCTTTGGCACCGACTATGCGACGCCTGATGGCACCTGCGTGCGCGACTACATCCACGTCTCCGACCTGGCTGCGGCGCACCGGCTGGCCTTGCAGCGCCTGCGCGCAGGCGAAGGCAACCTCGTCGCCAATTGCGGTTACGGCCACGGCTATTCCGTGCTCGAGGTGATCGACAGCGTGCGCCGGGTGCATGGTGGCGACTTTGAGGTATCGACCGGCGGACGCCGGGCCGGCGACGCGGATTCGGTGGTGGCAAATTCCGATCTCGCCCGCCGCGAGTTCGGCTGGAAGCCTGCCCATGACGACCTCGACGGCATCGTGCGCGACGCGCTCAACTGGGAGCGGCTCCTGACGCGCAAGAATTCGGCCGGCGCCTGATTGAACCAGGCGGCGGAATTCCGCTGCCATCTCTCGAAATCTGTAGCAGCAAGCGCTAAAGGAGGCCGTGAGGAGCTAGGCTCCCGACGGTAAAGGGTTCCCGACAGAGCCTGATGTCGACCAGGATGCGACATGAAGATCCTCGTTCTCGGCGCGGGCGTGGTGGGAACCGCGGCAGCCTACTATTTGGCCCGCGACGGCCATGACGTGACCGTCGTCGAGCGCCATCAGACGGCGGCGCGCGGCACCAGCTATTCCAATGCCGGCCTGGTGTCGCCGGGCGATGCCACCGCCTGGGCCTCGCCTGCGGCGCTTAAGATGTTCATCAAGTCGCTCTACACGCCGGACCTCGGCATCAAGGTGCGGCTCGGGCTCGACCCTTATCTTTACGCCTGGAGCCTCCGTTTCCTGTCCCAGTGCACCAACGCCCGCGTGCGCGACAACACCAAGGCCAAGCTGAAGCTCGCGCTCTATTCGCGTCTTTGTATCAACGAGATCTCGACCGAGACCGGCATCGGCTACGACAAGCGCGCCCGTGGCATCATGTATTTCTTCCGCTCGCAGGAAAGTCTCGACCACGGCGCCAAGATGTACGGCTTCCTTGCCGAGCATGGGCTGGACATCGAAATTGTCGACCGCGACCGGCTTGCCGAACTTGAGCCGGGGCTTGCCGCCGCCAAGGCCAGCATTGCCGGTGCGGTCTATTCGCCGATGGATCAGACCGGCGATTCCCGCATGTTCGTCGAGGCGCTGGCCGCCCATGCCGAACACAAGCTCGGCGCCAAGTTCATGTTCGACACCACCGTCGAGGATCTGATCGTCGAAGGCGACCGGGTGACGGGCGTGAAGACCTCCGCCGGCAGGCTGGACGCCGACGCCGTGGTCATCGCCATGGGGCCGGAGAGCGGCCTGCTCGGGCGCCGCAACGGCATCGACCTGCCAGTCTATCCGGTCAAGGGCTACACCGCGACCGTCACCATGGACGACCCGTCGAAGGGGCCGACCATGGGCGGTGTCGACGAAGACCGGATGGTGGCCTATTCGCGCCTCGGCGACCGGCTCAGGCTTGCATCGACCGCCGAATTCACCGGCTTCGACCGCAACCACAAGCCCTCCGATTTCGAAAGGATGTTCGAGACCGGCAAGGAGTTGTTCCCCGGCGCCTTCGATCCGACCAAGGCCGAGCTCTGGGCCGGGCTTCGGCCGATGATGCCGGGCTCGGTGCCCGTCATCGGTCCCGCCCGCTACAAGGGGCTCTACCTCGACACAGGCCACGGCCATGTCGGCTGGACCATGGCCTGCGGCTCCGGCAAATTCCTCGCCGATCTGGTTGGCGGGCGGAAGCCGGAGATCGACCCCGAGGGGCTGGTCTACAAGGGCTGACAGTCGGCTGGTTAGCGTCGGCGCGTGCTCTGCCTGGATTCGTAGAGATATTGCAGGGCAATGATCACGGCTGCGATGACAAGATAAAAGACCGACACCACCAGCAGCACCTCGATGGCCTTGTAGGTCTCCGAGATGATGACGGTCGACGCCGCCGTCAACTCGTCGATGGCGACGAGGCTGGCGAGCGAGCTGCCCTTGACCATCTGGATGGCGTTGGAAAACAGCGATGGTCCCGCGAGCCTGTAGGCCTGCGGGATCATCACCTTCCAGTAGGTCGCGAACGGCCGCAGGCCGAGCGCCTTTGCGGCGTCGAGCTGGCCTGATGGGATGCTTTCGAAACCCGAGCGCAGGAATTCGAGATTGTAGGCGGTCGAGGCGAAGATCAGGCCGATCAGCGCCGACGGCACCGGCTCGAGATAGATGCCGAAGCGGGGCAGACCGTAATAGAGCGCAAACAGCAGCGCCAGCACGGGTGCTGCGCGGGCAAAGAAGCTGTAGCCGATGATGACGCGCCGAAACGCGCCCTTGGGCCGCTGCATGTAGATGGCCAGCGGCAGCGCTAGCAGGTTCGACACGATGATGACGACCACCGAGATGAGCAGCGTCATCACCAAGCCGTCGAACAGCATCTGCTGGTAGGTCGGGTCGAGCAGGATGTTCATCGCGCCACCGCCTGTTTCGGCTTGCGCTCGTTGAAGACGAGCAGCGGCGTGACGATCAGGATGTAGAGACCGACGGCGAGCGACAGGAAGGTGAAGGGCGCGTTGGTGGCGGCGATGCCCTGCTTGGTGACGTAGAGGATTTCGCTGACCGACACCGCCGAGGCAATAGACATGCGCTTGACCGTGCCGATGGCGTAGGTGATCCAGCCTTTGCGCGCCAAAGGCAGGATCTGCGGGATAAGCACCCGCAGGAACACGATCCGCTTGGACAGGCCGAGCGCGAGGCCTGCCTCATACTGGCCGAACGGCACCACCTTCAGCGCGCCCTTGAACACCTGGTAGTCGAAGGCGATGCCGACCAGTGCAAAGGCGATGATGGTCGAGCCTATGGGGCCGAAGTCGATGCCGATCTGCGGCCCGCCGAAGAAGAACAGGAACAGGACCACGAGCTCCGGCACCGAGCGGAAGAAGGCGCTGAACGCTTCGATGCCGTTCCTGAGCCAGGATTTCTCGCGGCCGTAATGGACGAGGGACAATAAAAGGCCAACGACTGCCGACAGGGTGAAGACCACTGCCGACAGCCCGATGGTGAGGGCAGCCGCAACCAACAGCCGCGGCAGCCAGGCTAGTACGATTTCCATGTTCCGCCGTCCCTCGCGGAGGCCCTTTTTACTGAGCCTTCGACCAGTCGATGGAGGCGCCGAACCACTTGTCGGCCAGGCCCTGCAGGGTGCCGTCCTTGCGCCAGGTCTCGAACTGGGCGTCGATGGCATCGGCCAGCGGCTTGTTCTTGTTGCTGACGGCAACGCTCTGGGTGATGGTCGTCAGCAGATCGTCGAGGGTGACCGCGCCGGTCAGCTTGCCCGACTTGGCGAGGTATTTCGGGCCGAGAAAATCGTGGGCGGCAAAATCGATGCGGCGGTTCTCGAGGTCGAGGAACAGCTCGGTCGCGCCGGGATACTCGCGGCTTTTGGTGACGCAGTCGGCCGGAAGCTTCTCCTTGGCGACCTTCTGGAAAGCGCCGCCGCGCACTGCACCCATGGTCTTGCCGCAGACATCCTTCCAACTGGTGATGTCGGTGTCGGCCTCACGGCGGGTGATGGCAGCGCCGTTGACGATGTAGGGCGACAGCAAGAAGAAGTCTTTCGAAGCAAGGCGCTCCGGCGTGCGTGTCACGCCCGAGGCGATGAGGTCGAAGCGGCCGGCGGTGAGGCCGGGCAGGAGCCCGGCGAAGTCGAGCTTCTCGAACTTTGCGGTTAGGCCGAGCTGCTTGGCCACGAGATTGACGACGTCGATGTCGAAGCCTTCAAGCTCGCCCGCGGCATTGGTCATGCTGAAGGGCGGAGCCGAGCCCGACGTGCCGACCGTGATGGTATCAGGCGCAACGAGGGCGGCCTTGTAATCCTGTGCACTTGCTGCGCTCACGCCAAAAACCGCAATGAGGGCCAGCAGGGCTGTCCGCGCAATTCCCATGATCACTCCTTTAATGGGCTGCTTGAAAACAGAATGTTTGCGTTATATCGCAAATTGCTAAAGCCACCAAGGACGGCGGCCAATTTTGGATACAATAGTTTCTGGAGAATCTGTTTCTCAAGAACGGCCGTTCCGAAAGTTCGAGGTTTTGTGGAATGGAACTGCGTTTCAAGCTCAACTACCTGTTTCAGGGACAGAATTCGCCGTTTCTGCATGCCGTCGACGCCGGCTACTTCGACGATCATGGCCTGTCCTGCACCTTCATCGAAGGCTTCAGCTCGTCGCTTGTGACGCGCGCTCTGGTCAGCGGTGAGGCAGATATCGGATACGGTGATGTATCCTCTGTCTTCGAGCGTGCGCTGCGCACGGGCGAAACAGAGATCTCCTGTCTTGTGCCGATCTACGAGCATACGCCCTGCTGCCTGGGCTACATCTCCGACGGCAAGCGGCTGACCCTCGCCGATGTTCCCGGCAGCACCTTGTGCGGACCGAATGGCGACACCTCGGCGCGGCTTCTGCCGCTGCTGCTCGAGCGCAACGGCTTTGCACCCGACAGCTACACCTATCTCGGTGTCCAGCCGGAGGAGCGCGACCGGTTGGTGGCAGCCCGCTCGGTGCTGGCGGCGACCTGTTTCGATGCGACGCTGAAATTTGCCATGCAGATGCGCGGGCACGACGCCAGCGGCCTCGACTTCCTCTATTTCGCCGACAACGGGCTCGACATCTATTCAGGCGCGCTGGTGGCGCTGAACTCGGTGCTGGAAAAGGATCCTGGTCTCGCCGGCAAGCTGCAGGCGATCACGCGACAGGCCTGGCATGATTGCCTCGCCAATCCTCAGCTCGGCGTCGATGCGGTGGTCAGGCGTTCGCCCGACATGGATCCCGAGATCGTGCACAGCCAGCTGACCTGGGTTCTCGAACGCCAGGTCTTTCCCGAAGGGCCACGGCCGATGGAGTTCGACCTCGGCGGCGCCAAGATGGCCGATACGCTGGAATGCGCCACCTATTCGGTCGGCGCCGAGGCCAAGCGCAGCGCGGAAGGTCTTGCGGCCGAGATCTGCCTGAATTAGCCGGTCTGAAAGTCGCCCGGCTGCGGCGGGGCGATGGGGGTGAACAGGGTGCGGTCTGGCTTGATGTCGATCAGAGGCGTGCCGTCGAGGCAGTCCATGCCGCGCACCGACAGCACGTTGCCGTCTATGCCGACCAGCTCGACGATCTGGGTGCCGATCGGGTTGGGCCGGACCGGCGAGCGCAGCGAGAAAGTGCCGCGCGCCGTGCCGTCATTGGCCGGGCTCTGGCGCACCAGGTCACGGCGGGAGAGGTGCAGCCAGTAGAGTACTTCGAGGCGGGCGAATTGAGCGACCCCCTCAAGTGCCGCCACCCAAGGCTCGAAAATCTCGATCTGGCAGACCGGGCCGTCGGCGCGGCCTTGTCGCGGGGTCAAGAGGCGCGAATCCCAGGGCGTCCGGATGCGGCCGATGAAATAGAGTTCGGCGTCGTATCGGAGCGGTAGCGCGACGGCGCTTTCGCCGTCGCGGATTTCGTTTTCGCGAACCACGTTCAGTCGACCGCGACCATGACGTCGGAGGCCTTGATGACCGCATAGGCTTCCTTGCCGGCGGCAAGCTTCAGTTCGTCGACCGCGGCATTGGTGATGGAGGCGGTGACAACGGCGCCGCCGATGTCGATGCGGACATGCGAGGTGGTCGCCCCCTTGGTCACTTCGACGATCTTACCCTTGAGCTGGTTGCGGGCGCTGATCTTCATGGTGCATTCCTTTCGATGAGGGTTGGGGTGCAGACATGGCGTCCGGCCTGTTCGAGATAGGCAACTGCAACTCCGACGCCATAGAGAGCCTGCAGCGCTTCGGACGTTAGCACATCCTGCGGCTTTCCAATGGCAATGAGTGCGCCCGCCTGCATCAGCGCGACGCGGCTGGCGCAGGCGAATGCGTGGCTGGGATCGTGGGTGGAGATGACAACCGCCATGCCAGACCCGGCAAAGCTCGAGATGCGGCTGAGCACGCGTGCCTGATTGCCGAAGTCGAGGCTGGCCGTCGGCTCGTCCATGACGATCAGTTCGGGCTCCTGGGCGAGCGCGCGGGCGATCAAGGTCATCTGCTTTTCACCACCTGAGATGTCGGTGAAGGGGCGGGCGGCCAGATGGCCGATACCGAGCGCGGCAAGCGCGTCCTGCGTGATCGCCCGGTCGGCCATGGTGGGCGAGGCGAAGGTGTCGATGCGGCTGGCGCGGCCCATCAGGACGACGTCGAATACCGAGAACGGGAAATAGGCACCGGTCGCCTGCGGCACATAAGCGATGTGGCGTGCGAACTGCGAACGCGAGAAGGTGGCGATATCCTTGCCGTTCAGTTCCAGCCTGCCGCCCTGGCGCGGCAGCAGGCCGAGCAGGGTCTTGAACAGCGTGGTCTTGCCGCAGCCATTGGGGCCGAGCAGGCACAGCACCTCGCCACGATCCACCGACAGCGTCACCCCGTGGCCGATTTTGACGCGGCCATAGCCGAATGCGAGATCGGTTGCCTGAAGCATCATTGCCAGCCTCGCCGGGTCGTCAGGAGCAGATAGAGGAAGAATGGCGCGCCAATGGCGGCCGTCAGGATGCCGAGCGGCACCTCGATCGCGGCGATGCTGCGGGCGAGCGTGTCGACGCCGACCATGTAGGCGGCGCCGATGAGCATCGAAGCCGGCAGCAGGCGCGAGAAGTCGGGTCCGACAAACATGCGCGCGACATGCGGCACGAGCAGGCCGATCCAGCCGATGATGCCCGATATGGAAACGGCGGCCGCGGTCATCAGCGTGGCGGCGGCGACGATGACGATGCGGATCCAGCGTGTCTCGACGCCGAGTGCGCGCGCCTCCTCGTCGTCGAGAGTCATCAGGTTCATGCGCCATCGCAGCAGTACCATCGGCACCAGCGCGACAAGGACAGCGGGCAGGATGGACACAAGATCGGCGCGGCTGATGCTGGCGAGGCTGCCGAGCAGCCAGAAGGTGATGGCCGGCAGCTGGTTGTAGGGATCGGCGAGTACCTTGAGCAGTGACACGCAGGCGCCGAGAAGCGCGCCGATGGCGACGCCGGCGAGCACCAGCACCAGGATCGGATCGCGCTCGCGCACGATAGAGCCGATGGCGTAGACGAGCGCCACGGCCGCAAGCCCGCCGGCAAAGGCAAGGCCCTGTATGGCAAGCACCGACAAGGACAGGAAAATGCCGACCACGGCGCCGAAGCTGGCGCCGGCGGAGACGCCGAGGATGTCGGGCGAGACAAGCGGGTTGCGGAACAGGCCTTGATAGACCGCACCCGCGGCCGCGAGCGAGGCGCCGACGAGGATGCCGGCGCCGACACGCGGCAGGCGCACATTCCAGATCACGGTCTCGACAGTGGGCGCGACGCCGCTTGCGCCGCCTGACAGCTTGGCCATGACCACGGCGAGGATGTCAGACGATGCGACCGGATATTTGCCGGTCAGGATCGCCACCAGGATGATGGCGATGAGCAGCACCGCCAGTGCGCCGATGGCGATCGGCCCGGCGCGCTGGCCTTTCTGGTGCTGCTGCAAGTGCTCGGCTTCCGCTCGAAGCTCAGGGCTTCGGACCGGTGTCGGCCAGCAGCTTGCCAAGTTGCTCGTCGGTGAGATCGACATGATAGAACAGCTTGTAGAAGTCGCGGGTCTCCGCCTTCAGGTCGATTTCGGCCTTGCCAGGGTAAAGCGCCGAGGTGAGCCAGGACACGCCGATGGCGCGGTTGACGCCGGGAGGTGCATCGAACCAGCCGAAGGGCAGGGCCGGTGCACGAAACACGCGACCGTCCTTCACCGCCTTGATGCCGGCCCATGAAGGGTCAGACAGCACCGACTTCTGGAACTTCGGGCTGAGCGTCAGGATGACGTCGGGGTTCCACGACAGGATCTGTTCGAGCGAGACATTGGCGAGCGAGCCCTTGCCTGCGGCGTCGGCGACATTGGTGGCGCCGACGGCGGACAGCACTTCCATATTGATCGAACCGGCGAGGCCGGTCTCCAGCCCGTCAGGGCCGCGGCCGTAATAGACGCGTGGACGCTGGTCGGCCGGCACCTCGGCGACGACTTTGTCGAGGCGTGCCATCGCAGCCTCGGTGTAGGTGGCGAGCTTCTCGGCTTGCTCTTTTTCGCCAAGCAGTTCGCCGATCTCGCGCAGCGACTTCGGCGTGTTGGCGAAGCTGCCGTCGATCAGCACGTAAGGGATGCCGGTCTGCTCCTGCACCTTGTCGGCGAGCGACGCATAGGTCGGATTGACCGTGCCGACATCGAGGATGATGTCGGGCTTCATCGCCAGCACGGCTTCCATGTTGGCGGTGTCGCCCTTGCCGGTCAGGCGGCCATGGACGGGCAGGTCGCGATAGGGAGCCGCGATGAAGTCCTTCTCGTCGTCCTTGAACTCGCGCACCCAGCCGACCATGCGGTCGGGCGCGACCGAGTAAAGCAGCACCGAAGCGGGCGGGCCGGCGGCCATGACGCGGGTGATCTTCTCGGGCAGCGCCACCTTGCGGCCGGCGGCGTCGGTGAAGACGCGCTGCTCAGCCGAAGCAAGCGAGGCGAAGCCGACCAGAGCGGTGGCGGCAGCCAGGAATGAAATCAAGAGGTTGCGGCGTCTCATGCTGTCGATCTCGGGTTGAACAATGGGTTTGGATATATACATGCCAATATAACGAGCGGCGCATTGTTATGTTTGACCGAATATAACGGTCAAGGGCTTTGTGCGGCTGTGCCAGCCGATTCCAGGGCCTTCGCCTTGACCCATGGGCGCCGGTCGGAAAGGCTGGGTCGAGATTCAGGCGAACCTCAAAAGTTCAGTGAGCCAAGGAGAGACATTTATGTACACCCATATCCTCATCGCCACCGACGGCTCGGAACTGGCGCAGAAGGGGTTGGAGCACGGGCTCAGCCTCGCCAAGGGCCTGGGCAGTACGGTGACGATCATGAACGTGACCGAGCCGGCGCCGATCTTTGCCTCTGCCGGCATGTACGGCCCGGTGGCGACCGCCGAGGACATCGTGTCCTACCAGAAGGCTGGTGAGGAATACGGTGCCAAGGTGCTGAAGGCCGCCAAAGCCGAAGCCGACAAACTGGGCGTCAACGCCAACACCATCCATGTCGAGGAAATGTGGGCCGCCGAGGCGATCAACCAGATCGCCCAGGACAAGGGCTGCGACCTCATCGTCATGGCCTCGCATGGCCGCCGTGGCCTGGGACGCCTGATCCTCGGCAGCCAGACGGTGGATGTTTTGACCAACAGCAAGGTGCCGGTGCTGGTCGTCCGCTAGAGCAATTCCAGCAAGAGTGCGCAGCGGTTTTCCGTCCGGAATTGCGCAAAACAAAGAGATCGAGGGGTTCCGCGATTCGAAGGAGAGCGGAATTCTCCAAGAGCTTCGGCCTGAATGAGAAAAGGCCTCCCTGACCAGCGTCGGGGAGGCCTTTCTTGTTCGTTTGTGCTGTTCAGATGATCTTGCCGCGTGCCGGCACCGGCCACAGCTCCGCCGCCTGGTCTTTGCCGTAGACATAGACGCCGTCGACCATGTTGGTGACGACGCAGGCGTGGTTGGGCACGATGCGGATGCGCTGGCCGACGGTGAGGTTGATGTCGCCGTCGCAACGCAGGCGGCCGTGCTCTTCCGACAGCTGATCGATCAAGATGTCGGGCCGGCCAAGCACATGGCCGTGACCGACGAGGCCGAGCAGGTCAGAGGTCAGCGTCTTTGAGCCGGCGTCGATGATGGCGCGGTTGGGTGCGGGCACCGAGACGACGGTGGCAAGCACCGTCAGCGCGCAATCGTCCCAACTGGTGACGCCGCGAGCGACCAGCGAGCGGTCGTTGTAGACATAGGTGCCGGGGCGGAATTCGGTGGCTACAGGCGCCAGATGCGCCAGCATCATGTCCGGCGAACCGCCCGAGGTGATGGCGGGAACGGCAATGCCCTTGGTCTCGATCAGCGCCTTGGCCTCGGTCATGAAGGCCTGCACCTTGGCTGCGCCGCCGACCGGCGGGTAGGTCATCAGGCCGGCGAAATGCAGGCCCGGGGCGGCATGGATGCGGCCAGCGAGTTCGGCTGCTTCATGCGGCGAGCCGACGCCGCAGCGATCGGCGCCGGTGTTGCATTCGACGAAAACGCTGAGCGTTGTGCCGGCGGCCGCAAAGGCGGCCGAGAGCCCGTCGATCACGGTCGCATTGTCGGCGACAACAGCAAGCTTGACCTTGCGGGCGAGCGCCACGAGCGCGTGCAGCTTGTCGTCACCCAGGATGTTGTAGGTGATCAGCACGTCGTTCAGCCGGTCGCTGCCGGCGACCATGGCCTCGGCTTCCGACACTTTCTGGCAGGTGATGCCTATCGCACCCGCGTCGAGCTGCATCTCGGCGATGCGGGGTAGCTTGTGCGTCTTGATGTGCGGGCGGACCTTCAGCCCGTGGCTGTCGGCATAGGCCTGGAAGCGCTCGATGTTCCGCTTCGCCACATCGATGTCCACCAACACGGCGGGCGTCTGGATCTTGTCGAACATGCCTTTGCCTTGCCTCCAAATCACGAGCGCCGGGGACCTTGCCTCCGAAGTGCTTGACAAACAATGCCGCCTGTCGCCTTATACGTCAATCCATTATTCAGGACACATGTCCGCAATAATGGACATTGCATTAGAGGGTTCTTTTGGGAGGAACGGCGAGATGAAGATCGCACTTTCCGCGGCTGTCGCCGCGCTAGCGCTGATGGCGGCAATGCCTGCCGGCGCACAGGAAAAACAAAGCAAGCTCGATGAGGTTCTGGCACGTGGCCATCTGGTCATGGGTACCGGTAGCACCAACGCGCCGTGGCACTTCAAGAGCGCCGACGACAAGCTGCAGGGCTTCGACGTCGACATGGGCCGCATCGTCGCCAAGGCGCTGTTCGGCGATCCGGACAAGATCGAATACGTCAACCAGTCTTCGGATGCCCGCATCCCGAACATCACCACCAACAAGGTCGATCTGACCTGCCAGTTCATGACCGTGACAGGCGAGCGCGCCCAGCAGATCGCCTTCACCATTCCCTACTACCGCGAAGGCGTCGGCCTGATGCTGAAGGGCGACAGCAAATATGCCGACTATGCCGCGCTCAAGGCCGCCGGCTCGGGCGTGACCATCTCGGTGCTGCAGAACGTCTACGCCGAGGCCATGGTGCATGCCGCCCTGCCGGAGGCGAAGGTCGACCAGTATGAATCCGTCGACCTGATCTACCAGGCGTTGGAATCTGGCCGGGCCGATGCGGTCGCTACCGACCAGTCGTCGCTGGCTTGGTACATGAAGCAGAACCCGGACCGCTACAAGGACGCCGGCTACGGCTGGAACCCGCAGACCTATGCCTGCGGCGTCAAGCGCGGCGACCAGGACTGGCTGAACTTCGTCAACACCGCGCTGCATGAAGCGATGACCGGTGTCGAGTTCGACTTCTACGCCAATTCCTACAAGACCTGGTTCGGCAAGGAACTCGCTCCGCCGCAGATCGGCTTCCCGGTCGAGTACAAGTAAGCTCGCCAAAAGTGGCGCGGCCCCTGGCCTGAACTCGGCCGCGCCACATCTCTCACTCGGACGGCACCATGGGTTACACCCTCAATTTCTCGGCGGTCTGGCGCAGCTTCGATCAGCTGCTGTGGGGCCTGGGGCTCAGCCTCGGCCTGGCCTTCGTCGCCATCGCCATCGGCTGCGTCATCGGCCTCGTCACGGCCTTCGGGTTGCTGTCGAAGCAGGCGTTTCTGCGCCGGCTGGCGCAGGTCTATGTCACGATCATCCGCAACACGCCGATCCTGGTGCTGGTGCTGTTCACCTTCTTTGCGATGCCCCAGATGGGCATTCGCCTCGGCAAGATCGAAAGCTTCGTCGCCACGCTGTCGATCTATTCCGGCGCCTATCTCGCCGAAGTGTTCCGCGGCGGTCTTCTGGCCGTGCCCAACGGGCTCAAGGAAGCTGGCCTCGCCATCGGACTGACGCAGGCGCAGATACGCAGCTCCATCGTCATTCCACTGATGCTGCGTAACGTGCTGCCGTCGCTGTCGAGCACGATGATCTCGCTGTTCAAGGACACCTCGTTGGCCGCGGCAATCGCCGTGCCGGAGCTGACCTTCGAAGCGCGCAAGATCAACGTCGAGAGTTTCCGCGTCATCGAGACCTGGATGGTCACGAGTATGCTCTACGTCGCCACCTGCTCCGTGCTGGCCGCACTGCTGCGCCGGCTCGAGAAGCGCATGTCCATCCCGAGGTGACCGACATGGAACTCGTCGCATTCCTCGAAACGCTTTGGCTCGCCCGCATCCCGATCCTCAAGGGCATCGGCGTCACCGTCTCCATCTCGCTGCTGGCGATCCTCGTCGGCACCGTGCTCGGCATCGGCGTCGGTCTGGCGCTGACCTATGGCAAGGGGCCGGTGCGCTGGCTGGTGCGCGGCTACACCGACTTCATCCGCGGCACGCCCGTGCTGGTGCTGGTTCTCGCGAGCTACTACGTGCTGGGTACGGTGGGCATCGACCTCGGACCGTTCCAGGCAGGCGTGCTGGCGCTCGCCGTGTTCTGCTCGTCGCATGTCGGCGAGATCGTGCGCGGCGCGCTGCAGTCGATCCCGAAGGGCCAGACCGAGGCCGCAAAGGCGATCGGCCTGACCTTCCCGCAGACCTTCGCCTATGTGCTCGGGCCGCAGGCCTTGCGCCAGGTGCTGCCCGCTTGGGTCAACACGGCTGCCGAGATGGTCAAGGCCTCCACGCTGCTTTCGATCATTGGCGTGGCGGAGCTTCTGCTCAGGACGCAGGAGCTGATCTCGCGCACCTTCATGAGCCTCGAATTCTATCTCTTCGCGGGCTTCCTCTACTTCGTCATCAACTACGGCATCGAGCGCTTCGGCAAATATGTCGAACGCAAGACCTCGATCCCCTCGTGAGGCCGCATCCATGACCGGCAACCTTCTCGAAATCCGCGACCTGCATAAGCGCTACGGCGATGTCGAAGTCCTCAAGGGCGTCGACTGCACCATGGCCCAGGGCGACGTCATCTCCATCATCGGCTCATCCGGCTCGGGCAAGACGACCATGCTCCGCTGCATCAACATGCTGGAGGAATTCCAAGGTGGCTCGATCCGCATCGACGGCGAGGACATCGGCTACGAGACCGTGGGCGGCACTCGCCGCCGCAAGAAGGAAAAGGAAATCGCTCGCCAGCGCGCGATGACCGGCATGGCCTTCCAGCAGTTCAACCTGTTCCCGCATATGAGTGCTGCCGAGAACGTCATGCTCGGCCTGGTGAAGGTCAAGAAGATGAACCGCGACGAGGCGCGCGGCGTCGCCGAGAAATGGCTCGACCGTGTCGGCCTGGCAGAGCGCCGCGACCGCTTCCCCGGCCAGCTTTCCGGCGGCCAGCAGCAGCGCGTTGCGATTGCGCGGGCGATTGCCATGAACCCCAAGCTGATGCTGTTCGACGAGGTCACCTCGGCGCTCGACCCGGAACTGGTCAACGAGGTGCTGCAGGTCATCAAGGACCTCGCCCGCGACGGCATGAGCATGCTGCTGGTGACCCATGAGATGCGCTTCGCCTACGAAGTGTCGTCGCGCGTCATCTTCATGAACCAGGGCCGCATCGGCGAGGAGGGCAATCCGCGCGAGATGTTCCTGAAGCCGCAGACCGAGCGGCTGGCCGAATTCCTCAAGACTTCAACCTTCAACTAGCATTCGGAGAATTGCATGACGATCAAGCGTTACGGCACCGGCCAGTCCGGAGCAGGCAAGCAGGCGCTGCCCTTCGCCCGTGCCGTTGAGGCCAATGGCTGGCTCTACGTGTCCGGCCAGGTCGCCATGGAAAACGGTGAGATCGTCGGCGGCGGCATCATCGCCGAAACCCGCAAGACGATGGAAAACGTCATCGCCATCCTCGAGGAGGCCGGTTATGGCCTCGAGCATGTCGTGCGCGTCGGCGTGTGGCTCGACGACCCCCGTGACTTCTGGTCGTTCAACGGCGTCTATGCCGAGTATTTCGGTGGCCATCCGCCGGCCCGCGCTTGCGTGCAGTCGAGTATGATGGTCGATTGCAAGGTCGAAATCGACTGCGTCGCCTACAAGGCGCCGTGAATAGGTAGCGGATGCGAGGAAAAGGCGGCGCATGGACGACGTACAGGACGATGTGACAAGCAGGCGGGCGCGCGGTCTCGATCGAGCTTTCGAGATCCTGACCTATCTGCGTCTCAAGCGCACGCCCTTGCGCCCCAACGAGATCGCGTCGGGCATCGGTGCCCCGCGATCTTCGGTCTATGAGCTGGTCAACCTTCTGATGCGGCAGGGCGTGCTCGAATATCGCGGCGAGGACGGCCGCGTGTTTCTCGGTCGCAAGCTCTACTTCCTCGGCATGGCCTATGCCGAGCAGTTCGATCTGATGCGCGAGTGCGACAAGCTTTTGACGCACATCGCCGAAGAGACGCGCGAAACCGCGCAGATGTGTCTGCTCGAAGGCAACAAATACACCGTCGCCCAGATGAAGGAGGGCTCGCGTCCCTTCCGCATCTCGTCCAATGTTGGTGATCCCGTCTCTATTGCCTGGACCGCGTCGGGCCGCCTGCTTGTCGCCCATATGAGCGACCAGGAAATCCTCGACTTCATCCCGAAGGAGGATTTCCAGCTGCCCAACGGCGAGTGGCTCGATCCGGCTGTTTTCATTGCTGAGGTACGCGAGGCGATGCGGGTCGGCTATTACACCTTCAACAGCGCGGTCGAGACCTTCACCCACTGCTTCGCCGTGCCGGTTTACCAGGCCGACAACATCTGTGTCGCCACGCTGTGCCTGGTTGCGCCGCGCGAGGATGGTCTCAAGAACCACGCCAGCTACCTCAAGACGCTGCTGAACGCTGCGGCCGACCTGTCGAGCCGCCTCGGGCATGTTGCCGACGAGCACGCACCGGGCGCCGCCCGAGCCGTCGGTCGGCGCTGAGCAGCACACAACATTCTGGATACACGATGGCCGGACGCGCACTCCTGATCGGCGAATGCATGGTCGAACTTCGCCAGGCCGGCGACGGCCTGATGCGCAAGGGCTTTGCCGGCGACACCTTCAATACGGCCTACTATCTCAGAAGCCTCCTGCCGGAGGCTTGGCCCGTCGACTATTTCACCGCTGTCGGTACCGATGCCATCTCCGACGAGATGCTCGCCTTCATCGAGGACACCGGCGTCGGCACCGGCTTTATCCGCCGTCTGCCAGAGCGCACGCCCGGCCTCTACATGATCCATCTGAAGGACGGTGAACGCAGCTTCTCCTACTGGCGCTCGGCCTCCGCCGCGCGGCTGTTGGCCGACGATCCCCAGTCACTGCGGGTGGCGATCGACGCCTCCGACACGATCTTCTTCTCCGGCATCACGCTCGCGATCCTGGCGCCCGATGCGCTTGCGACGCTGTTGGCCGAGGTCGGCCGCGCCAAGGCTGCCGGCAAGCTCGTCGCCTTCGACCCCAACATCCGCCCGCGCTTGTGGGACAATGCCGACAGGATGCGTCAGGCGATCTCAGCGGGCGCCGAAGTCTCGTCCATGGTAATGCCCAGCTTCGAGGACGAGCAGACGCATTTCGGCGACACTTCAGTGGACGCGACGATTGCCCGCTATGCGGGGCTCGGGGTGAAGAAGCTCGTCGTCAAAGACGGCGCGGCCGGCATCACGCTCAGCTTCGACGGTAGCCAGTCTTTCGTGCCCGCCACACAAGCGGAAAAAATTGTCGACACGACAGGCGCCGGCGACAGCTTCAACGGCGCCTTCCTCGCCAATTACCTTCAGACCGGCGATCATTTTGGCGCGGCGAGATTTGCAGCTGGCGTGGCAGCCGCCGTCATCGGCCATCATGGCGCGCTCGTCAGCCCGGCAGAGATTGATGCGAGCGAAGTGGCGGCGCACTAGGCAATGCGCCGCGTGAATTCGCGTCCCGGCGAACCGGCCGGCGTCAGTTGGCATGCACCATCTTGGTGGGCTCCTCCAGCAGGGTGAATGCGTAGCTGTCGCATTTGACGTCCGGATTGGTCGGGCTGAACATCCCGTTTGGATTGTCCTTGAACAGCCAGGCATGCAGATCGTAGTGGACGAACTCCCTTGGGATCAGGGGTTCGTGGCCCTCCATCGGCCCCTGGAAGGGCTGGCCAAACAGGCTCGGCCGCTCCTTGGCTGCTTCAAGCGGAACCAGCCATTCGACCGCAACAAGGCGCAGCTTTCCGCGGTGAGGTTCGTAGATCAGCACATTCGGCTTGTTGGGGTCGGGTGGACCCTTCACCGTGAGATTGACGAAGTGGACGCCCATGGCCCCCTTCGGATACTCCATGCGTCCTTCCATCTTCTTGCCGCTGTAATGGACGCAGCCGACCGTCGAAAGATAGAGGTCGCGGACCGCCACATACGGGTCCTGGTACTTGGCCAGCGCCTGGCGGGCCTTGTCGAGATCGGCTTTGCTGGCTTCTTCGGCCTTGGCTGAATTGATGGCCGGGTTCACATTCCAGATGAGAGCCAGGGCAATGATGGCTCCGCCGGCGAAAGTTGCAAACTTCATGACAGCTCCTCCGATTGTGTTGTCGGGCAAGCACTGCAATCAACTGCACGATCCCGAAGTCTCGCGCTCTACGCCGCTGCTGTAAATCAATCGAATGGGGGAGGGATCGTTGGGCTCGGGTGGCGATCACGCTTCACGAAAAAATGCTGCAAAGCCCAGTCGCGGAATGGTTTTTCGCGGTGGCCTGCCTTTTCGGTATGCATTTTGCCTACACTTTGATCGGCTACCCCTTGAATTTGTTGGAAAGAAATTTTACCATGGGTGAACTGATCATTTTATGAGTTGCCGCAACGAGGGATAGCTGCGTGAAAGAGGACCGTTTGTCAGCCGTGATGACTGCCGACGGCAAGAGGGCGCCGGCCCCGGTATCGACAAAGGCTCAGCCGGCACCGCTTCACCAGGACCCGCATGCCATCCGCGACACGCCCGAGAAGGTGCTCGAGGTCGCGCTCGGTCATGAGGTACGGGCCTTCCGCAAGAAGCTCGGTATCACTGTCGCCGATCTGGCGGCGATGACCAACATCTCGCTCGGAATGCTCTCCAAGATCGAGAACGGCATCACCTCGCCGTCGCTGACGACATTGCAGGCCCTGTCGCGGGCGCTGGGCGTGCCGCTGACCGCCTTCTTTCGCCGCTTCGAAGAAGAGCGCAGTGCTGTCTTCGTAAAGTCTGGCGAGGGTGTCGACGTCGAGCGCCGCGGCACCCGCGCCGGTCACCAGTACAATCTGCTCGGCCATATCGGCTCGAACACCGCAGGCGTGACCGTCGAGCCCTATCTCATCTCCCTTTCGGGGGATTCGGACATCTTCCCGACCTTCCAGCACGAGGGCATGGAATTCCTCTACATGCTCGAGGGCGAGGTGGTTTACCGCCACGGCACCAACCTCTACCGCATGACCCCAGGCGACAGCCTGTTCTTCGATGCCGATGCGCCGCACGGACCGGAAGAGCTGACCACGCTGCCGATCAAATACCTCTCGATCATCTCCTATCCGCAGGGCAATTCGGGCGAATAGCATTCACTCAGCAGACCGGAATTGGGCTGGATCAGTCCTTGTTTCGCGCGGTTTCCGCGGCAAAGCCAAAATGGCGCATCACCATCTCGCGCCAGTTTTCTGCGATATCGGCCTTCTCGACGGCACGGCGCATGCATGTCAGCCAGAGGTCGCGCTCGATCGGCCCGATCTCGACATGCTCGTGGATTTCCTTGAGGCGGGAATGGCCGTGCTTCTGCACATAATAGCTCGGGCCGCCGAAGAAGCCGCAGAGATAGTTGAACTGCTCTTCTCGCGAATGGGCAACGCCATGGCCACGCAGGTGCAGCCGATGCAGCAGCGCCGCGTCCTCGTCCTGCTCGACGATGTCGTAAAAGGTCTCGACCAGGCGGTGGATGGTTTCTTCGCCGCCGAGTTCGGCAAACAGCGAGCGTCGCGCGGGTTGCAGCGGTTCGTTCATCGTCACCTCCTGCGGCGTGCCCGTGGGGGCGCTGCCACGCCTTCAAAAGCAAGGGCGGCCCCGCCGAGACGCGGAGCCGCCCTTGTGTATTATGGCGTCTAGTCCGGGCCGAAGCCGGGCGAAGTCGGTGCGCCGTCATCATATTTCGACAGCCACTCGACCACTGTCGGCCGGTATCGGGTCAGACCCTTGTAATCGGCAAGCTCGACCGGCAGGTCCCGCAGCACGCGATGGAAGCGGCGCGCCCATTTCGGCTGGGCCACGAGTTCATCCATCTTGATCAGGTAGCATCGGATCGGGAACACCAGGGCATTGGAACGCGGCAGGCGCCAGAAACTCTGCAGTTCGACGCGCAGATGCACCTTGTTGCCGACATTCTCGGGCGTCACCGTCAGCCGGTCGGTGCCCCATTTGTGGAAATTCTCGGGGCTGGTGTCGAGACGCGGATTGATCGTCATCGTCCAGTTGAGGCGGCGCGCCGGCTGGCCCTGCTGGATGTTGGTCAGGAACTTCAGAGCGCGGGTGAAGATGCCCTTTTCATGCGCCAGCGGCACCGGTGCGTGCCACTCGAAGAAGTTCATGCCGATGTCGAAGTCGAGCGACCAGTCGGCCTGGGTGGTGACCATGCCGGCGTCCATCCAGAGATTGCCGTCACGCTGGTCGAGGATGGCGAAATCGCCCTGGCTCTGACGGGTGATGTATTCCATCGGCCCATAGGGCAGGGTGGAGACGTCGCCGAAGGTGAAGGTGTCGTCGATGCCGAGCGGACGATTGATCCAGCGCCAGCGGTCGCCGTCGCGGGTCAGCGAAAAATGCTCGGGATAGCTCTTGGCCTTCTCGACCATCAGGAGCTCAAGCAGGTCCCAGCCGGCCAGCGTCATGTGCGGCAGCGACTGGCAGCGCAGCGGATCTTCCGCCAGCACCAGTGCGCGGTCTTCCATCTCGGAGATGTAGTGCTCGTCGACGTCGATCAGATGCTCGAACACGCTATTGCGCGGACCCGGCACATGCGGCTCGATGTTGACCGCATACATGTAGGCGTCTTCGTTGAACGGGAACGGAAACCGCCTGACCTGCTCCGGACTGTTCTTGAAGCTGAAGTCGTCGCGGAACGTTTCTTTCCTGAAGTTGATACCCATGAAATCCTCCCTGTTCCGGCCTGATGTCAGCGTTCGAGGACCAACGATCGTCCTTCGAAACGCGACACGCACGGCATGATCTTCTTGCCCGAGCAGTGCTCCTCGGCGCTCAGCCAGTGGTCGTTGTGCTTGAACGTGCCGTCATAAGAGACAACGTTGGTCTCGCACTGGCCACAGACACCGCCGCGGCAGAGATAGGGCGGGTCGATGCCGGCCGCTTCCATCGCTTCGAGCAGGCTCTGCTGCTCGCCGACATGGATGTCCTTCTTGGATACGGCCAGCGTGACGTCGAACGGCTTGCCAGGCTGAGGGGCCGCGAAATGCTCGTAATGCACGGTTTCGTCGGGCCAGCCGTGCTGGGCCGCGGTGTCGCGCACCCATTTGATCATGCCGGCCGGGCCGCAGACATAGAGATGCGTGCCAAGCGGCTGGGTTGCCAGCAGGCGGTCGAGCGGAATGCGCTCGTTGCGGTCGTCGTAGTAGAGGTTGACGCGATTGCCGTAGCGGTCGCGCAGCATGTCGGTGTAGCTGCCCAGCGCTTCGCTGCGGCAGGTGTAGTGCAGCTCGAAATTGCTGCCGGAAGCAGCGAGCTGCGCTGTCTGCGCCAGGAACGGGGTGATGCCGATGCCGCCGGCGATCATCAGGTGCTTTCTGGCGCGCAGGTCCAACGAAAACAGGTTCACCGGATAGCTGATCACCATTTCCATGCCGCGCTTGACGCGGTTGTGCATGAACAGCGAGCCGCCGCGGCCGGAATCGTCGCGGCGCACGCTGATGGTGTAGTCGCGCGTGTTGAGCGGCGAGCTCATCAGCGAATAGGGGTTGAGCCTGGTCCGGTCGCCGTCGCGCATCTCGACCACGACATGGGCGCCGCCGGAGAAGGTCGGCAGGCTCTCGCCATCGGTGCGCTCGAAATGGAAGCGCTTGACCAGTTCGTTGACCGCGACCACGTCGGTCACGGTGACGTTGAGTTTTGTCGTTCCCGCGCTCACCGGAAAATCTCCTCCTTGTGAGGCACCTCGGTCGGATCCTCGGCGTTGATGCAGACGCCCTGGAACGCTGCCAGCCGCCGCGAATAGTGGTCGCGGACGAGCAGCAGCAGCCCGCAATGCGAGCAGGTGGCGGGCTGGGTGGTGACGTTTTCGGTGATGCCCTTGCAATGCACGCACTGCATGCGGCGGGCCAGCGACCCGCGCTGCTCGGTCTGGATCGAGGCGTGGTCGATGCCAGCCTCGAGCGCTGCCTGCATCACCTGGCCGATCAGCCCTTCGGTGCCTGCCAGATAGATGCGCAGGCCCATATGGGCGTTGGCGAGGGTCCATTTCAGTCGTGGCATGGCTGCTGCGACCGACGGGCCTTCGTAGTACTGGGCCGGTTTGAGTGCCTTCAGGCTGTCCTGGAAGCGGCTTTCGGTCCGGCCCGGTATGAACATGATGTGGGCACTGGCGAAGAAGCCTTCGGGCGCCTGCCGCGCCAGGTCCAGGATCGCGGACGCCCCTTCGGCGTCCGCTACGAGAAGATGGCTGCTACCGGCCTGCGGTGACAATGTTCCGTAGACCGGCCGACTGAGGATCGTCTTCACCGGTGCACTGTCCAAGGTTTCAGCCCTTCGCCGTCCGCTTGAGCTTCTTGGGGTCGTCGAAGGGCAGCGACTGGGCGGTGGCCTTCACGGCGCCGCTGGCGTTGCGGACCTCGAGCGGGGTGCCGACAATGGCGCAGTCGACATCGAGGCGGGCGATGCCCATCGACTTCTTCACCAGCGGCGAATACATCGCGCAGGTTACCACGCCGACCTTCTTGCCGTCGCGCCAGATCTCGGCGCCTTCGTCGGCGGCCTTGTCGCTGTCGAGCAGCACGCCGAAGATCTTGAAGCGCTCCTTGCCCTTGAGGCGGTAGTGCTCCTCGGCACCGCGGAAGCCGGTCTTGCCGGGGCTGACGGTGAAGTCGAGGCCGAGCTCCCAAAGCGTGTCGCCGGGGCCTTCATTGGCGAAGGGATACTTCTGCGAGTTGTCGTAGGGGTAGAACAGGAGATAGCTTTCGACGCGCAGCATGTCGAGCGTGGTGAAGCGCGTCGGGATGATGCCCATCGACTTGCCTTCGGCGACGATGGTGTCCCAGATTTTCGGCGCATCCTGGCCGCGGCAGAAGATCTCGTAGCCGCGCTCGCCGGTGTAGCCGGTGCGCGAGATCATGACAGGCAGGCCGAACAGCTGGGTCTGCATGTGGTGGAAGTAGTTGAGGTCGCGGATACCGGGCACGTGCTTGGCGAGGTAGTCGACGGCGAGCGGGCCCTGCAGCGACAAGTCGTGCAGATTGTCGTCGAAGCGCACCGAGACGTCGCGGCCGATCGAAGCGCGGGTCAGCTCCTCATGGCCCGATCCAGAGCCGTGCACGACCATCCAGGAGTTGGTCGAGATGCGGTAGATGACGCAGTCGTCGGTGAACTTGCCGGCGTCGTTGAGCATGCAGGCATAGACCGACTTGCCTGGATAGATCTTCTCGACGTCGCGGGTGGTGCAGAGGTCGATGAGGTGCGAGGCGTGCGCGCCGGTGATGTGGACCTTCTTGAGGCCCGACACGTCCATCAGGCCGGCCTTGGTGCGGATCGCCAGATACTCTTCGTCCGCGTCCTTGTCGTAGGACCATGCCGTGCCCATGCCGCTCCAGTCTTCGAGCTTGGAGCCAAGGGCGCGGTGGCGGTCGGCCAGGGTCGAGAAACGCCAAGAAGCTGTCATCGGTAATTCTCCTCCGTTTGTTCCACTCCGCCTATGTTGGCGATCCTGCCTTCAGGCGGACATTGTTGGGGACATATTGAACCGAAACTTGCCCCCAGGGCAATATCCAAGTGCAAGAAATTTTACTTACAGGCAACTTTTCTTGGACTGGTTTTGCTTGGCTCGACTGTCGGCGCAGCGCAGGCAGGAGACGCCGTCCCTTCGGCGGGAACGGCAGGAGAGATCGGCACGAGGTGCCCGCCAACGATGCCGTTGGCAAAAAAAGGGCCTGGCACGAGGTGCCAGGCCTTGAAGGGCGCTCCAGGCCTGGGGGACAGGTGGGTGGGGAGGAGCGCCTTGGGAGAGTGAAGCTCGCTTCGGAGTGCCGCGCGCCTTGGTGACGCGCGGCATTCCCAGTCATTTGACCCTTTCCGAAGATCGAAATCGTTCGCCGGGCCGATCGGTTCTCAGAACAGGCCTTCGATCTGGCCCTGTTCGTTGAGGAAGATCTTTTCCGATGACGGTGCCTTGGGCAGGCCGGGCATGGTCATGATCTCACCGCAGATGGCGACGACGAAGCCGGCGCCGGCCGA